>Ga0070747_1001136_pt1 | contig 13153 bp, 15 predicted proteins | sample VirMetDEL_Mar_31_FD_77321 | JGI IMG/M metagenome (GOLD analysis project Ga0070747, IMG submission 77321) | Aqueous microbial communities from the Delaware River and Bay under freshwater to marine salinity gradient to study organic matter... | ecosystem: Environmental > Aquatic > Marine > Coastal...
CATAGGTTTAGCCTTTGGGTTTTCTGTTAAAAATGCATCAAGTTCTTCTGATGAAAACATTTTTGATTTACCGTCGACCATGTACATCTTTTTGTTTTTAGTTAAGTTTCCATCTCTTACTATAAAACCTTCTTTCTGAGCATTTTGAGCACCTGCTGCACTTAATATTTTAGTTACTGCAGGAGCACTATTATCTGGTTGACCGTCTAAGTTTTCATCTTTAAAAAGTGTGTATTCTTTTGTGGCTCCATCTTCAGCTCGCCACGGTAATATGGCTTCTCCTGCTCTGCTTCTAAAAGCTACTTCTGAATCAGTTAAGTATTCTGGGTTAGGACTTTCCCCGACTTTATACGGTGAGCGGTCAGCAGTAAGTAAAGCTTTTGACAAAGCTCGTTGATCCTTAATATCTGCCATATACATATTCATAGCGAATTGATTTATGCCTTGTTGTTTTTGTATATCAATACCTGCAATTTTTTCATCGTAATCTCTTTGACCTTTTTTCTTCGTCAAAGAGTATTGAGAAAGTGCACCAGATAAAGCTGTTGCCCAGCTTTCCCCTTTTTCACCTGATTGTATAAGTGCAGCACCTGCTATTAAAAACGGTAGACCTTCGTCTGGTTTAGATATTAATTCTTTAATATCATCTACATTATAAAAAGATGCTGCTGCGTCTTTGTATATTTGTATTCTATCTTCTGGGTCAACTGTGCTGTTTATGTCAGTCATAGCTGTAAATGTGCCAACAGTATCTTCATCATCAGCACCCCTGCCGATTGCCCCTGCTGTAGATGCCATGATTGCTTTTTTAGTTGGATCATTTTCTGCATCTAAAGCTTCCGCTTCTTCTTCACTTAAATCAACACCCATGTCTTCCATATTTAAAAGAATAGCTCCTTCTGTTAAACCAGCACCTGGAGATAAATCAGGTACAACAGTTTTACGAACTAAATCAGTTACAGTTTTTCCACTGTCTACAAAATTTTCAAGGTCTTGGGTGGTGTTAACTTCAGGAAACCCTATGTCTGTGCCAATGCCTTGTGGTTTTGGTTGAGGCATGAGACTTTGTTTAAATCCAGGAGAGTATGGTTGAAGAACCATGGCTACTTGATCATTAGGAAGACCTGTTAGTTCTGCTATCTGATCTACAGCTAAACCGCTTTCAGCTAATCTTACTATAGTTTGCTCAGGAGATTCTTCAGGAGAAACCATATTTGTGTTTTGATCAGTTACACGTCCACCAAAAGGGTTATTAGGATTACCTGTTATAGTGGTAGTTCCTGGACCAATAAAAGGGCGGAAAGGGTATTTAGGTTCCATTATTATTTAGTTGCTCCATAAATCGAAGCTAATGCTCCTAAGCCAGACATTAATGGATTACTGGATGTAGATGCAGTTCCTTGTGTTATTTGTGTTCCACCTAAACCTGTAAAACCTGACGCTAAATTACCAAGTTGAGATAAATATTGGAATGGTTGATTGTATGCTCCTACAAAATTTCCGTATCCTAAGTCTAAACCTCTTTGAGTTTGTCCCTGTTGCATACCACCTATACCTAACATTCTATTTATGTCTGTTCCTAACATATTATTTCCTGCTATACCTAAATTAGTGTAGCCTGTGGCACCTTTTCCGTAAGCATCTGCAACACCAGTGCCTGAAGTATATAAATCTCTACCTGCACCACCATAAATATTAGCTAAATTACCGCCTAAAGCACCTATGCCTCCAGCTGTATTACCAAGCAGACCACCTAAATTAGTTCCTAAGCCAGCTATACTTGAACCTAGCCCACCACGTACTTGAGCTAATCTGCCTAAAAGATTGGCTTGACCTGCTTGTCTTCCTTTTTGTGCTTCAAATGCAGCTTGTGCTCGACGTGAAGCATCTTGATACCCAGCTGATCTAATAGCACCTACTTTTTCTGCTGCTCCTCTTGCTGCTGAATCTGCTAGTTCTTGACCGACAAGTCTACTCCGTGAACCGCCAAAAGCTCCACTACCTACAGCTTCTGCTCTTCTAACTACATCTGATTTGCCTAAACCTTCTCGTACATCAGCTAATGTTTGTTCTACAACTTGATCTTCATATGGATTATAAAAACCACTTATTGAATTAGGATCAAAACCTCCAGTAGAAGCATATCCCATTCCTGCTGCAGCCCCTAAATCTTGACCTGCCCCAGTTAAAGCATCTATGCCCATACTAGTGGCATCTCCAGCCATACCTGGAATTTGGCTAAGAAGATTCATTGCTTGTTCTGTGCTCATAGAACCTGCAGCTACAGCTTTTTCGATCATAGAGCGTGTATCTCCTGCAGCACCTTCAACAGTATTTATGCTCTTGTTCATCATGTCTTCAGCTCTATTGAAGTATGGGGTATACGAACCGACTCCTTCTGAAGTTAAACGAAAAGCTTCTTCTTGAGCTGGAGTAAATCCAGCGATACGATCACCTGTGTATGTGAATGGGTTTGCGCCTTCAACCCCATAACCCATAAGTCTATTGATTGCATCTTGATTTAATAAAGGTAATATCCCTGGAATATTTGAACCTTGAACACCAGCAAATAATTCAGCTAATGCTTGTGGGGGAAGATTTTCCGTGTATTGAGTTGATACTGAATCTGCCATTAAGCTCTCCCTATTCCCATTCCTTGTGCTTTGTTTTCGTTTTTGTCCATCATTGCGTAAAGCCTTGATATACCTGCTTCGTGGTCTCCATTACCTAAACCTGAGACTGCTTGTTTAGTCATGACAAATTCTCCATCAGCTAACATTGCATTTACTGTGTCGTCTTCACCTGAACCATTAGGATCTGTTATGTTTCCGCCACCATATCTCATGTCCATAACACCACCTTGATTAAATCGAGGGAAGACTAATTTATTGTATTCTTCTACACTCATATTTGATTTTAAATATTTTCTCATATCCTCTGTAAAACTTGTGTCGGGTGGTGTATCTGTTTTCACTACTTCAAGTATTTTTTTATTCACGTCTCCACCTTCATTAAACTGTGGGAATAATAATTTACTGTACTCTTCATCATTCATAGTTGACCTTAAAAATTCTTCCATTTCTCTAGTCATACCTACGCCACCTTGAGTAATCCCTCCCGTACGAGGGGCACCTGCACCTGGATATTGTGTTGGTAGTTGAGCGTTTCTTAATGGTTGTTGTAAAAATCCACCTGCTCCACCAGAAGGTTTGAGTTGTAAGAATTCTGCATCTTGTCCTTCCATTAGACCTTCTGTAAATGAAGATGGTAAAGAAGCTAAACCTAAACCTGCTACAGCACCTTTACCTAAGAATCCTAAATCTCCATAACCTTTTGCTAATGCGCTTCCTTTACCAAATGTTTCTGCAACTGTAAATGGTTTACCTGTAGCTGGGTTTACAGCACCACTAAGAAGGTTACGACCACCAGCACCAATATCTTGGAAAACTCCCCCTACACCACCTGTTCCTGGAGTTGCTGGGTTAAGACTTCTAAGCATTCCTGTTTTATCAAAAGGATTTAAAGACTTAATTCCTCCACCGCCTTTAACTCCAGCACCTTGTGCCACACTTCCTAATACATAACCTGTTGCTGCACCTTTTACAGCACCTTTTAAAGTTCCTGTTTGTACACCGCCACCTATACCGCCACCAATCGCTGCACCTGCTGGTCCACCCACAGCAAACCCAACTACTTGACCAATAACAGTAGCTTTTTTCTTAATAGATTTACCTAACTTTTTAAACCAACCAAACTCTGGTGCGCCAGTTAGAGGGTTAATTGAATTTTCAAAATGACCTACTTGGTATTGATAAGGGTTAAGTTCGTGACGCTCAAATGCATCAAATAATTGTCGTTTTAATACAGGATCATCTGCTAAAGGTCTTGGTAAGACCATTTCTCCAGGAGTAAGGTGACCAATTGTGTTGTCACCGTAACGACCATGTATGGCTAATTCATAACGAGCATCTGCCAAACCTTCTAAACTTTCTAACCCTGTAGTCTGCATAGTCTTTTCTCTATCTCCTGCTTTGAATTAGTTTAACTAATTTGAACAAAGTTGTATATTGTTTTAAAATCATATGTTTAAGTATAGTATTGTTCTATACCCCATCCATATCGAGTTGGAGTAACTTCTACAGATATATTTCCATTCGTTTTTACATCTACCAGACCTACAGAAGCGTTAGCTTGAAAACCTTGATCATTAGTTGGTGTAGTTATTGTAATCCAATATTCACCAGTAAACACTTCTAATGAATTATTATTCGTGTTCCACACTAAACTTCCAGGATTAAAGTTAGCTCCATTTTTAGTTACGTCATCTATCTGACGAGTATTATCTGTATCAAATTCACCTAAATTTAATTCAAGTACTCTAACTAAACGGTTATATGTTTCTGCGTTAACTACCTCTTCCATTTCTAAAGGTAGTCTTGTAGGCAACAACTTGCTCATCTTCTTCCGTCTGCCCTTACATCTAGTCTAGTAGCTCCTAACCTCCAACCAGTAGAAGTGTTTGCGTCAGTATCATCATCATCCGATTCTACCCTCACCACTGCTTGTCTTGCTCTTGCTCTTACGTGAGACTGTTGTGTAGTACTGTTTATAGGTGTAGTACTGTTGGTTGTCAAACTGTCACCTGGAAAATTACGTGTTTTCAACACTATGTTAACTTTACCCCCTGAAGCATTACTTAAAAATCTAATGTCAGGGATCATTCTATTTATAAAAGCAAACTGTTCTCCATCGCCTATGTCAAAATCACTTGACTCTACAAAAACATTTGTCATAGGAGTACCGTCATCATCAAACCCTGTTTCATGTTCGTATAAAAAACCGTTATCTGTTGCTCTAGGATAAGCTTCTACACCTGAGTCTAACCATGCGTATCTCCTAAGTTGACCGTATGCCCAAGCATTTTCTGCATAGTTATAAGAAACATATCTATCTATTTCATCAGAACTCCCTGAACAATAAAACCAACCTACTTCATCATATTGCGTATTTGTAAATGCATGTGTTTTGTATGCTTGACCAGAATTAAAATCATCAAACACATAACTTAAAACACTACACGGAAGTTTTTTAACAGCTCCTGTGTATACATAAAAATTATCATACCCCATCCAGTACACACCACTCGGTCCAGTCACTGCAGCTTTAGGTGCCATTAAACCTGTGTTTTCATTAATAAGATTTACACCGAAAGTAAATGGTGGTCCAATAAATTGCATACTATATAACGCAGTATCTGTCCAGATTAATATTTCTTGTCTTGATTTAACCGCACCAACTATTTTACTACCAGAAGATAAACGTAATTCTCCTGCAGTATTTGTTGTCCTTGGCTCAAAATCAAGGTCATTTTCTTGATCGCTAAAAGCTATTAACATAGGATCAATCGCTCCTCCTCGTACAGAACCGTCCATACCGTCTGCGCCTAACACAATTAAATGTCTATCTTTTTCTGAAGTAATAACTTGCAGACCAAGAGTTGGAACTTGATTAGCTCCAGTAATCCCAGACAAAAGAACTGCTCTTGTAGTCGTTCCGCTTTGTTCTAACCATCTAAACACTCCACCACCAACTGGATTCATGATTATGTTTTCACCAAAATTATCGTGTGTCCAAAGTCTAAGCTGATTACTAGAGGATATAGCACTAGAAGAGCCAAATGTACCTGCGCCCCAAGTTGATGCACCCCAACCAGTAGATTGTACATAAGTGTCTAGACCTACATTAATTTGATAAGCACCGTCTACACCTGAGCCACCATTATTGATATCATCTGAGTTTGCTGTAACTGTATTTCCGTCTGTATCTTTTGCAACAAACGTGTAAGTATTAACAGTAGGTGTTGTAACTATTTGATATTCTTGATTTAAAACTGTTGCAGTAATTAAGCCACCTAAAGAAACAGCACCAGAAATAGTTACAAAATCATTAACCACAGCTCCGTGGCTTGAGTCTGTTGCTGTTATTGTTGAAGAGCCATCAGTTGCTGCAAAAGTAATACTGTTTGTACTAGTTTTTCTTATTGGGGTAACATCATCAAAATTTGTTCCCTGTTTAACATAGTATTTAAAAGTAGTTCCTACTCCTAGATATTTTGTTCCCTCTACTGAAACCCAAGCATGAAGTGCTCTTGCCTTACCTACATAGGTGGCTAAAGTATCTTTTGCCCAACCTCCAATTTTCTGTACTCTGCCATTTTTAAACCGTATTAGATTTGCGTCAAACCACCCTCCCTCATTGTCGTAATCAGTTCCTTCTCTATTAATTCCAGGTCTAAATATAAATTTGTTTAATGCCATAACTACACCTCATACCAATTTTTCCCTTCAAACAAAAGAGCTTCTGCATCTCTTCTTCTTATTAAGCCTTTTAAGACTTTGCCTCCTGCTTTGTTCCATCTTTTAATTTCTCTAGGAACATCAGTGTATCTTTCTTGATTCAAAACTGTTAAAAGCGTAGAGTTTCTAAGATTTGTTGGTCCAAGATTGTACACCCAACAAGTTAACGCATCAAACTGATTTTGTTCTAAAGGCACGTCCACATAACTGTTAATATACCCTTCATACTCTGGCATTTCTTCTGCTAGTAAATGTTCTGCTTCATCTTTATTTATTTGATCGCCTTCTTTAACTTCTTTGGTGTGTCCGTATCCTATTGTCCATACTCCAACAGAGTCTTGATAAGCTTTTAACTCACATCCTTCAAATTTTTTTAAAAGAGCTAAACCTTCTTCAGATATATTCATCTTAGTCATCTTTGCTTGGTGTATTAGATGCCCCAAAATAAAAGCTAATAATAGCTGAAGCTAGTCCGCCCAAATACCCAAGAACAAGATTAATTAAAGCTTCTGAGTTTTGCTCTGGAGGTTGGATAGTTACTAAAAAGATATACCCCATAAATCCCCCTACAACAAATATACCTATAATACGAGCGGTCCAGTCTTTACTAAACCTGCCTCTTGCGTCTTGTATGTCGGCTGTTTCTAACTTAAACACATCTACTTCTAGTTCTTTCATTTTGATTTCAAACTCTGTTTCAGCCTTTTTCAATTGAAGCATTTGTTCAGGTGTAGCATTATCTATTGCTTTTTGTATTTCTTTAGGTTCGTTTTTACAACCAAGTACATCTGCAATCATATTTGCAGCCATCCCTCCCATTGGTCCACCTAATGCCTGACCTAGTGTTGGAGCTACTGTACCAACTAAATTTTTAAGTAATGCTTTCATGTTTACCTCGCCATGTGTATATAATTAAAGGGTCTTTTTTCCCCTTCACCTTTATAGGTTCTAGTAAGTTTAACTTAATTCCACAACTTTTTTTAGTATTCTCGCCGATTAATATATCTTCACCAACTTCTTTAGTTGCACTTTCTAATCTTGCTGCAGTGTTTACTGCGTCTCCTATAGCTGTATAATCAAATCGTGATTCACTACCCATGTTCCCTATAACAGCGTAACCAGTGTTTACTCCAACCCCTATAGCTACATCTATGTCTGCTTCTTTTATGTTCTTTTGTATTTCTATCGCTGCAATTACAGCTTTGTTTTCATGGTCTTCTAAATCAAGAGGAGCATTAAAGATAGCCATCATTGCATCCCCAATATACTTATCCACCATTCCTCCATGTTTCTGTACTGCTTGTTGCTGTATAGTCAAAGCTTGGTTCATAATATATGTTACTTCTTCTGGTTCTAGTGTTTCAGACAAGGCAGTAAACCCACGTACATCTGTGAATAAAAAAGTACAGTATCTTTTTTCACCACCGAGTTTTAATAACTCAGGTTGATCCTGTAATCTTTTGACTTGTGCTGGATCAAGATAATGCTCAAATTGTTTTTTAATTTCTTGTCGAAGTTTAAACTGTGTACGGAAATTTAAATAGAAACCTATACTTCCTGTGAGTATTTGAGAAATTAATGTCCAAGTTACGTCAATAAGTATACCTTTACGTATCATATAAAGCCCAGAAAGGACTGTTAGGAGCGATATAAAGGTACTTAGTATAATACCTGAGGTTATGCCCATATTAAGGACTATAAACCATATCAAAGAAACAGTTATCAATAGTGTAATTAGCTCTACAGCTAATGAATAGTCTGGTATTCGTGGACTATTTTCTATCAATATAGATTCGGCAAGTGCTGCCTGTATTTTATGTGGTTCTAATAAACCAACAGGTGTCGCAAGTTGAGGCATAATGCCTTTAGCTGTAAACCCTACAAAAACAAATTTGTTTTCTACATTCATTTCACCTAAATCTGTTTGTGGTGTGTCAACCCAACTCACCCATTTACGACCTAATGAATCAACAGGAACAGAAGGCAAACCTTTTACACGTATTTCTTCTAAACCGTTTTGATTTGTTTTAATTACATAGGTGTCTGCACCAGCTAATATTTTTAATACTTCTGTGCCATATGCTGGAACCCAACCTTCTGGTGTGCGCATTAATAAAGGTAGTCTGCGGACTAAATTATCTATATCAGTTCTAGCCACAGCTAGCCCTTGACTTGCATTTTGTTTTAATATATTTATATTTTCTACAACACCCTGAGAAACTATACCCCCTATATCTTCACCTAAGATAACTGTGCCTGTTGTGGGTGGGTATGAGTCTGTGTTATTTTCATACATAGCTAGTACACTAGGTGCAAAACTTAATGATTCTGTAAATTCAAAATCTCCGCCAAATCTATCTGGTTGCGGAAAAGCAACAACCCAGCCTACACCTATTGCGCCTTTTCTTAATAAGTTGATTTGTATCTGAGCTAAAGTTTGTCGTGATAATGGATAACCGCCCTCAGTAGTTATGTCTTCTTCTGTAATATTTAAAATTGTAAAATAACCTGATGGTTTTTGATCAGTAACTAATGCATCAAAAGTTTTTAACTTTAATATTTCTAATGGTGTGAGCTGTAGAACTAACGGAACGCTAAATAAAACTAATAGAGCTGGTAATAATAAACGTTTCATTAATTGCCTTGATTTATAGTTATCGTGTTAGAAGAACCACCATTAACTTTAATTATGTTTTCTACACCGTTTTGTGTTAATAGTAATGTATACGAACTTGAACCATCTAAGTCTACCCTAAAAGTATCTCCTACGCTTCTTCTAAGGCTAACCAGTTGTCCCGTAATTATTGTCGTTATTTGACTAACTTTGTCCTGTCCTATTTGTGTTCCTGTTATTTTTATTCCAGTAGCGATTTGATTTAATTGATCATCCTCTTCACCTATAGCTAACGCATCAAGTATATTAAGTAGATCTTCTAAAAAATTTACATCTAAATAATTTATATCTAGTTCTGTAAACTCTAGGTCAGCTTCGTTATCTAAAAAGTCTTCTGCTAAAAAGTCTATATCTAAATCGTTAAAATCTAAATAATCTGCTGTTGCGCCTACTTGAGTGCCCTCTTGAATATTATCTTTTTCAATCGGAGGATTCACTATTAACATATTATCTATAAACTCTAAACTAATGTCTAACGTTACAGGTTTAGAAGGGGCTTGGTTATAGGTCATTGCTGTGGTTGCTTGATAAGGTTGATTCAATATAACTTGACCCATAGCGGTGGCTACAATTATTTCTCCACTAGATTTTCCGTACTCGTCGGGCAATAAAATAACTAAAGAAGAACCAGTTTCTGGTGTAGTTGTGATTGTAAAATCTGTTCCTCTAACAAACACATCAGCACTAGGAGTACTGATTTTTATATTCTTTTTATTATTAAACTTGCCTGTTACAAATCTTGCAGTACCACTAGCAAACCTAAGAGCCATCTCAGATTTTTTAGGGTTAGGATCATATATGTATGTGTCTATAACTAATTTGCTGTGGTCCATAACACGAACAATTGTGTCATCAGCGAAAGTTATAGCAACTCGACCAGTTTCTGTTTTAACATTATCTAGTTGCTGTATAGGAAATGCTAGCTCAGCACCATACGGTTTGTCTCTAACTACTTGAGCGTTGCCTTTTAGCTCACTGATATTTCCTATATCAACAGCTTGTGCCTGTGCCTTGGTCGTTTTGAATGACGCAGACAGTAGAAGTGCTAGTACCAGAACTAAGTATTTTAAGCCAGTCATTATCTAAAGTTGATGATTGTGTAACATTAAATGTTCTATTAGCTCCGTCATGATCTAGGTAAAAGTAATTACCCGCATAACCAGTAGCTGTGTGTGTTAAAGCATTATCTGATCCGTCTATGTTTACATAGTTTGTAGCAGCATCTACATTGATTGAAGATGTAATTGTATTACTAGAACCATTAATAATCCAATCAAGGTCCAAGGTACTTGCTAAAGCAGAAGTGGCTTGATTTAACGTAAATGTATTACTATTTCCAGTTACATCTACATTTACATTAGAACTATCTGCACCATACGTGTTAGTTTTATCGGTGTTCATATTAAAAGTATTACTGTTGCCATCAAACTCAAAAAACCCTGTGTATGTGTCTGAAACAATATCCCCTAGAAATTTGTTTGTATCACCAATTTGATTTATATCCAGCGTAAGTCCTGTTCCAACTAAATTTAAATCAGTCATAGAACCTGCTGCTGCAAGTGCTCCTCCAATAATATTACCAGAACCTAATTGTTCTAAATCTATATTAGAATTAGATGCTCCTGAACTTTGATCAATGAATATTTCATTGTCTGCTGCATATATAGGTACACAGAACATAAGTATAAATAGATATTTTTTCATTGTATTAACCTCCAATAATCTTTATCTAAACCTTCTTTAATTGTTTCTAACACTGCCGTTTCTATAGCTATTTGTAAAGCTACGCTCATTGGCTCGTTTCTAACACTTCCCCCTTCTATCTCAATAAGTTCTGTTCCTTGGCTTATAAACCTAAACACATCACTATCTAACGATGCTGATAAAACAGTCTTAGTTACTAAAACTTCTGTGAGAACTCTGCCTGTACTTACAGACACTGTTCTTAAACTAATAGTGATTATATCTTCTCTGTACTGTTTAGAAAAGCCTATTCCTAAATTTCTTGCTCCTGCTCCACCAGAGCTTATGTTAGCTTGATAAGATAATACTCCGCCTGTCATAATCATATCACCAAATTTCAAAGGTAGAAGTTTTTGATCTTCGTCAAATGTTTCTCTCGTTGAACGTATTAATTGTCTTTCTTTTGTAACAGATTCTAAGGACACTCTTTCTACAACTTCAAAAAACCCTGAGTGTTTTAAAGCTCGTATAAGATATGCATGTGGAGCTTGTGTGATTGCTGTAGCAAAAGTTGCATATTTAGCGTTTGATCTACGTTGTCCTGTTTGGTCTTTGAAATCATTAGCGTAAACAGAAATGACTGGTTTCCTAGAAGGTTTTTCTACATCAGCTAATTCTGTGTATAACTTTTCTATTGAAGCTGGTTGTATGTACTTAACTGGCGGTAAATTATTTTCTAGGGGATCAATCATCAAAGCACAACTAGAAAGTAAAACCACCAATAGGAACAATAACTTCTGTTGTATTGCCGTCTTCATCAGTGATTGTAACTCTAACCTCCTCCTCCGTAATCTCATAATCTATTGTGTTTCCATCAAGTTCCATAGATCCACTTTTATTAGTATCTTCTCCAAATAATGCAGACTCTACTTGTCTAGCGATGTTTGCATAAATTCTTGAAGTAAGGTTCCGCATAAATCTAGCTTCTACGGTGTTGTTTTCTTCCCTTTCTATTTCATCCTTAAGAGCTTGTATTTCTTCTTCTATAGCTTGTTTACGATTTGCTTCTTGATTTTCTATAGTTAGATAATGGCTAGATGTTCCTTCTCCATTAAAAGAAGGGCTTTTAAATTGATGTACCATTTCATCACTTTGGAGTTGTTGTACAATCACAACCATCAATACTATTGTTATTCCTAGAATCGAAAAAAGACTGTCGTGCCTGTTCATTAATCTTTACGTTGGTCGTCTCTATCTGCTTTAGCGATTTTATCTATATCTATAAGATTAGGAACTCCTAAGATTGTTTTAATCATAGTGTCTTGTCTAATGATTTCATTATCAAGTGATCTGATCCTATCTATCAATGCCACCAGTATTCCATGTTGAGAGTCTAGCTTGCCTCCTAACCTTTCTTCCATTGCTGTTATCTGCACTGCAAGTTTCTCGTCTAGCACATCTAACTTTGTTTCCATGCCGTCAATGATTCTATTGATAAGTTTCCATATAAAGAAACCTAAACCTAGTGCTGCAGCAATTGGGAAACCAACCTCATTGATAAAGGTAACAGCTTGCTCCACTAAAGATACCTAGTTGCTAATAAACAAGTTATGACTACTGGGTACACACCCCACAATAAAGCTTCTAATCTTTTAAATTTACTTGAACCTTCATCAAGACGTTTTTCAATAAAATCAAACCTAAGAGCGCATTCTCTTTCAAATGCTGATGAAGAATTATTTTCATTAGAAATTTTCATTTCTTCTTTTTAGGTCTTCCTCTTTTACCAGATTTTTTAACTTCAACTGTCGTATATGCTTCATTAACGTCAGGAGTAGATTTATCGTCAGCAACAAATTGTCCTTCTTCTGTTCTAGCTCTAACAGTTTTTTCTTCAACACCTCTGACTTTTTGCCAGAACTTTTTTATAGTATCGTGATAAGATTTAGGTAGCCAACTCATTATTTCTCTCCTATTTTCTTAGTGATTGATTCTACTTGGGCTTCTTCTTGTTGAGAAGCTTCTGCCATTTCTTTAATCTGTTCTAGTGTTTGTTTGCGTAAACCAGCTATACCTTCTATTTCAGCACCTTTCCAAGCACCTCTTTCTGTTGCTACGTCTAATATTTGTAGCATATTTATAAAGTATTGTTGTTCCATATTTTTATCCTAATGTTTTAGTTACTGAACTAGGTGATATTTTTTCTGCTATTCTAGCATCTAAATTTGCTTTAAGAGTTGCAACTTTACCAGATTCGTCTGAATTCAAAGCAGCCTCTACCCAACCTTGTACTTTAGCAGCGTCAAGACTTGACCAGTTTGTAAAACTAGATAAATCAGATACATTTAAACCTTGGCTTCCGTAAACTGTAGAAGTCAAGTTGTTGCCATCTGAATCTTTGTTTGTGTCATCAGTTGCTGTGAGTCTCCAATGCACGTTA
>Ga0070747_1001138_pt1 | contig 13150 bp, 16 predicted proteins | sample VirMetDEL_Mar_31_FD_77321 | JGI IMG/M metagenome (GOLD analysis project Ga0070747, IMG submission 77321) | Aqueous microbial communities from the Delaware River and Bay under freshwater to marine salinity gradient to study organic matter... | ecosystem: Environmental > Aquatic > Marine > Coastal...
AATAATATAGGAAAAGCTGGTGGTATGGTGTCCCAGCCTCGCTGTCGCTCGGCAGGGACACAATACCCCCAGCTTTTCCACTAAATATACACACCATACCGCTCCAATAACGGCGTAATTTATCTATGATTTTTGTGTTTATGGTCTTAATTAATACCAATTCTAACTCCACGAAATTCCATCAACTCTCGCATATCGTTAATCTTAAATTTCTTCATCTTACGACCATCTACCTTCTCTCCATTAATATCCACATAACTATATTTCTGTTGATTAATTCTTTTATAGTAAGCAAAGTTCTTGTAGTCGTTAATAGTCCCACAAGCCACACCACCATACCCGTTAAAAGGCAATCCGTAGGTGTTGTCGGTAAGAGGGTCGGTATTCCCCGCTTCTTGTGTTAGTAGCTGAATTGTAGTCATAGTAGGCATTTTGATATTGGTATATATTATATACATTAATTCATTTCAACTTAATAGACAAGTCATAATAAACTATCATATCTAAAACATACTACCTTCAAACGACCCCCTCTCTGCTTGTAATCTTCTCCTCTCTGCTTCTAATCTTATCCTCTCTGCTCTTATTCGTGCTAATTCATAATCAATATCTCTATCTTCTATAAATCTCCGTTCTGCTTGTCTTGTGCTTACATCGTTCATAATTCTTGATACTTCCGCATCAGGACTTTCAGGAAGTAATGTATTAGTAAGTGGAGGTGCTGGTATAACCATACCAGTTGTAGTATCAGGATTATAAGTTAATACTCGTGTAAAATTAGTTGCCTGTGGTCGCCATCCCTTCTTTTCTTCCAGCGGTGGAAAATACGATGCTTGTGTTTCTTCCGTCATTATATATATATATATACTAAACATTTTATTCCACCTCCATATCTTTATCACCGAATTTAATTTTCCTCTCAAAATCAACCTTCGTTTCCATAGTTCCGTCTTTCATATTTTCAAAACACGCCTTTATTCCTCTACAACACAGGTCAAATGTAATAAGTTCCCCATCATATAAGCGGTCATATAATTCCATCACATCAATACCCTCCTCCAATAATTTATCGGCAATCGCATCACCGCTCACACCCTTCATACGAATATGGTAATCAAATACTCCCTCCTCGTCACCTTGTAGTTTATCAACATAACATTTCTTTCCCAAGAACACACTCTCAACGGAACGGATTTTACCCTTTAACTTCTTACTATCAAAGTCGCAATTAAATTGTCCCATATTATTACCTTCTAATTCACGCCCGTATTTTTTAAAGTAAGCTTCTTTTAATCGTGGAATATCCGCAACGGGAGTATGTGTGCTGTCCGTATCTTGGTAATAAATATTAACACCAATATCCTCCGCCAAACACATTAACTCGTTCATAATTCTTTTACTCATACTCAACACCTCACAACCGATATGAGCCAAATTGTAATGGTCTATTATAGGTTTTTGCTGTGTAATTTCAAAGCTATTATCGTGTAGTTTTTGAACGGATTTAACACTATCATAATGCCGAACTAAATGCTTGTCGTGGTTTTTCTCACTAACATAAACCTTCTCATCTTCAAATGGTTTTAATAGCGTTCTACCATAAGCGGAATTCATAAGCAATTTATATACTTGTTCTACGGCATTCTTTTTCTTTTTCATCGCAAGTCGGGTCTGGAATAAATGCTCTATGGTTTCGCCAATCTGGTAGTTTCTTCCCTCGTTGTAATAATACCCCCTATCAATAACAAACTCTACTTGTTGGAATTCTATTAGGTCTTCTAACGCAAACCTATCAACCCACATAGTTCTACCAACCATATCATTAGTCCATAATCTAATTCCCGTATCGGTAATATAACTCATCAACGGAAACTTTTTATTAATACCTACTTTGGTAATAGTTATTTCTACAAAATACCCATCAATAGATTTTAAGAATTCATAGGTTTTATTATGTAATACTTTCGGCTGACCTTTTAAATAACCTCCCATTCGTTTCATCGCTGATGGATATAAACTGACCGCATCAAGGTCGTCTAATTCAATACCATTACCACCTGTAAAATTAAACATCTTATTCTCGCTCGTCATAGTTCTTCCACCCACCATACATTTTTGTATAAATATTAATTGGCTTCCTGATATTTCAAAACAACCCTCATACACATCGCTCTTCTTCATATACGCATCGGCTATTGATGGTAATGTAATATAATGGTTAATGTCTAATTCGCATACCTCATTAATCCAACACTTAAATTTCTCATATCCCTTTTGTAGAATATCCACATCAACGATACAATACATTTTAGAGTATTTAATTATATCTACAAGGTGTTCGCCATTAAAATCATCATTAATAACACAATCCCATTCCCTCGCCTTATCCACAAATGATTTATAGTATTCCTCTTTTTCCTCATCAGTAACATCTTTACCGATATTCATACTAATCAATTGCCTATCGCAATATTCACGAGCATCACTCAATAGCATAAATTTATCCTTAATTGTTTTTGTATTCCACAAACCATAAGGCATAATTTCTTTCTCCCCTTCAAATCCAAACATCTTCGGGAACGCTGATAATTTAGTAGCGATAAACGAATAACTATCTACAAAGTTAAATTTACATTTTTTATTATCAACATAGAAATCCGCTCGTGCCGATAATAACATACTGCCTCGTTGTATTTTACTGACTTGGTATAAATGCTCGTATAAGAATTGGAAATCGTATTTAACATTATGAGCGATAAACCTTATAGGCTTGTAATCGTGTAATCTTGATACTTCTTGTAACATTCGCTTACCGCAAAATTTACCCTCAATACATCTTGGCGTATCCATCTGGTCGGTTTTAAACACAACTAAATATGCTCTATGTTTCCCGTTGTCGGTAGTGCTTTCAAAGTCAAAATAGCATATTACTTCATCTTCTTTCGGTTCGCCCGTCAAATGGTTAATACCCCTTTCTTTATATTCTACCTCTTTACAATCCTCACCACTAACATCATAAACATCAATATTCATAGCAATATCATAATGGATAGTTCCCAGCATTTCATTAGGTTCTAATTCGGTTAGATATGTATCTTTATTATCAAACATATAACTAATAACATCATAACTCGTCATAAATCGGTCTTTGGTTCTTTTATTACCAGCTCTATAAACCTCATTCCACCTATCCACACCTTCTAACTCTTTAAAATTAGTAAGAGCGTATTTGGTAATAGGAAATTCCTCAATCAAGAAGTAATGCTCGTCAATCAATCCTAACGGAATAACCAATTCACAACCCTTATTTTTAATGTCGTTTCTCGTCTTATGTTTATCATTTTTAATATCACGCTCATCTTTGATAGAAATACTAACCTCCAATTCTTTTGCTACTTTTTCTATTACTTGTGCCGTCATAGTTCTTGTAATCATTTTGGATTTAGCACGAGCAATTTTAGCATCAGCATCTAACCCGTTATTCTTAAAGAATTTTGTGATTGCTTGTATAAAACAACTATCGTCATAATTAGAATACTTTTCACCTGAATATGATATTTGGTATTCCGTCAAATCCAAATCTGGAACATTATGAGTGTGTTTAAAGAATGCTCCTTTCTTTTTCTTTTTAGATAATCCCTCATCTAATATGATGAATGTAAATGTTGTAGCATTCATTAAATCATAAACCGCTTGTTCGTCGCTGGTTCTAATATAACCATAAGCATTTTCAACTAACCAATCACCATTAGCAATACCAACCAGCATTTTTTCTATAAAAGCCTGATTTAATGGATATGATACATTACCTATCTTCATAAGAATTTTGGTTTTATTATTAACTAATTGTTTTAGAATTTTACCCATTACCTCATCACGAGGTAAATTAAATGTCCGTTGTGAGGTTGTAGGATTACGAGCAAACGCTAAAACCTTTTTAATAAATTCCGCCTCTTTTTTATTACGAATATTAATTCTTTTAATTTCCACTTCTCGCTCCGTTTGTAATAGGTTGTTATACATAATACCAGCTTTACTCCATAACGCTAATGCTACGCTTTTAGGTTTCCGCTTACGGGTTTTTACACCTACGCTTTGTAACCACTCCACTAAATCCTTTTCATCTTCAAGAGGCACTTGGAATACCCTGCGGAATTTTTTGAGTATTTTTTCTTTTGACTTTAAACCTATGCTTTTTGGATTTACGCTTCGCTCACTCATCTTATATATTATATACACATTAAATCTTTAAGCTAATTCAATTTATTAAACAATTAAAATAAACCTCCTAAAATAAACCCCTTAAACTTCAAGAAACAAGCTATTCAAATACTTTCCCATATTATCTGTGCCTGTATAATTCCGTTTAGAATAGTAATAGTTATTAGCATAAACCCTACCAACTTCATTATATCTACGATGACGGGAGGCAAGATTAATAGCATTACATTTCGCCCTGTTCCGCTGTCTGTATGCCTTCTGTGATTTTTTCTGTGCTTCGCTACGAGTAGGCATTTTTAGTTAGATGTATATATTGTTTTATCTTTAAATCAATTCAGTAATATAATCTCATCTGTTAAGTCTATATCTTCGTCCATAAATTTCTCTTCAAGTATGGATATGAAATCGGTAGGTTTTTTAGGTCTGCCTCTCGGTTTCGCTGGTTCTCCACCACGCTTTTTTTCAGCGTATTTTCTGTTATATTCACGACATCGTTTATTATGATTTTCACGCCATTCAGGGTCTTCCTTTTTTACAGCATAATATTTTCTGTGATACTCATTATATTTATCGGGATTTTGTTCTCTCCATTTATAAATATATCCTTTGGTTATTTCATTATACTTTGGTATGTCGTTTGTTTCTTCCATTATTATATATTCGGTTTATAATATATTTTTCTCATATTGATTTCATAAATTATAAACTATCAAATCTCATTAGATGATTTTTATTTATAGATTAATTTTGCTTCTTTTTTCTTCTTTCGTGCTTTTGCCTTATCTATTGTTTCCTGTGCTAATTTATTATTTTTAGGTCTTGCCTTTCTCTTTGCTTTCTCTTCGGGTGAGTGATACTTTTTTAATCCAGCATTTACAAAACCCATTATAATATATAACAAGATAATTAAATTGTCGTAAGAGGACAAAACCCCTATAAATCATCTGCTTCGTTTATCTGTGGTAATGTTCTTTTTGTCTGTAATGGTGAATTGCTATAATTAACTGATAAATCATCACTACTTATATCACTTTCAATATCCCTACCTGTATTAACATTATCAATAGCATCATAATATTTCTTTTCCTGTTTCATTATTTCTATTAAATTTCTGTGGCTCTGTTTCAAATACTTTTTCCTGACTGATGGATAAACAGATGTTTCCAGTTTCTCCAAAGCCATATTATAATCAGTTAATATATCATCATCAACTTCCTTATGATTACGGCATTTATTTAATGTGTTGGTTAATAAACTTATACCCTGAATTAAAACTTCCATTCGTTCAGGATATTTGCGGAATTTAATTAAACTACTCATAGAGGCAATAATACTGCTAATTAAAATTGGTAATAATCCCCACCCTGCTCCGTTTAGATTTAATTTCATTTTAGCACTTTCTAATAATCCACCTGTTAAACTCAATAAGATTATTCCCTTATTCCAGTCGTCATTATTGGATTTTAATTCTTCGTGTGCTAATGAAAGAGCATCTCGCTTGGAGCGTAAATCGTTTATTATTAAAATGAGGCTATTTTTTTCCATCACCCTCTCTTATTAAAATGTAACATTAAAATATAACTTCCACCCATTCCAGAAGTAGCACCTGTTCCCGATGTAGTATTTATCATTTTAACACTAAAAATATTATTACTCGGTCTTTGCTTTAAAACAACAGGAGGATTAAAACTTGGTTGTTGGAAACGCTGACGAGCTGTTCCGTCATTAAAATTAACACGATTTAACAGACCAATTAGATTAGAACTTTTAGTATCTGTTTGCGAACCAGCTAAATAAACTTGTAATTGTGTTCCAAGTCCTTCAAGAGCAATTCCTTTTACATCACTCGCCACCGCCGTTGCTGGTGATGAAACAAAACTAAATGTTAAATCATATTCTCCTTCGGGTAGAAACGACCAATCAATAGCATATTTCTTATCATAAACGCTATTAGTTGCGTAAGCATCAACACTATCAATAACAACACTAAAACTCATTATATATATATATACTTTTTATAAAAAAGTAAAACAAAAATCTTTGATAAATCTTTTTAAAAGATTATGGAAGACTTGCTATATCTTTACCGATATTTTTAACTCTCTCAATTGTATTTTTATTAACGCCATCTTTTTCAACACTCATAGCAACAGCACCTAAACCCGCCCCAGCATCAGCAAATTTTTTAGCATTACCCAATTGCGAATAACCCTGACGAACACCCTGTAAAACACCAGTAGCACCAAACCTACCAGCAAGAGCATCAAGAACAGGCGAATTTACAATGCTTTTAATTTTATCGTTCTGTAAAAACCCTAATCCGTCACTAACCTTACTAAAAATTTTGTTAATACCTGTTGCCTGTTTCTTAAATAGATTTCTGCCGAACCTTTGAAGACCTCCTTTACGAAAGATACTCATTATAGTATTATTAAATATATTTATTTTTTATCTTTCCGTTTCTTTTTTACAACAGATTTTTTAACAGCAGGTTTCCGTAGCTGTGGCTTTTTTGGTGCTTTTGCCTTTGCCTTCTGTTTAGTTATTTTCTTTTTCGCTACTGCCCTACGCTGTGCGGGAGTTGGCTTAACGCCCTTTGGAAGGATATACTCTCCTGCGTGTATCATTGCGGGTTGAGTTTTTTTAATGTAACCTCCGTCTTCTTTCTTGATGAACTTATCCACAATTAGGTCTGTAATTATTGGAATAGCTAATTTAGCAACTGTTCCCCAACCCATTATATACATTACGAAGATATAATTAATTCATCAAAGTTTTTAAAAATCCTTTAACTATCTGTATTTATAAACATAAAATTATAAGGTTTATCATATATTAATTTGCTTATCTGTGGTGCTATATCTGTAATTTCTTTATCCTCTACTATCTCATCAAAAATAGTAGTAAGTTCATTCTTATTCACTCTAAAAATAAAAAGATTGCTAAATAATTTCCTTATATCTTTTGGAATTGAATAATATGTTTGAACTAAAAAAAATACAGATGTCCGTAAATGACGACGATTAAATATTAGCTTTTTCATTAAACTCATAGTATCGTAATTTTTCAAACTTGCTCCTACATCGTCAAAAATAATGGCTATATTTAAATCCTGTGTTGCCTCTATTTCATCTAAAACTAAATCTAAATTTTCATATGTTAATTCGTTAAATAATTGGTCGGGAGGTAATTTACCGAATATATCCTTTTTCATACTTGCCCTTGATGGTGATGGCTGGAACACATAGATTTTATGATAAACCTTGCGTAGTATCTCCTTATTTTCAAATAACGAAAATAACAAACTTGTTTTTCCAGAGCGAGGTTTTCCTACAAGTAAATTAGTTGTATGCTGATTTAGAAATTTTAAAACACCATCTCCATATTTATCCAGCTTTTTATGTAGCGGTTTATCACACAACATTTGACAAGGCGATAATGTTGGATGTTTATGTTTTTTAATAGTAATCATATTTATATTATATTATTATTAAAAAACTACATTAATTAGATTAGACCATTTTGTATTACTTTTATTAAAAGTATATTTACTGACGAATAACAACCTGACGAGCAAGAGGATTAATTACCATAATACTATCATAACAGCAAATAAGAGCGACAGCGTGAGCGTTGGCGGGGGCAGTTCCGCCGAAGTTAATACGAAGCGAAATCGGTGAAAGTTGCGACGACACACCAGTAAGCATAGCAGAAGACGAAAGCTTTTCGGTATTCTGTGCGACATAGAACTTCGCAGGAGCATCATAGGTCGTAGTGTCGGCATCTACAACATCAAACTCACTCGGGATAATAGCAAGTTTGGACGAATAAAGCGAGTGAGCCATAGACCAGCAATTAGCGAGTTCCTGATAAACACCGCCCTTATTCTGTAAAACCGACATTGGACGGACTGGATACGGACGATTAGCGATAAGAAACTGGTAATCACCAAGATTGGAAGTAATATCAACACTATCCGCCCAATCGTTCTCCTGACTTCCAGCACCATTAAAATTAGCAATAATGGATTTAATAGACGATAGACGCTGGTTGAAAGTAAGCTCGGTCTGTCCTGTCTGGACGGGGCATACCTGCGACGACGATGTGTAAGACTGCGACTTAATAAGAATATTTCCCTCCTCATCAGTCATACTTAAAATCATCGGGTCAATTTCAGCACCGAACTCTACCGACTGAAAACAAAGTTCAAGGTTGGAAAGGGTGAGCGAGGTAAGATTAGTGGTTGTGGCGGTGGCGTTAAACATATTAACAACAGCGTCCATCGTAAGCTGAATTTGAACCGACGGCATTGCTCCCAACGGAACTAAATGGTCGGCGTTTGAAAGAATATTTCCCAAAGCACCAGCCATATCCCAAGTTTCGCCACCAGTAGTAGAAAGAAGACGACCATTAAGATTGGAAGCAGTCGGGGCGGTGCTGTAATCAAGAACACCGAGCGGGAAAGCAAGACCAGTTTTCTCGGCAACATCCATCTTGGTATTAACAAGAATATTAGCCAACTGGTTATAACCCTCAATGCTCTCAACAACCGAAGCACCGACCGAAACCTGCGACCGAACAAACGGGGTGTAAAAAGGAGTTCCTCTCATTTCCGCCTTCTCGGTGGAGGTCACAACAGCACACTTGTAGCGAAGATACATCGTGCTTGGAACAAGAAATCCTCTTGATGGAAGCTGGAACTGGATAATATCACCATCGTTGGAAAACGAAGAACCATTGCTCGGGGCAATAACAATATCGGTATTAATAGTATTAGGCGGTAGAGCAGTAGGACGGGCAGAATAATCAACTTCACGGGGAACGGACATACTCATTATAAATATAGTAAATATAAAAATTTATATCAAAACTTTATATTTAATCTAAAAGAATATTTAACTCGGCATCTTGATATTCACTCGTATCCGTTTTTTCATTTGTTTCTAATTGTTTTAATTTATCTAAAATAGGGGCATCTTCAAATTCAGGATTTTCAAGAACTTCACGAATAGCATTATCCCTTCTCTCATTTCTTACTAAATCGCTAAAACCACCTACTTTTAATCTTTCTTTGTAATCTGTGTAGGTTCTTAATATAAAAGTCATCTCGTAATCTGTATTATTAAAATCTACTAAAAGTCCTTCCTCATCTCTAATTTGTAAATCAATCCTGTTTATAAATGTATTTCTTAATATACTCTCATTCAACGATGCGTTATTATAAGTTATTAAACCCCAAGCAGGAGCATTAACGGAAATTGTATTTATTAATGTATTCTCACCTAACGACCTACTATCAATATTATTACCAGCAAGAGCATCACTATATAATGATAGTTTCTTAACACCCAAAAAATTAGCAGGAAAATTAAAAGTTGATGGATTATTAATATTAAAAGGAAATGTCGTGTCCTGTTTTAAACCTATTATTTTATTACAACTCGTCCCGTTAAATAAAATAGTTACACTTTGTAGAGCATTTGTCTTTGGTGTTAAATTATAAACGCCAGTAGTAGGGGATAATTCCATTAAAATTTCATATGTGGTTGATGCTAAAAACTTACCTATCACTTCTGTTCTAAATGTATTAGCATTATAATTACCCTCTGTTAATGTTAATACAGATGTGGAGGTATTACCATTTGATAATGTTATTCTTAATGTTATTTTATTTCTGTTGTAATCTACATTATAAATGCTAAAAGGCATCTCTACCGATTGTAATGAAATTGTATTCGTTGTTTCTTGTAATGTTTTCACGACATCTTGGAAATTAAATATTATATTAGATAAATTATCACCATTTAGTTTCACGGCATTTGCGGAATTTATAGTTATAATCTTGCTTTCTGCGACTTGATTTTCCGCCATATTGCTTTATAAAGGTATGTTATAATATTTTAATCGTTCCTAAATCCGTTTCTGTTAGTTTATCAGTATTTTTTTTATTAATTCTTCTTTGCTTATCAACCAGTCTATCAATATGAGTATCAATCATAGTTTTCTCCTCGTCATTTAAATATTTCTCGTTAAATTGTTTATATAAATACCATAGCTGGTGATTATCAGGTGATAAGCAATTAAATTCCATCTGTAACACTTCTATTCCAATAAACCCCTCATCATTAATTATATGCTCGTCTTCATCGTAATCCGTAAATTCCATTATATATGTATAATTAGATAATTATTTTATACTTTAAAAAAGTAATACAAAGAACTTCGTTTTATTACGCCACTTCTAAATCTCCAATATACTTTAATGCTTGTTCCGTCCTCTCTCGGTTTAATCTCGCCTCTGTATCGGCGGAAAATAAATCCTCTTGGGTCATATCACTCATTTTATTCATAATATTTTCGTATTGCTGTCTGTCTTTTTCGTTGTCTGTTAATCTCATACCTTCAAAAACCTTTCTCATTAATCCTTGCTTGTAAAATTTATCCGCTTTTCTACCTACGGTTTGATACTCTTTGCGTTTTTTCTTTAATTTTACAGGAATTTCTGTTTCTGTATCCGCTCCGCCTCCCTGTATAAATTCATCACTTACATTAGGTCTTGGAGTTTCGGCACTTGCTTCTGCTCGTTTCTTAACCTTTAATTTTAGTTTCTTTTTAACTTTTTCTATTGGTTGGCTTACTGCTTCAAAATCAAATCCTTTGCGGAATAAATCGGCGGGGTCACCCTCTTCTAATTCTGTTGCCGATGCGGGATTAATAGATGGTTCGGTTATTTGGGGGTTTTGCCCCCCTACGACAAATGGAGTTGGTAAAAATCCACCACCTATCGGGGTATTAACTGCTACGGGTATTCTTGTTTGTGTTTTCTTTGTTTTTTTTAATGTTGGATTTATCGGGTCTGTTTGCGTTTCCATTACTGATACAGGTATGCTTGTTTGCGTTTCCATTATTGATGTAGGTTTTATTACGCCTGTTGTTATAGGCTGTCTTGCTTCTCTCCGTAGTTCAGTAATAAGGTTTTCCAAGTTGTTTAATCGTTGTGTATCACTACTAAACATATTTAAATTAGAAGACAGCGTTTGAACCGCCATCTGTAAATTATCCTTTTTAACAGGTCTTCGTTTTCTGCGTTTCTTCTTCTCGGGAAAATTAATATTTACAATTTGTTTCTGTGATTGCCTTTGAGTTGGTTGTTTGGTTTTTCGCTTCTTCTTTTTTGGAGGCATATATATATTAAAACATAATATTAATTTTTGCGTTGTGTTTCTTTTCAAAGTCTTTAACTGATGCTTTTAATGTCGGTTTATTCCAAAGCAACATCATACTTAACTCTGCTGGACTATGTAAATTATTTAATCCCTTATCTCCTTTGTGGCGTGATTTGTATGCTCGTTTTACCTTCTCTCTGTCTTCTTTATTTGGAAGATAATATTTGCTATTCTTATTGTTGATTAATGTATAATCTCTGTAACCCTTTGCCCCGAACCTGTGCTTCATAGATTTACCTTTTTCATCTTCCATTACAATTGTATATTTCTTATTCTTTGATTTTGATTTATATAAATACATACGAGGCATTATATAAACTACATATTATTAATCTTGTCTTCTAAAATAGCAATTCTCTCGTTTAATTCTTTAACATTTTTATCTATTAATTGTAATGAACTAATAGTCATAAATACAATACTTTCAGTCTTTAAACTTTTAATACCATCATCTTCGGGTGAATTGACTAATTCGGGGAAATGTTCCTCTATCTCCTGTGCTACTCCTCCATAAATTGTATCATCACATTCACACGATATTCTAACATCGGGTATAACACCTGATATATCACTACAACCTGATATATCAAAATCGGGTAAATAACGATTAGGAATATTACCCGATACGTCATAAGTTGCGGAATTATATGAACGAGGTTTAATTATATCTAAAAACTTTCTTGATATTTCGGGTGTTATTGATTTTATATTTCGTTTAACTCTGCGGTCGCTCGCCTGTCCTATTACTATATCAGTAGTATTATCAATCCTACATATTATGGAACTATTTGAGGAACGCCATTTAATCGCTATGCCGTTTGCCGTTCCTACCCCACTTGAACCTTGATAATAAACTCCATAATTATTAATATATGTTGTTCCAGTGGTTGAAACTCCTCCTCCAGTCACCCTAATAACATCTGCCTGTAAATATCCATTAATATACACCGCCAAAGGTTTAGATAGGTTTTCGGGGTCTATATATAATCGTGTTATTGATGGACTTCCCGTTTTAATATTCATTCTCGCCCAATAACCAACTCCTATAAGTCCAAATCTGCCCGTTTGAATACTTCCGCCTGTTATAGTTCCGTTTGCTTGAATATCCCCAGATGTCGTTATACTATCTAATTGGTTCTCTGCGTCGTATTTGGTTATAAACATACCGCTTGTTATTGAGTTTGTTAAGGTTGTTGTTGGTCTTGGATTAAAAGAGTTTGAACCTAACCCCTGTCCTGAACCGAAAGTATTATTTCCGTCTAAAAAAGCAACTCCGCTATTAGTAATAGGTAGGTATAATAAATCTCCATCACGCTTCATTATAAAATCTCCATCAGCTGCTGGGTTTGCTGGTGTTGGTGCTGGGGGGTATGGTATAATGTCGGCGAATGGTCTAATATAATACTTATTAAACGCTGTGAATATTTGGGGGTCTGCTCGGGACACGCCACCTGTTAAAATAGCGTCGCCAAAACCATCTATCGTTATATCCTCTTCTGTTCCTACTATGTTTGTTAATTTTAATATAGGTGCTGTATATGATGCCGTATCAAAAGACGAATTAGTTGCTTCTACTAAATTGCTTATTGCTGTTGTGTTAGTTGCTATATTTGTTGTGTTAGTTGCTATATTTGTTGTGTTAGTTGCTATATTTGTTGTGTTAGTTGCTATATTTGTTGTGTTAGTTGCTATATTTGTTGTGT
>Ga0070747_1001139_pt1 | contig 13129 bp, 30 predicted proteins | sample VirMetDEL_Mar_31_FD_77321 | JGI IMG/M metagenome (GOLD analysis project Ga0070747, IMG submission 77321) | Aqueous microbial communities from the Delaware River and Bay under freshwater to marine salinity gradient to study organic matter... | ecosystem: Environmental > Aquatic > Marine > Coastal...
CATTTTCTTCTTTAATATCGGTTGGCTGTGGTAGCTTCCACTTACCTATGCTTCTACTCATCGTCTTCCACAACAGCTTTGGGTGGCATAAGCATAACACCGCCGCTTGCTTCTACCTGCATCTTCTCTGTCTTCACTAGACCTGTGCGGTCAAGCAGTTCTTTTGCGGCAACCATCTTATCACGAATGCCCAACTCTGTCGGGTCCATCAAAGCACCTGCCATAGCAACTGCAGCCTGTGGTGCATTACGTGCCATGTATAGCTGTGTGGCTTCTAGGATTTCTTCTTTCAATCCTTTGACAATTTCAGATGTAGAACTTGCATCAGAGTAACCTGCAATCTTCTTAGCTAAGATTACACTACCTCCTGCTTCATCAAAAAGCGCATTCAAAAATACTTGTTGTTTTGCTGTTAGCTGTCTAGCCACTAAACTCTCCATGATGCATAGCATGGGCTAACTTTGTACTACGCGATTTTACCTGAACTGCCCACCTGCTGTCAAGCATTTCTTTTGCTGCAGTTTGGTAGTCTTCGTTTTCAATAGCCGCCCACATTTTTTTAAATTTACAAAGTCTTGGTACACCCATATTAAATGCCATGTCCATGACTACAAGTTGACGTACAGCGTCTAGCTTGTCAACGCAAGGGTGCGCTCTCACAAGTTCCTCTTCGACTATCTGCACGTCATTCCCTGCTAGATACATGGCATCAGCTTCGGAGATACCCATAGTATGAACAACTGCCATATTAGGGATATCCATCCACTCCAGTTCTGCTGGCGTAATGCCACGGTCTTCTAGGTTACGTCCAATACCAATGGTATCAATTCCTAGTGAATCTTTGTAAACTTCAAGGCGTAGACCTTCGTGTTTAATTAGTTTTTCAATAAAGTCTTCTCTACGATATTTCATTTTTCATGCCCCATCCAAACCGCAAATGCACCTGTCATGGCCCCCGTGACTACACTTACTAGTGCTGCTTGTTGACTTGTTGGTTCCGGTAGTGACATAAACCACTCCACTACCCGCCAAGCCGATAGCGACATCCCAATCATCATCAGCCGGGGAAGTATCTTCCACCGTAGAAATCTTTCCATTGTTACTTCTGCCACGATTTATCCTCGCTTGCTCTTCTGTAGTTCTCTCGTGCAAACTCCACTTCGCCACTAGGACTACCTTTTACCAAAGAATTTTGTAGCACTGCGTACACCAAAGCTGGCAGCAACAATAACACCAAGGCTATATTGATACCATTCAGGCATCGCATTGAGTTGTGCAAATCCATTTGCTACTACTTCTTCCATGCCCGGAATGAAGGCTAGGATAAGTGGGATTGAAAACAAAATAGTAAGCCATTCGTCTTTCCATGAAGACTGGCTACCTTTAGCCATCTCCAAATCCCAGTCTATTTCCCCGGTCGCCTTTTTCTCCATAATAACCGCTTCAGCCTTCGCCGTTGCGACTTTAGATGCAGTCTCTGCTTTCTTAGTTTCAACCTTTCCTTCAAGCCACGTACCCGCGAGTTGAGAGATTGGTCCTATGAGTAAGTTTAACATTAGCCTCTCCGAAACCGTGCAGTCTTCTTAGCAATAGTTTTTGGCTGTTTAACAAATTGTTTACCTGCTGCTTTGCCTTTTCTCTTAGCCCTAGTTGTAGCAGCATACTCTGCACTTGTCAAGGACTTTATTGCTTTTGCTGGTAAATAACGCTCACCTGTCTTTGCAGACGGTTTGCCACTTTTAGTTCGCCAATCCTGTTTAGTCCAGTTTGCTAGGCTCTGCTGTGGCTTTTTCATTACTTCCTCGACTTCTCTATAGCTTTAAATGTCTCACGTAGACTGGGCGGCTTTTCATTCTTTGGGTCATACTTACATTGTATTTCTTTTGGAAAGTATTCATGTAGATTTATCCAAACACTATCTACTGTGTTGTTAGCACCATGATATATACACAGCTTCTCCCCGTCTATAGTCTGACATCCCTGCAATCTGCATACTACATACTCTGGAGTCGCATTAGCTGCAAGACCTTTGAGAAATGATATGAATCCATACAGTAAGCCTGAAGCAAGCAGTATCATTAATATCCATGCCACAATTTCAACAAACTTACGTCTACGTTGCCTTTGTTTATATAGTGTCTCTTGGCGTTGCTTACGGATGGACCCTTCCATCTTAACCAACTCATCCCATTTAGACCTACCCATAGTCATGCCAATCCACTGCTTTAGTTCGTAGCGTTGTGTTTCAGCCTTTTGTTTGGCAGCAAATGTTTCTATAGCTTCTTGTTCTACAGACTTGCCAGCAAACAGCTTCTTAAAGATAGGCGGGTTCTTGGCTTCCTTCTCAAGCATGTCCAAGTCGGACATTGCACCCATCCAGCGTGACAAGTCAGAAGCCATTGATTCAATATCACGACCTACTTGAAAGCCTTTCTTAATAGCACCAAACGCTGCTGATGCTGTTGCCATTGCACTAATCGGGTCCATTAATATATCCTTACGTTGCCGGGGTTAACGTATTTAGGAAGGCAGTATGCTGTAACTAAATTCCCTTGTTTATGTAATGTCTGAGCGTACCAGACACATTCTTGCAAATCCCTAAAGAATAAGTCTTTGCTCTCTAGTTTCTTTTCTTCTCCAATGCCTACAAATACTAATAGTAGGAATACATGTTCCATATTATTTGTAGCCACCACCTGCTGACTTGTAAGCCTTGGCAAGCATCTGGGCTTTTCTTGCCGACCACTGTCCGGGTGCGCCGCCTTTGCCACCAGCCTTAATGCGGTTAAACTGTTGCTTCCTCATTCCGGGCTTAGTATAGTTGCCAGCTTCATTAACTCTGCTTTTGCTCTTTGGCGCACCACCCGCCGCAAGTTTAACCGTTCTAGTCTGTTTCTTTTTCGCTGCAGTCGGTGTGGCTTTCTTTTTAGCGGCTGGCTTTTTAGTGACACGTGGCATCTCCTGTCTCCTATCTTGCTGGGTCAAAAAATTCTTCACATGCAGTAGTAACAACTAGCTTGCTTGCTGTATCCGCTGTGCATTTAATGATGTCACCTGCGTGTAGATACAGTGGCCTGTCTACAGTAAAGATAGACTCATATGAACCACCTGCAATATTATGGGTAGTCAACAAGTCATACTCTGTGTTATCGTCTGCATGAAAAAGGTGTAGGCTCAAAGCTACGTTACCTGTATGGTTGTTGCTTATAAACAAATTCTCCAAGTGAGAAGAAAAGTTTGCGGGTACAGTATACACAGTTGTCTTGTTCGTTGTAGACAACAATATGATTTCGGTACGAAACTTTGAGCCTGATTGTAGTACTGGCATTACTTCTTCTTCTTAGCCATTCCACCGCGCATCATTTTTTTCTTAGCTGCCATCTTAGCCATGCCACCGCCTCGCATTCGCTTCTTGGCAACTCCTCCACGCATCATTTTCTTGGCTGCTACTTTTGTCTTGCCCTTCATTTCTAAGTCTCCGTCTGTCTAGCACAAGGCTCTCAAATACGTCATCTGGAAAGTGTTTGTAGTATCCACTTTTTTCCAGACTCAGTGCTGCATCGTCAAGCAGCGATAGTCTCTGCACAAATACCATGCAGTATGTAAGGGAATCATCAACTACCCCATCTTCGATTAGAAAGTCCAGACCAGCCTTCTCAGCGTCATAGTCTGGGTGGAACACCATCAGGTGCATATCAATGCCAGCAATTGACATCAATTCATTCATGCCATCACACAGACCATCTAAATACTCCATGTCTGGCATGTATTCACTAGCCCACACAACAATGTCGTAGTCGTGTGTATCAAAGTAACGTACAGAGTTCACAAGACCTGTGATACCCGTGTTAATACTGAAGGTTACTTTATTCTCTGCCCATGCTTGTTTTGCATAGGGGCATGGTGGCAAGCCATTCAGCTTTACGTTTGGTATCTCAAGAAAGTTCTTAGACCAAGTACGTATGTCCTGTTCAACAGGGTGCATTACTTTTTGTTAGCTTTTGCCATTGACATAACCATCTTCTTTTGACCAGAAGTAAGGTTGTCCATAACACTGCCGCCAGCAGCATACATATGTTCTTTCTTGTTTGCCATACCGCCACGCATCATTTGAACTTTATTTTTCTTAGCCATTCCACCACGGGCTTTTGCTTGTGGCTTTCTTTTATTTAGTGCTTCCATTATTTTTGCAACATCGGCATCTAATTGTTTATCTTTTGCAGCCGCCTTAACATCTGATGCAGCATCTGCGGGAACACGCGCTTCAATATCCTTCATAGGTTTCTTTTTAATTACCTTTGCTACATACATATCTTTTAGTGACTGCTCACGTTTAGCAATACTTTCAGGACTACCGTTGTTTTCTTTAAGCCATTTAATCTCACCTTGAATACGGTCATATGCTTTTTGTGGACCGGGTGATGCAGCTTCTTTTAAACGCTCTCCAGCAGCAAGACGTACATCACTAGCAGCGGGTGCAGTGCTAGTATTACCTGTATTTGGATTCTTTTTTTGTTTTGGTTTAGTTTTAATTCTACGGGGCTGTTTGCCCATAGCTTTTGCAGCCATTTTATCTACCATTTTAGCCATTTGTTTAGTTCCCTATTTTTTCTTAAAGACCATAGTCTTCTTTTTCCCATTGACAGTGACGTTTCTCAAGACTTCTGTCTTGGGGTCGTAACTACCCTGAAAGGCTTTGCCCCTATCCTTCATTGATTCATTAATACGCTTTGCGGTAACTTTACCGCCTCGTGGTCTACTTTGGTCAGCTTTTGGTCTTTTAGGTCTTTGTTTAGAATCATCACTAGCTTGTACTGGACCCTTCCTAGAAGCTACCGCTTTTTTCTTTGTCGCCTCATCGCGCACTTTCTTTCGTGCTGCAGCTTCTTGTGCCGCTGCTTGTGCAGCAGTCATTGTTTTCTTACCGGGTCCGGGTTTACCTCCGGGCAATTTACCCCTCTTTGGTCCGGGTTTGCTACCCGGCAACTTTTTACGTAAACTTTGGTCGGGCTTTGGTCTTGTAGGACGTTTCTTACTTGTAGAATCCTCACTAGAACGCAAGGCACGTAGCTGTGCTGCAGTAAGTCCTAGTGCAGTAGCACCAGATGCCGCCGCAGCACCTACAAGTTTTTTACTTTTAGAAGTAGTACCAGATGTTTTTTTACTTGCTGCACCACGTTTAGATGCTTCACTAAGAGTGCGGGATAATGCAGCCCCTTTTTCCGTAGCTTTAGGGCTACCTGTTTTTTGATTAACGCCACGCCCTTGTTGACCTTGACCATCAACACGGCGTCTGTTACGTGCAAGACCGGGTGCCTGTGGTTTTGCCTTTGTGCCTTCACGTGCCGCAGACTTAGCAGCACTTGTACCCGCACCTTTTGCTTTTGAAGCAGCCTTTTTAGCTTTGACGGCAGCACGAGCCGCTTTCAGTGCCTTTAGACCTTTTAAACCTTTATATACGAACTGCCCACCTTTTAGTATTGCTCCACCGGGAAGACCCAAAGCAAGTAGTTCAGCCATAATTCTAGCACTTGTTGCATCGGCTTTTTCAAAAACCTCCATGCTAACACCTGCGTCCTTGGCAATTTGTTTTTTCATCTCATCAGATAGTGCCATCAGTATCTCCTGTTACCATTTTACTTTGTGTGACCAATACTTCGCTGACAGCTTCGTGGTCGGCTTGCCTTGTGCATCGTGACGTGCGTAGTAGGACTTCTTACGTGCTTTGTCTTTAGCACTCTTCGGGTTCTTACCAGCCCCGGATACGCCTTGCTGCCCAAAACGTATGAACTTATACTTTCCACCTTCAGAGGCCATCACTGCGTGTGATTTCTTTGGGTGTTTAGGAGTACGCTTTGGCTTATTGACGCCGGACAGCCCCTCCTCCTTCATCTTGTTTTTTACTCTTTCAGGTATAGCCATTATGTTGGAGTTCCCGGTGATGTACACTTCCAGCTTACAGGTACGTGTAGTGGAATGTTCTCAATAATATCTGCACTCATTTCTACGGTACGCTCATAGCACTCGTCATGCGTCTTGTACGGACCACGAGTATCTTGTGCAGGAAAACACGCACCTGTCTGGTACATAACACAGACCATTATCCATGCTTCAAACATTATTCATTCCCTTCTGTCCATCCCTCTGCCCTCATAGCGTCTTCAACATGCTTCAGAGTAAAGGAACGACCATAGTGTGCCTCTACCGCCTGACGCACGTAGAAAACATCACTATGGGGTATGTGGAGTTTGTCTAATGAGTTAGTACGGATAGCATCGTAAAATGCATCAAGTACATTATCTGTGTATAGTTTTACTGATTTCTTAGCCATTGTCAAGTACTTTCTTTTGTACAAGTAAGACTATCGTAGCATGTCACTTAGGTGATACAGTTAAACTGCATTAGCAAAGAAAATTTAGGGAAGGCTAACAATGCTACATTTAAGTGACTTAGTTATAGTGTATTTTAATTAGAAGTAAATATCACTTAACTAAGTCACTTTAAGTGAGTCTTAGTTATAAGGGTAATTATACCAGATTTCGGGGGGCTTGTCAAGTGCAGAAAATAAACTGGTACCACTCTTTTTGAAAACATGGTACCAGATACACTATAGTTGCCTATTTTTTAGGCAGTTGCACAATGCTTGTGCATATATACATTGACAGTTGCCTCTGTGGTTAACAGTGAATTTACCTAATCTGTGTAGATATGTGTATACGCTACCTACCTACCGGGGGGTGGCACCTGCCCGCCAGCCTTCTCGCGCATAATGCGGGCGCATATGGGCATGATGTGTGCGCTATGTGGGCGTGTGAGGCATCATATGGGTGCATAATGCGTCTGTAACCCGCTGTGACGCTCAAATGCGAGGCAAATGCCAACTGTTATGGTATCAGTTGCCATGCTGCAAATTGAGTGAGTGTGACATTTCTGCAACACATACCGTCACATTGAGGTGGAGCATATAGTATACCCCTATAGGGTATGGTGGTCGATTGCTTAGTCCGACAGCGGACCTATCACAGAAGCCTCCCGCAATTTCAGCGCAGGTATTTCGGAATAACTTGTTATTCCTGCAATCACATGGAAACGCTTGCGCCGATGATAGCGCGAGGCAACCCCAAAACCTTTACTATCTTCTTACGGTTAGTCGGGATATAGCCCTCTGAACGTAGTGAAGAGGGTATATCCCTTACTAACCTAAAGATAGAAAAGAGAAACCGAAATGCAAACTTCAACTTCCAAAAAGTCTTTCGCCATTCAGCTTGCTGAAGCTAACAACACTGTTCAAGCCAAAGGCTTAGTATTGTCCCGTTGGGACAAGTCAATCAGCAAAGCTGATAAGAGCCGCTTCAAAGCACTTTGTGCTGTTGATGGATTTTGGTTCTCTCTTGGAGAGATTTGCCTTGAACTGCTAAAGCAGTCTGGTGGAGTTCGGACTGACTCAGCTTTGCTGAAAGATGCCAACCTCCACACTGTTGCAAAGCAACGGCGTAAAGAGGCAATGGACTTTGTTCGGCACTTCAAAGTTATCGAAGATAACAAGCTGATTGGCAAGTTTGCTTCTATGAAGGACTTGCTGAAAGCAGTCGATAAGATTGTCAACCCAAAGGTTGAAGATACCGAAGGTGGTGACACCGAAGGTGATGACAAGTCCGACAACGGACCAAACACCGAAGGTGAAACACAGTCAGAGACTGTAGTTCAGTCTGCAAAGACTGCTGATGACTTGGCTCTTGAGGTTCTACTGCAAGTAGAAATGAACGGCATCAGCATAGCTGACTTCAAGATTGCAATGGCAAATGCCATTGGCATGATTGAGGAAAACAACGAAGTTGTACCATTCGATATGGCAGTGTAAACTGCCTTATCTTTCCCTAGTCCGACAGCGGACCAACCTTAATACGGAGTATTAAATATGGCAAAACGTGGTGCAATCATTGACATGGGCCGACACAAAGCTGTCGGTTCAAGCTGGCGTAGCATGGACACTCTGGCTTTCAGCCAGTCCTATGAGCCTGAGACACGGCCTGAGTTCCGGTGCTATGTGTCAGGTCAAGCTGATGCTATGCAGCAAGCCTATGAGGCTACACAGAAGAAAGAGGCAATGCTGAAAGCATTATTGGAATTGAAACAAAGGATGCTTGACAAAAATCTTGTCTAGTGTGTATAACGTAATACACTTAGAAACTTTAGTGATAAGTGTATTACTTATATCCACTACTAGCTTAGTCCGACAGCGGACCAACAAAATGGAGTTTAACATGACACAGCATGATTTTGACCTTATCCGTGACCTTCACAAAGAGGCACGTGGTCGCCGTCCATCCTACGATTGGGATGTATGGTTCGCCAGCTTGTCGCTTGCTGATAAGCAAGGCGTCTGGAATGGCTTGGTTGACGAGTCACAGGACCGTGACAACGAAGAGGCACGTGCGGAGCAACGGTGTTGCCGAGAGTTCCGTGATGCCGTCCGTGCCACAATGAGGGCTGGTGCGCCGTCTGTGGATGACGCATTGTCATGGCTCTATGGCTACCATGCCAATGGCGTTAAGCCATACAGTGTTCAGGATATTGAGCATTGGGTATGGGATTTGGGAATCCTATTCACGCCGCTTGGCAAAGCGGTAGTTCAGCGTCTTGACGCTATCACAGATTATCAGGAGATATAAAATGGTACCGCATAACATCATAAAGCTACAGCTTCCTGACGGTAGGGAAGTGAGCATCATCCAGAATGGCAATGGACGTGATGGTCATGCCTATGGTCACGCTGACCACCACATGATTGAGGTCATGGTGGAGGGTGAGCCTGACGTAAAAGGTCATCTTGACCTGACTGAACTTGTCCATTACCTACGGTATCTGGATACATCACAGGAATTGAGCGACTATGTTGACGCTAGTCAATACGAAATAGAGGATTATTAAGGAGATTTTGATATGACCGCGAATCAACGCTCTCGTATCAAACGCCGCATTGATGCCATACATTCACTTGGTGGCAAGTGCAATGTGTGTGGCATTGATGACTGGCAAGTGCTAGAGTTTGACCACATTGTGCCTATGCACACAGAGCAAGGCACTGTGAAGGTAAACGGCCAGCACAACATGAATGAGATTAACCGTATGGTTAAAGAAGGTGTTGACCCTGCGTCAAAGTATCAGCTATTGTGCTGTAATCACCACCGCAAGAAGACTTATGCAAACCAAGATTTTACACGGAGTGTATGACATGACTTATCAAGTTCACTTGACGCCTAAATCCAAGAACGAAAAGACTGGCCCTATCCCTGTGTCCACTACAGAGGCACAGACTTGCCCAGAGGCTTGTCCATTCAACAATGCCAATGAGGGTGGCTGCTACGCAGAAAGTGGCCCACTCAAGATGCACTGGATGAAGGTATCCGACAAGGCCCGTGGTGACACATGGTCTGTGTTCACTGGCAAGATTGCCAGCCTGAAAGCTGACACATTGTGGCGGCACAATCAGGCAGGTGACTTGCCCGGACGCAATGACCAGCTTGACGCTACAGCTTGCATGGAATTGACACAAGCCAATGAGGGCAAGCGTGGCTTCACTTACACTCACTACCCTGTGATTGAGAGTGAGCGTAACCGCATGATTGTGACACAGATGAACCGTTCCGGTTTCACTGTCAATCTGTCTGCCAACAATCTGCGCCATGCAGACCAGCTTGCCGACTTGGATGCTGGCCCTGTAGCTACAGTATTGCCTATTGACCAGACAACAAACACTACCACGCCACAAGGTCGCAAGGTAGTTGTGTGTCCTGCCACAATCCGTGATGATGTATCATGTGCCACTTGCCAGCTTTGCCAGAGGCAGCGTGACTTCATCATTGGCTTTCCGGCACATGGCACTAGCAAGAAAAAAGCTGATGCCATTGCACTTGACAGCTAACAAACTCTTATGTATACCTTATGTAATATATACTGATACTTTAGTGAAGTATATATTACTTAGGTATACTAGACTGGTCCGACAGCGGACTAAGGAGAATTGACAATGCGTACTAAGACAATCAACCCTGTAGCCAAGGCACTCCTACAGAGTAATCGCAGACGTTCACAAGTAGTGCCTGACAAAACGAAGTACAATCGAAAGAAAGATAAGCACAATGCAAATCAAGATAGAAAACATGAAGAACCAAAAGACAACTAAGCCAGAAGGCAAGCGTGACCATTGGCGTAGTTACAACAAGCGCAAGCAGAATGTAAGACGCACTGCAAGGCGTAACGTACAGCAAGCACAAGAGCAGAACTATGGATAGACCAAGTTACGAATACAAGACTAAACAAACCCCTACTACAACCAACTAAAAGGAGATTTTACCATGACATCATTCAACATTGAGAACACCATCCCATCAGGCACATACTTCAAGCGTTCAACAGGCAAGACCGGACAGGTGATTGCATCACCAGAGTTCGAGTCCAAGCTGCAGAAAGTCGAGGCACTCTATCTTGAGTATCACGGTGTGCCTATGGGCCGTGTCAAGTTCTATGACATGGTGCTTGAGCCTACTCGTGAGACAAAGGACGAGGTAGGCGGTTACATCCAGTACACGGCAGAGGCTGTTGCTGGTATCATTCTGGACAAGGTACACAAGGCACTTGGACAGGCAGTACGCCGCAAGAACCGTAAGCCTATCACAGTAGAGGTGGGTAGCCTGACTATCAACAACCTGCGTGACCTTGCCCGTGGCAAGCGTGGACGCAAGGCAAAGGTAGCCGCCTAATGTATTGGGAGATTGGTATCAAAATCGACAGCGAGGCTGGGCAGGTAACTGTCCATCCCGCTGCCCTTGAGCAATCCCAATGGGGTAACGCAATGGAACACGCTATGGATATGGCACAAGCCTTGTATCCAAGTAAGCGTATTGAGTTTCTGTACATCAAAGAGTACGAGACAAGCGAGGAAGGACACTGCTAATGCCCAAAAGAAGCACAATACCAAACGTAGAAGGCCATGAAGATGTCATACAAGATTTCTTTGCTGCCTTCCCAGCTAATCGCAATACATATGAAGCACCAGAGGGTTACACATGGGATACCCACATATACCACCACAGTCGTAGAGACAGAAAGCGTGGTGGCAATCATGTGTATGCACCCAAAGTGGGCGGCACTTGGTTTGGTGACAAGGTAATTGCCAAGTCGCAGTCTAAGTGGCACGGCACTGGTGGCAATTATCGTGTATACACAACCATGCTATGCTTGATAAAGGAGGACGCTGATGACTAAATGGCTCACAAAAGAAGAGAGAATGCAGATGCACAGTATGCAGGAGGACTACATAGAGATTTTCCACACTAGGACTGAACTGCGTGAGGATAATCCAGAACTGTGGCATAGTATCGTTGACCAGTGGGAGGCGATTAAGTTTCGTCTTTCAGAGGATGAACATTCAAAGTGCATGAGTACAGCAACGCATACGATAGATGACATAATAGAAGGAGAATAATTATGTTTGGACTAATAGCAGTGATGGCATTCGCCCTGTTCACACAGGACAATGCAGAGTTTATACAAGACATGAATGAAAAGCTGGAATGGGATTGCACGTTCACATATGTAGGCAAACAAAATGCTAGGCCAAACGTGCCACATATTGCAGTGGACAACAAGTATGTATACTTTAGCATGGAGCCATGTGATGAGTAACTTGTACAACCTAATCATGGACAGTCGGTACAACCCACTGCGCCATATACCTGACAACAACACACGGCATCTGGTAATGCAGATGCTGGCGTGGATGTGGTGTATCATATTCAGTATGTGGATGGGTAGCATCATGGTGTTTGGTATTAGTGCCATAGCCCATGCACTGCTGATTGCTGGCGTGTTCATCACGGCAGGTGTATTTGAAACAGCCAGACGCAAGCCGCAGTATTTTGGTGGTTTAGGTAGAGGTAATGGGGGTGAGCATGAATGAAGACGAAGAAATAGACAACGAACTGGATTGGTTCTTGTCCGAACAAACATGGGAAGAATACTTCAACGATGCCTATGCGAATGAGATTGCCTATCTGCTAGAGGATAAGGCACATGATATAAGAGGAGACTTAGAAAATGGACAGACAAGCACATAAACAACACATTCTCGCCTTGATTGAAGAGGTGAGACAACTGGAAGCACGTATGCAACCTACCGACACAGGACACATTGCGACTGCAATCAATGTCCTCATGGGTAGGATTGAGGAACTGCTAACCAAACTTGTAGAGGAGAAGTGATATGAAAAGTAAAAAGTGTAAGATAGAACTAGAAGGCCACCAGCTTGAACGTCTGCGTAGCATCGTCAATGCTATCAAAGACTTAAACATAACTACATCTGATAAGGCATGTATTGATTACGATACCATTCGTGAACTAGATGGTGCTGATGATTTTCTTGCTAGGCATTTCGGTTTGGTTCAGCCAAGTAACAAAGATTTTGGCACAAGCTGGTATGCAGATTATCAGTGGGATGAGGATGCCACTTGACCGATGCTACGTTATATGATATAACTGCATCTTCACAAACGAAAGGAGACTAGATATGCCATTAGAATATATCCCTGAGAACCTTGACTTCAAGGTAGACTTTGAACCCACTAGAGTTAGTGACAAGAAGTATGTAATCAATCGCAACACTGGCGAACCCATTGCTATTGTTGGTAAAGACTTCACCTGTGCATCACATGGTGACTTCTTTCGCAGCGTTATGGACGCAGTGACAGAGAACCTTTCTTCCTATGAGGTAGACGGTGCTAACATTGCATGGCGTGATGCTCATCACAATGGCTGGGCCATGATGGACATGACCTTGCCTAATGTGAAGGCCAAGATTACTACCCCAAAGCATGAGACTGAGATAGCGCAGCGCATCATTGCATTGCATGGTGTGGACGGCACGTGTTCAAACACGGTACTGTTTGGTGCTATCGACTTCTTCTGCACCAATGGGCAGATACGTGGTGAGCATGACAAGGTACGCCGCAAGAATACCAGTGGCTTCAACCTTGACACATTCATTGACCAGCTAAACCGTAGCAAGCAGGACTTCTATACACAGTCAGGACGCTTGCAAGGCTGGGCTAACAAGCCTCTGTATGCAGA
>Ga0070747_1001141_pt1 | contig 13106 bp, 18 predicted proteins | sample VirMetDEL_Mar_31_FD_77321 | JGI IMG/M metagenome (GOLD analysis project Ga0070747, IMG submission 77321) | Aqueous microbial communities from the Delaware River and Bay under freshwater to marine salinity gradient to study organic matter... | ecosystem: Environmental > Aquatic > Marine > Coastal...
ATTGATAGGCTAACAATGTCACAAGGTTTTGCGGATGCAATGAAGACAGTCGGATGGCTTGATGAAAACTCTATACCTAATTTTGATAGACATCTTGGTGAATCGGCTAAAAAACGAGCAAAAGATGCAGAAAGAAAGCGAAAGTCACGCACTTCATCCGAAGAATGTCACAAGAAAAGTGTGACAGAAAGCGGACTAGATAAGAGTAGAGTAGATAAGATAAAAGATAGTAGTCAGGAATCAAAGATTCCTCCTTGTCCACATGAAAAAATAATTGATCTTTATCACAAAACATTGCCAGAACTGCAATCGGTTAATAAAACCTTATGGAAAGGATCGAAGCGAGAAAAGGATTTAACTGCACGATGGAGACAAAACGAAGAGTTCAGAAAATCAGAGTTTTGGAATTGGTATTTTAATAGTGTTAAGCAAAGTGTATTTCACATGGGAGAAAACGATAGACAATGGAAAGCCGATCTTGGATGGCTAATCAAAAAAGATAACTTTATAAAAATGGTGGAGAAATTTAGCTCATGATTAACTTAGAGGCAGAAAGAGCGATAATTACATCCATATTGGTAAAGCCTAAACTAATTGACGACATTATTGAGATATTACAGCCGTCAGACTTTACAGATATATCATACGGCTTGATTTTTAACACGCTAACGGCTTTAGATCCCAAAGACATTGATATTATTAGCCTTGCTGAAAAACTGTCTAGCAAGGGGATTTTGGAACAGGTAGGCGGGATGTCGTTCCTTTCTGATTTATTCAACGGGATGGCAACCTCTGCAAATGCCTTGTCATACGCAAGGGTTCTAAAGGATAAATCTAATTTAAGAGGGTTAGGCTGCAAGCTTCGAGACGCGCTTATGCAGCTTGACACCGTTGAAAGCTACGCGGATGCGGTAAGCAGCGTTGGCGCAATACTTGAAAGCACCGATATTCAGGTTGATGGCTACAAAGAATTTAAAGATATCGTCAGGGGTCAAATGATGAACCTTGATGCACGCTTTAAGGCTGGGGGTGGCTTTGACGGGCTTCGCACCGGGTTTGACTCTTTAGATGAAACAATTATGGGGCTAAAGCCTGCTGATTACTGGGTGATAGGTGCTAGGCCGTCGATGGGCAAGACAGCTTTCAGCTTGGCTATATGCCAAAACGTAGCAAAGGCGGGGGGGAATGTTCTATATTTTAGCGCCGAATCATCGAAAGAGTCGCTAACTGATAGAGTTATAACATCATGCAGCGGCGTAGACTCAAAGACTATAAAATCGGCACGCCTTACCGATGAAAATTGGTCTAGCTTGGCCGCGGGGGTGTCTACGATATTAGATTACAGCTTGAGTATTATTGATATATCTGGGATTGATATATCTCATGCGAAAGCAATAGCCAGAAAATTCAATCGAAAAAGAAAAGTTGATTTAATTGTCGTCGATTATCTACAGCTTATGACGTGCAAGAATTCCAAGGGTGATCTTGAGACGGTGAGCTCAATAAGCAGAGGATTAAAAGCAATGGCAAAAGACACTGAATGCCCAGTTATTGCGCTAGCACAGCTTAGCCGGAAGGTAGAGGAGCGCCAAAATAAGCGACCGCTAATGTCTGATTTAAGGTCTACCGGGCAGATTGAGCAAGATGCTGACATTATCACATTCCTTTACCGCGATGAGTATTACAACGAAGATTCTCCAGACAAAGGAATAACTGAGCTAACTATGCGAAAAAGCAGGGACGGCGAAATAAAAGATCATTTTTTTAAGTCTGATTTTTCAACTATGAGATACGAAGAAATCAACTATATCCCAGCTCAACAAGAGCCAACATACAAACCGTTTGCAGGAAATTAACATGGAATCACTTAAAGGTATCGGCTCAATCCTAAAAGAAGCCATGGTAAATATCGACAAAAAGCAAAAAACAACAAAACCTAACTATCTTGAATTTAGGTCAGATATGAGAAAGCTTTTTAACGATCCAAATATGTTTAACGAGAGATCACTTGATAGATCATGGAGCAAGTAATGAACGAAGAACTGCAAAGCACGCTAGATCAATACGGGATAACGCTAGATGAGTATTTGCTAGGCTGTAGCGTTAGTGACGATGAGTTTTACAGTATGTATGGGGGTGGGAAATGAGCCAAAAACTACGAGTACACAATCATTTAAAAGCTGGCAACACACTTACCAGTGCAGACGCATACGAGAAGCTCGGTATCGTCTCTTTCCCGAAGAGAATAAGCGAAGTTAAGCAAATGGGCGTTAAAATAAAAGATTGCTGGAAACGCGTTAAAACGCGCTTTGGTGACTATACGAGAGTGAAGGAATATTACTTGTAGATTTCGTTAAGCTGCTTGCCGGTCATTAATTCTGCTTTATAACCTTTATTCAAAAGAGCGTCGATGATTTTTCCGCCGCTTTTTCTTTTTCCCATACCAAGATCAATGCCAATGCTTTTTAATGAGCCTGTAACAACCTCAAAGCAGTACATTTTTTTCTTATTCTCTATTCCAAGAGGCCATAATAGCAATCCAAAAGTGTCGTAAGGATTGAGAAAGTTATCTTCTAGCCATTGGTTACAATCACCACCAACATCAATAACAACAACATTTCTACTTGGTTTTACCTTATCAGCTATATTTAAACACCCGCGCAAAAATGTAGTGTCGTAAACCACGCCGCCATTAATGATTGCAGCATGGCTATAGCCACTCATTGTTACAAGAGAGCAGATTATGCTAAACAGCGAGCTATAATCTGTCTCGTATACTACGACTTTCACGGCTGAAAATTAACTTTAGTGTGAGCCAGTCTAAACGGAAACCAAACCGCTTCAAAAGCTGCTATATTTGATGGATTTATGTTTAGTACGCTACCGTTTACAAATTCAAAATCGAAAGACATTCCTGATTCAACGTATGGCTTTATTGATGACAAGCCAAACTGATCATCTTTAAAAGCACTGCACATAACACCCTCAAATTCTACGCCAGCCAGCATTGACGCTCTTCTCTGCTGCTCTAGCGTTGGCGGTGATTCGGGAGGGTTAACGAAAATGCCACTCTCTAAAACTTGACCACAAACCGCATCAGCGGGGATACTTACAAACCCCTCTTGCTCGTTAGGCTGTTTTTGTATTAATACGTTATTTTCATCTAATAATCCAAACATTATAGTCTCCATATTTCAATAGTTGCATATACCGCATTTTCGCCACCGCCCGACAAGTCCACCCCAAAACCGGTACCGTCTGTTGTCTGGCAATGATGCTGTAGCTCAAAAACTTTAGATGATGTTATTGTAATCTCATTGCTTAGAAAGCTGTGGGTCATTACGTTGAACCCGGGGTTAAGATAGGCCGAACTGCCTACAATCTCAGTAGTGCCGTCTGTTATATTTCTTAATCGAATCTTGTGTCCCCCCGCTTCGTAGCCGGGTGCAGAAGCCTTAACCCTATATTTTCCCGCTTGAAGTGTAAATTGATTCCCAGCTAGCGTGACAATTAGATCGTCGTCGCTGTCCTTTGTGTTTAGAGTTCGTGTTTGCCAAGCACCAGAAGTAAATGTCCCCCCAGAAACCCCCGAAGCTTTTGTATCTGTAATCTTTGCGTAAGCTTGAGTCTTGCTCACTAATTCAAACCAACCATTGACAGAATCATAAATAAGCTCAATTCGTCCATCTATATCGCCTGCCGCGGGGTCTGCGCCTCCCGATAGCTTTACGGACTTTGACCCACCCGAAATACCTGTTATTTCTGCTGTTACTGCACCACCTGTACATGGGTTAGAAATTACAGCACTGACTTTTAAGCCATCCGTGTACGCAATAGGCCGAGGCTTTCCATCAGCCGGGGCAAACACGTAAGTATCAGCCGCGCCGCTATCAGTGAAAAATTCAGACATGTCTAGCGGGTTAGACCAATATGTGTTTGTCGTGTCTAGCTCAGGGTCTTGGCCTGTGTGTATCTGCTGGGAAATATAAAACGCGCCATTCTTATTAGTTATACCAGTCGCAGGAAATTCTTGTAATAAATCCCATTCAGGCACGCCCATTTGATGAATATATGCGTGGAGCTGGCCCAAAGTAAACCCCAGACCGTTAAAATCCTCTTTGTCGGGCTTATCGTTTACGCCAACAATCTCCCACCCTAGAAAATAATCAGCATTAACGTTATCATCTAGCACATCGCTTTGTGTGACATCTCCGAATACAGTCCTATTAGTTCCTGTAGAATTTGACGCGAAGGCTTTTAAATCGCCCGTGTACCTATTTATTTTTGCCATTTTAAATTACCTTCGTTGAAAAATACCCGCCAATAGCTGAGTCAGATTTACTACCAAATCCTTTTCCGTTTTGATTGCTGGAAAAAGAAAACCCATCGTCAATATATGCTTGTGATATTTTAGCATATCTTACCCCTTGAGGTTTTGGCAGTAATCCTATTGATAATATTGCCTTTAAAAAATCTATATTGTATTCTGGAGAAACGTATAAGTTTATCGACATATTATAGTTATCTACAACATAAGCGGCGCCATCAAACAAAGTGTTAACTGCGTCTTGAATAGATATATTATTAACATCTACCAAGTACGGTGATCCGAAATTTTTAGCTATCTTTGCTTTAATAAACAAATAGTAATTTGGGTCATCAAGTACTAAGTCCGTATAATCAGGAGAGAACTTGCTGGCGAATGGTGCAGTATCAGCAACTGGAGAAAATTTACTATCAAATCCTCTTGCGTCCGAATTATCGGAAAACCCAAAGGCCAGCTTTGGTATTATAGAAGGAACTATTCGACTAACACCAACTATTTTTCCAACAATATCTAAGCGATCACCATAAGCATTATCGACATCAAATTCCACAGGGAAACTTTTCAGCCAATTAAATATTTTCTCGTAACGTGCGGCCTTAAATTCTATCTCGGCGCGAGCTTTGGGCTTATCCCAATACTGCTTGATTAATAAGTTTCGATAGTCGCTAACAAAACTCAAGGTATATCTGTGACAGTCACGTCACCCTCATCGATTGAGTATTTTTCTGGAAGTCCTGCAATAAGTCGCTCGTCAGTCCACGTTATGCCATCATCGCTTATTTCTAGATTGTACGGTATGAATCCATTCCCTGCTCTAAACGCATCAGAATACAAGTCGCTTGCAATAACATTGTCGCCAACATTAAAATTGCGGCTTGCTATTTCTTGAGCGATTAATGCCGTATCAACTGGATTTAGTGCGTTTTTACGTTTAGCATCAAGTCGCACAAAAATGGGCGTGCAGGTAGGGCGATCAAACGTCATCGTGTGAATTATTTCAAACTCTGAATTATCTGGCCTAATTACCGTCTCGGTGAAAGTGCTAGTTACCGCGCCGACCATTCCCTTGCCACCTGTTTTATTTAAAACCATGGTTTCTACAATATCAGAAACGGCACCTCCTTCAACTACAACCCAAAGCGAGTGAGCAGGGATTCCATCACCATCAGTCACATCGGTATCATTCTCATACACCGCTAAATCAGTCACATTGTTAATATTACCTATGGCGGTAAACATCCGGCCAATGCTTGACGACAGTGGAGACTCAAGCGATCTATTTCGGCGCTGCCTTGCCTGCTCTTCGGTTTCCTCTTCTATGCCTACGGTTGCTGCTAGCGGATTAGTTAGCGATGTCACACCAATAACAAATGTGGCTTGTTCAGTTACCGTGCCAGCACCGGCCTCAATAGCGCCAAACTCTTCTGAGAATAACGTGACTGTGGTTGTGCCAGAGGGAATACTTACGCTAGTCAATCTTATCCATGACTGCCCTAACTCGTCTCTCGCCGTGTAATTCTCGTCTAAAGTAACGGGGCGATCAGTTGTAATTTCAACATCAACCTGTGAACGAGTTGCAGGGCGAATGGTTACGCCTGCCAGCTTCATAATTCTTTGCTGTGACTGACCGAAAGCAAAATCTGGGTCTGACTGCTGATACATGGTCAATCCAAAAGACTGTAGGTCTAGCTCAATCTGAGACTCAAAGGCGATACGCTGACCATCCGGCGTGTCGGGATCGACATTAATATCACTACCATAAATTTCTTTATAGCTGGCAACCCGCTCATCGTATATTTCTTGAAACGTTTGAATTTCTATGCCGTTTTGAGTAAATTCTGGTTTCATGGTGTTAAGCCTACAGTTGTCGATATTGACTCATTATATACGTCTGTGTACGTTACCGCTATTCTGGCGTTTCTATTGATGTCTTTATCAATAATTCTTAGTTCTTGGATAGAGATAACTCCATTAGTTTGAGACACGCACTTTTCGGTTGCTCTTAATATCTGCCTTTCTGTTCCTAGATTTCCAAAAAGCTCTATCCACGGATTACCTTCATCAATATCTAAAGAATAATCATTAGTAAATGACCGCAATCTAGTCACTACATTTTGCTTTATTTCATCGCTGCGCTGTACATAATCGGCTTTACCCCTGCCAAAAGTCCAGTCGCCATTGTTGGTTATTGATCTTACGCTCATGATGGTACACCCGTATTCCCGCCGCCAGTTTGAACGCCACCATGCACATGAGTGGCGAAGTCAATGCCAGATATTGTTGCATTTCCGCAAGTAACTCTACCAGTGCAATTTATATCACCGTTTACCGTTAGGTTACCGTCAATTGTAACATCGCCGACAATATTAGTATCGCCGACCTGCTTTATAATGCTTGGAATATCGATGGCTCCGTCAAAGTTTTCAAGGCCGACAACAGCAAAGCCATCGCTATAGTCGTGCATTCTAAATTCAGCAGGCTCAACAAAGTTTTGACCAGAATACCACCTATCCATACATCGCTCAGTAAAATGAACCAAAGCATAGTCGCCAACGGATATAGGGTGTGCCGTGTAGCTACTCCCACCTTTCATAAATAAGGGGATAACCTTTGTAAAAGTTGTTAGCTCAATAGATCGGCCTTCAACAACACGATTAACTACTGGCTTTACGTCAATTGTTTTCTGATTAACTTTTTCAACACGGCAAACGGTAGACGTGTGGAGGTTAGCCAGTGCATTAAACAGGCAAATATTTATCGTATCTATTAGCTCTTTTTTCTCACTCACCGATCAAAAACCCCGTGCATGTTTGATTCCATGCGTCGCCATAATTATCACCAGAGTAGTTTATTACGTCTACCCGGTAAACGCCATTTAAATGCGGCGCAGTCTGGCTTGTCAGCCTTGCTTGTCCGCCTAATATAATCGACGGATTAAATTTTGTTTGAAAAGTGACCTCCTTGTTCTGCCTTGTCGGAGTGCTGATAAGTCCGGTTTGAGCAGAAACAAGCGGGATAAACCGCCCGACCGTTTCTCTATCGCTTATGATGTAAAGCTGCTCATTATCAATGAACCACGTTTCATCATCACCTATTGTTTCTTCAATAAGTTGCAATGAGTTACCGATTAATACCTTGGGGCGACTCAATACAGGCCGATCATTTATTTGCCCGACAGTGGTGTTAGGCATATCCTCAAGCGCAGCGTCTACCGCTCTCCTGCCACCTTCTACAGTTCTATTTGTAAAACTGTTAAGCCCATCAAAGCCGCCGTCTAACGAATTTATAGAAGTAACTATATTGGCTCCCTGCCTTGCGTTTTCTCCGGTTAATACCGTTCCTTTATATATTTGCTCAATGCTTCCTTTATACCCAGCAGACAGCGTTATCGGTATTCTCTTGCTATCTTCTGCATCTTTGACAAGTTGCAGTCGTTTAGATTCTTCTATGTTTTCAATAGTGATTCTGGCTTTATTGAGGCCACCACGCGTCGACTTATCAACGCTGAATGTAATTCTATTAGGATGTGACACAGTTACCGTGCCGCCTCTTACGCCAAAAGTGACACTGCAATCACGGAATGCTCTAGTCATAGGGGCACTTCCGCGCCATTTCTTATGGAAATCATTTCATCGGCATCTAAAATAAACAAGCTGCATCGGCCTGAACTAAAATCATCTCTTTTAAATGGATCGACACCATTATTACTATTATCACTTACAATAAAGTCGAAGGGCTGATTTTGCCCTACCATGTGCAATACACCAACGGATAACTTTAATCCATAAACCGCTTTGCCTTTATACTCAGCATCAAAGCACCAAATCTCTGTTTTAGGGAAAAATCGAATAGTAAGCAAAACTTCCGATTCTTCAAACAAAATCGTATGCTCTTGTATAGGCTCATCAGTAAGATTAGTTAGCTCTCTCATTCATCACCAAAAATAGCGCTTTTTAAGTAAAAGGCAAATGACTGCCCAGACTCTTTGCCGTCTTGAACGCCCTTGTCTGCCTTGTCTGACTGCTGCCCATCGTTAGCTGCCGATGGGTTTTTGGCCGCTTTACCCTCAACAAATATAGTTTCGTTAAATCTAAATTCTTGAAACTCAAGGCTAAAATCAAGCGATTCTGTTTCGTTGTTTCTTTCGTAATCCAGCGAAGTCAAAGCCATATTTTTGTACGATCTAAATGGCGCGTCTATCACAATAAGTGCATCACTAGCATCTAATGCTTCCATCGAATCAATAAACGCTTCGATGTTAGATTTTCCGCTTGAGGTCAGTATAGACGAGACTGTTTGAGAGCTATCAATGATCGAATCAGCAAGATTTATAGCACTATTAACATCATTGATTATTGCAGATATACGGCTTGCCTGAGCCTGAGTCCGTGGCAGCGCATACTGTAATATCCTTCCCGCTTCCGTCTCGGCTGATCTTATAGCCTCAACACTTTCTGAATCTTCAATAAAAACATCAGACACATTACCCTCAATGCTTAATACTAAGGGGTTGCGAATGATGTGATCATTAGATGGCATCCCGTCTTCTAGGTATGTTGTAGGTACGTCACGCGTTCTAGAAACCCGCTCTCTTATTTTTGCAAATGTACGGAAACCACCAATACCAACGCTTTCGCCTTCGTCATTATTAAACTTGGCATCCGTGTAATCCCGCACTAATCCCATCAGAAACCGCCTCTATTTGCTTGGTATTGAGCGTCAGCCATTTGATCTTGCAGGTTGTCAGCCGCAACATTACCCGCTTTAACTGGGTCGGTAGTTCTTATTTGCTGCGTCACATTCATTTCAACTCGACGACTATTACTTGTCTGTCCCATTCTTGAACTAGGCATTTGAGGTATATCGGCTGGGTCAAAGTCAGGCGTAATAGTGCCTTGATTAATAGTGATCTCTTTCTTTTCGTCGCCAAAAATATCTTTTACCCAATCAGGTATGATTTTCCCTATGGACTTAAATAAACCGACAAGGCTTTTAATTACTTTCATAAAAGCATCTTTAAATCTACCATGGATTATATCGCCAAGAATAGAAAAGGTTGCCATAGCAGTCTCTTTAAATATTGACCATGTAGCCTGCAATATAGGCCGAATATCTACGCCAAAAGCACTTTTAAGCCAATCGGCAATAAGTGATTTTTCACCATTAAACGCTGCAATCAGATCATCTACTGCAAGTATCAGCAATGCAATAATTGCAGTAAAAAAAACAACTGGCGAAAACACAAGAGCTAACGCTGCGCCCCATCCAAGCGTTGCCACCTTCAGAGCGGCAAATATACCTATGCCAGCCGCCAAGATAGGCCAGACTCTGCCAAGTAAGGCGACTAGTTCTCCAAGCACCTCGGTTGTTTTTTTAACTCCATTTATTATCCAATCTTTATTTTCCACCAAGAGCTTAGTTATCTTGTCAGTAAGCTCTTTTAATTCTGGGGCTAAGCCTACAGCGATAAGGCTTTGAATGCCTTTCATCGCGTAATTCATTGTGGTTAAAGAATCGTTATATTCTTGAGCATCTTTTATTTGCTTCTCATTAAGAATGCCAAGGTCTCGAGCCTTTTGTGATAATCCGCTAATCTCTTGTGAAGTGAGCCGCATGGTTTGCAGCAGAGTGGCATCAATACCTAATGCCTCAGCGAAAGCGGTTTGCTCATTAAGCGACAAGCCAAGTGCCTTGAAGCGGTTACCGATTTCAAATAATACCCGGTCAGTGCTTTTTACTTGCCCGTTAGCATCACGAACACTAATACCAAGGCGTGAAAATTCCTCACTGCCTTTCTGTGCAGCTTCACCGATCTTAGTGGATAGTCCCTCGATAGACGAAGCCATTGCTTCAGACGATGAGTTGTTGACATTGGCTATATAGTCTAGCTCTTGCAATCTTTCAACAGCAAGGCCAGTTTTTGCAGCTAAGTTAATTAGGGGTTGCTCGGCTTCAATGATATTTGAAGCCCACTTTGAGATAAGTGCAGAAGTGCCAACAATAGCAGCCCCAAAACCAGCCAACAAACCAACGCTCTTGCCTAGGCTAGCATTGTATTTGTTAAGCGGGGATTCTGAGCCCTCAAAACTAAACTTGGTAATTAATTCGGTTACTTGAGCCATTTATGAGTTCTCTGCTTTCCATTGTAGGTATCGTGCAATGGCGCCGTCTATTGCTTCATATTCTAACGCATCAAGGAATTGCTTAGTATCCCATTCTTTGACATCGTTTAGCGAACCGTAGCCACTCTTAGCAAGAAAAAGAAAAGCCATGTCATCGCCAGATATGTTCGTGTGTGCGATATAATCGGACTCAGCTGGCGGGGAATGAACCCTTAGTCGCCATTGAGTCCTTTCAAAAAAGGGTAAGATATTACTGGGAGCATGGTCTGAATAAACAAAATGTAATCCTCTGGAAACTCATCCCAATGATTAGATCGCTTACTTAACACTTCACCATCATAAGTTACAACTGACATGATGACTTTCTCAACTTCTGCATAATCGCTAGAATCGAGAAACCACATGTCAGCACGTGATAGATCACCTTGAATATGAGTAAAGTACGAAAAAACTTTTCGACGTTTAATGTGATTGATATTTGTAATCACATAATCTCGACCGTTGATAGTCGCGCATTTATCTTCGTGAATAGCCTTGGCCATTTCAAGAGCTTTATCTTTCTCGGTTCCTTCAATCTTATCGGTCATTATTATCTCGCTTGATGCGTTCTTGTCATAATGTAACGGATATCATATATGTCTATACCGCCATTTGCGTTAATATAAACAGTTCCACCGTTAGTCTCCCATGTGTCAAGAGTATATCCTATCACTGTAAAATTAACAGGACGTAAAACCCCATTTCCTTTCGGGAATGAAATGATCCTGCGGTATAACTCTCCAAACGCCCCACCAATATCAATCCATATTTCGAGATATGTTGTAGATGGGGATGATGGAATGGTCTTAAAATCTACCGTAATCGCCAACCCGTCACCATTTCGACCTGTAATTTTTCCGTTTTCATAAAAATTAATACCGGGAGGCTCTTGTGATTTCACGCCACCTAGACCGTTGTTGGGCAAAATAAAATCGGTATCAGCCGGAATTGATAGCTGATTACTTATCGTGTACTCGGTATCAACATAATCTGCCCACCCTAAAGCCTCTGCGGAAAAAAACTCGCTTCCATCGCTAGGTCGATCACCCACAAGTATAGTCATGATGCTTGCACCGTAATAACAGTCTTATTGTTTTTGCTGGTCGAGCGAGCCCATGTGCGAATACTCCCAGCAAGAACGGCATAAGTTGCATAACTAAACTGCTGCGTACTGATTATCTTTCCGTCAGAATAGTCAGCCGTTGGCTCTACCACACTTTCAACGATCTGAGCAAAGGCATCTCCCTTGTTTAGCCCGTTGATAGGATCGCCCACTACTATGCCTGAAGCGGTGTTTAAGTCCGTCCAACTATAATCAAGCTCAATATCTGGTAATGTTGCAGCCATTATCTACTCCTTAAAGATTGCGTGAGCCGGTTCTGAACTGAATGACGTATTCCATCATTGCGTTACCGTCTGTGCTGTTAGATGTGCGTGTAGGCTTAGTGGTGAATGATCCACCCTCTAATGACCACGACTCAACGCCGTCAGTTCCGTCACGGTTATAGCTTTGCTTTGCGCTACCAGCGATTATTTTAGCGGGTCGCTGCTTCTCCCAAAGATTGAGAATCACATCATCCTCACTCATAAGCTGAACACGGATAGTCACATCATGTACGCCACCATCAGATCGTGCGATAATGTTTACACCCCCGCCGATAGAATTAATACGCGAGGTAGAAGGGTTTACTGGCGCAATAGTAATATTGTCACCCTCTGCGAGGTCATTAAACACTCGACCATCAAGAATAAGGGTTGTGCTATCTGTTAATAGATTGACTACAGACATAATGATTCACCTATTTGTTTACGTTAATAATGAAGTCAGCAGAATGAACCGCGCCTTTGAGTTTAACTGCGCCCTGAATAACAGGGGACTTTCTCGCCTCTCGATCTGATTGCGGTTGCTCAGAAAGCAAACCAGCAAGGCCATAGTAGCCATTTGCCTCAATGCTTCGATTAAAGGTATCCACATCGCCAAAGTAGTCAGGGCTAGACCATGTGCCGGGGGCAAATACGCCAGCAGTAACAAAGTTACGAGTGGTTTTTTCCCACTGATCCAATATTTTATTAACGTCTGGCGTTGTCTGTCCGATCTTGGTCGCCGTGCCTTTCAGCAAGTTAAACGAATCAGTTTGAACAGCATCAACATACGCAAGCAGATTATATCGATTGTCAACAAAGTCGTTTGCACCGCTTGTTAATACGACAGGCGTTAACTTGATTGTGGTGTAGATATCTAAACCAACCGCCTTAGCTGCATTGATCTGTGTTTGTGTGTAATCTTCTGCTGCTACAGATAACGTCTTCAAGTGCATGGTTAACGCTGAATTAATCGCGTTAAAGTTAACCGCATGAGTGCGAGCCATATACGAGGCCGCCATCTTGCGGTTATTTGCCACACTGTAAAGCATTCGATAATTCGTAAGGCTAGACAACTTAATATCCCAAACTACATTGGTCGGGTCGATAGTTAAGTTTGTCGCATCGCTAAACACGTCATACATAAGCGTATTATTTGCTTGCGCCCATTCTGCCAAGTCTTTAGATTCTACATCGGTAGGGTTGTCAATAAACATGCCGCCTTTAAAGTTGGTAAGCGACTTCAACTCTGTTAC
>Ga0070747_1001142_pt1 | contig 13106 bp, 20 predicted proteins | sample VirMetDEL_Mar_31_FD_77321 | JGI IMG/M metagenome (GOLD analysis project Ga0070747, IMG submission 77321) | Aqueous microbial communities from the Delaware River and Bay under freshwater to marine salinity gradient to study organic matter... | ecosystem: Environmental > Aquatic > Marine > Coastal...
CAACCAAATGGCGGTTGACCAAGATTATTTCATACCTGTTAGAGACCCTAACGCACCTAACCCTATAGATACTTTACCGGGAGCAACTAACTTATCAGAAATTGCGGATATAGAATATATTCAAAAGAAATTGTTAACCGCTCTTAGAGTACCTAAAGCCTTTTTAGGTTTTGAGGAAGTTGTCGGTGACGGTAAAAATCTTTCATTACAAGATATTAGATTTGCTAGAACGATTAATAGAATACAGAATTCTATGATTGCCGAGTTAAATAAGATTGCGATAGTACACTTATTCTTGTTAGGGTTTGAAGATGAGTTATCTAACTTTACGTTAGGTTTAACAAATCCATCGACACAAGCTGATTTACTTAAGATTGATGTGTGGAAAGAAAAGGTTCTTTTATACAAAGACGCTGTTATGCCCGTTGAAGGTATTGCACCTGTTTCCGTATCTTGGGCTAAGAAAAATATTTTAGGGTTCTCAGATGAAGAAATTAAATTAGATTTACAACAACAACGTGTTGAAAAAGCTGTTGGTGCTGAATTAATGAATACCCCTACAATTATTACACATACCGGAGTATTTGATAACATAGATAAATTATACGGTACTAAAACTGGTAACACTCAAAATTCTGAAGTCGTACCTCCTGAATCACCTGATGGTGGAATGGGGGATGTAGGTGGAGATTTAGGTGGAGATTTAGGTGGTGATTTAGGTGGTGATTTAGGTGGTGATGTCAATCCAATGGAATCACTTAATAGAGATAATTTAAAAATTCTATTAGAAAATGACGACATAACTAGCTCAAATTCTTTTATAGATTTATCTAAAGGAAGTAATTCTTTGGGTGAAATTGAAAAAGAATTGCAAAAAGTAATGAAAAGCTAATATTTATATTAAACAAAAAACAAGAATTATGAAATTTGGTATACTAAAATCTAAAATTGAAGAGACTTTATTAGAGTCATATAAAACTAAAACATTTAAAGAAGAATTTAAAAACTTCAAGAAATATGTTTTAGAAAATAAAAACGTAAGTAAATTGTTTTACCTTTACGACGACCTAACAACAAATAAAGGTCTTTCTAAAGATATTGTCGATTCATATATTAACGAATGTGTTACCATTTATGAAAATACCATTAATAAGATTGATACGAAAAGTCTAAGTGGTTTAAATAAGTGGGTATCAAATACTAATTCTAAAAACATATATGAAGATATTGATACTTTATTTTCTAATAACATTTTAAATATTACTTCAAAAATAGAAGTTAGAAAAACTATTTCCGAAAATTTACAAAAGGAAGTTGTTGTTGTTGAATCAACCTTCGCTGGTAACGTACCTTTTAAGTCTATGGTTAATATAGTTAATAGTACTGCTAAAAAATATATCGAATCATTAAATGAAAGTGATAAAAAAGAATTGATGTCAATTTTAACTGAAGATGAAAAAGTTTTGGAAGAAAAGTTTGAAACTTTAAAATCTGAGGCTATTGGAAAATTAAATTCGGTTATTATTGAGGAAGTTGATGTTGAGGTAAAAAATAAGGTCAAAGAAACTATGACTAAATTAACTTCAGAATCTTTTACGAAATTAGGTTATTATAAGTTAACCAAATTAAATGAAAACCTATAACGATGGAAGTCGGTCTTACCAAACAATTAAATAGTTTTTTAAACAGGATGGTCAAACGTAAGTATCCTGTTAACGAAATTAACGTTTCCGGTAGAGACATTGGTAATGGTAATTTCGATTACACAGTATGGGTCCACCCCACTTGGGAAGGTCATGATAGACTTCAGTCTGATGATAACTTTGAGGAAGAATTATTTAAATATATAAAAGAGACCACTGAAGATGGTATTATGTTATTTAGAGAATATACCCGGGGTCACTACTTTAATAAGGTGGATTGGTTTTGGGATTAATTATTATCCGACTTAAACTTTTTTTCAACGTATTTTGCCTTATTTAATTCCTGTCTTTTAATTACTGATGGTTTAACAAACTCTTTACGTTTATTTATTTCTTTACTCTGACGAGTTTTAATAACTTTACTCTTATATTCCCTAAGAGCTTTTTCAATTCCTTTACGTTTATCTACCTTTATAATTAACATTTGATTTTATATTTTTGACTATAACCATAAATATACCTATCATTATTAAAAATAAACAAAACATATTTTAAATGAATGAAAAAAGGAAAAACGGCAAAAATAACCGGTTACAAACGGGCAAAAGTCATGTATGGGACTGTAGATTCAGTAGAATTGAAATCTTTATATCTAAATCTACATACTTGGGTTAACCCAAAAGAAGATAGTGATAATTGGGAACGTATTGTTCTTAATATGAGTAGGAAAGTAAAACATTTAGTTTTAGAAACAATAAAAGACGATATTTTTAGTAAAAAGTTTATTGTTGATTTTGATTTGAGATACAGTGGTATATATAAAGGTAAAAAGTCATTTCTAAGTTTAGAAATAACATTATTCTTAACTGATAATGGTTTAGATTTTAGGGATAGGAAAATAAGAGAAAATTTAAAAGAAATCGTTAATAATATATTCAAATATGAGTTCAACAATAATAAATATTTTGAGTTTCATCTAACAAAATCAAATAATAAAGAAAAAGTTTTAACAGAAACAGGTATTACTTAATATTTATTAATTAAAACTAATACAATGGGTTTAAGAATTTTAAAAGAAAACGAAATAGGTACAGGTATCTTAATTGAAATGGACGCTGGTCACATATCTCCTAAAGAGGAAAGAAATAACATAATGTTGAAGGAGTCAAATGAGACGATGGACCACACCAAACCTTTCGAGTTCTACGCAGTATTACAAAAATATAATACTCCAAATAGGAATGGTAGAACGTACCCTGAAAAAATATTAAAAAGAGAAGCGATAAACTATAAGAAGATGATTGATAAGGGAATTGCTCTTTCAGAGTTAAATCACCCTGAATCATCTTTAATAGATTTAGACAGAGTTTCACATTCAATCACAGAAGTGTGGTGGGAAGACAATGTTTTAATGGGTAAGATAAAGTTACTTACATCTCCGGGATTCCATGAGAGAGGTATAGTATCTACTAAAGGTGATATGGCGGCTAATTACCTTAGACAAGGTGTTACATTAGGTATATCTTCAAGAGGTGTAGGTTCACTTAAAAAAGTGGGGGAACAGAACGAAGTTCAAGACGATTTTGAATTAATCTGTTTTGACTTAGTGTCATCACCATCTACTCCGGGAGCGTATCTTTTCTTAAATCCTGAGGATAAAGATAAGTATGATGAGAACTTAGAAGAAGAAAATAAAGTTAAAGTTGAACGTCAAGTTGGTGAAACAGGTAACAAATCACTTGACTTAATGAAAAAATTAGACGATTATTTAGGTAAATAAAAAAATAATTAAAAAATAAAAAAAATGGAAGAAAAGTATTTTGTTGCAAAAATAGCATTAGATTCAGTAGATACTGAGACAGGAAAAGTAAAAAAATTAAGAGAAGAGAAATTAGTACACGGGTATAATCCTACGGACATAGAAGCTAAAGTAACTAAGGTTTTTGAGGCTTACAGTATGGATTGGAGGATAACAGCAATTGTTGAAAGTAAAATTGATGAGGTAATCGAGTAAGATTTATCTAATTAAAAAAATAAAAAAGTGTGGTTTTTTACAATCACACTTTTTTTTATGCTATAACGCTATATTTATCATGGTATAGAGAGTGCTAATAGTAAAACCCCGTAAAAAGGTATTTTTTAGTAAACTCGTATATTTATAATAAAATAAAAAAACATTTAATGGCAAAAGAAAAATCATTAGTAGAAGACGCTATCACTCAAATCAAAGGATTAGAGGACGTATTAGCCGAAAACGCAAAAGGAATACTTCGTTCAACGATGAAAGAAGAAATCAGTGATTTAGTAAAAGAATCTCTTTCCGAACAGGAAGATGAAGAGGTTGAAATGGAATTAGACGTAGATGATTTAGGTATTGATGACGATGAGTCTGAAGAACTTGAATTTGATATGGATGATGATAACGACGAATTAGAAAACGAATTATCGTTAGACATCGAATCCTTAGGGTTGGGTATGGATGATGATGATGAAGAAACTATCGACTTAACTGATATTGACGATGAAGATGAAATTCTACGTGTCTTTAGTTTAATGGGTCCTGATGATAATATTGTGGTAACACAAGATGACGCAGGTAATATTAACTTAAAAGACGACGAAAAAGAATATATGATTGTTGGTGAAGGTGAAGAAGAGATTGAAATCGAATTGGAAGAAGACTTGGAATTTGATTCGGAAATCGAATTAGATGAAGAGGAAGACGAAGTTTTTGATGAAGAATCTATTGAAGATATAGTTTCAAGAGTTTTTGATGAATCATATGGTGGAATTGACGACGATGAAAACATCGAAGAAGAAGAAGAAATCATGTATGAAATCGAATTCGACGATGAAGACGAAGATGAGTTTACAGAGATTGACCTCGAAGAAACATTAGAGGAATCAAAACCTAAATTCACGTATGGGTCTAATCCTAACAGTAAAGGATTCAATACGAAGATGAAAAAGGCTGACCCTAAAAAGGGAACAGGTAAAGCGAAATTCGAATTCAAAGAAGGTCAAGGATATGATGACAAAGAAGATGAACGTTTAGGTATGGAAGACAGAAAAATTTCAAAGAAAGATTTCAAAGGTACCGAAAAACGAAAATCTAAGTCTCGTAGAGATGACGCACATTTCGAAACAAGAGAAGGTCACTACTCAAAAGAAGAAACAAAAGAGGCGTCACGAACGCTTGGTAATGGTAAATATTGGGGACGTAAAGGTTTAAATAAACCAAAAGCGGCACCAAGAAACATTAGAGTTGAAAATACCAATACCAAAGAATTGAAAGTCCTTAGAGAAAAGAATGAAGAGTATAGAAAAGCACTTAACGTATTTAGAAATAAATTAAATGAAGTGGCAATATTCAATTCTAACTTAGCGTACTCAACAAGATTGTTCACAGAACATTCAACTTCTAAAACTGAAAAAATTAACATTTTAAGAAGATTTGATAACGTTGATACGATTAAGGAATCTAAAGGATTATATAGGACTATTAAAAATGAATTGTCAACGGACAATGGAAATTCAAAACCAATGAACGAATCTATCGGTAAAACTATCGATAAGAATCTTTCTACAGGTTCATCACAAAATTTGATTGAATCTAAGACTTATGAAAATCCACAGTTCTTGAGAATGAAAGATTTAATGTCAAAATTATAATAAATAAATAAATAAAACTAAAAATAAAAAACCAAAAAAATGGGAGCATTATTAGAATCAGGTCTTGTTGGTAACATTGGGTTAAAACACCTTAAAGTTATCAAAGAAGACACAATTAACAAATGGGATAAATTAGGATTCCTAGAAGGTCTTAAAGGACACTTAAAAGAGAACGTAGCTCAGTTATATGAGAATCAAGCGTCTCACCTAATAAATGAAGCATCTGACGCAGGTTCAGCAGGAGCATTTGAAACTGTTGTATTTCCTATCGTTAGACGTGTATTCTCTAAATTATTAGCGAATGACATCGTATCAGTACAAGCTATGAACTTACCAATCGGTAAATTGTTCTACTTCGTACCTAAAATTCAAGGATATAACGGTGGAGATGCTAACCAATCAGGTGAACATTATGCACCTGTAGGTTCTCCGGGTAATTACCCAGGTGACCCTAACTCAGGTTACACAGGAACTGGAGCTTACGCTAAGAACCTTTACGATTTATTCTACGAAGGTAACGAACCGGGTCTTGACCCAGCAGGATTGTTTGACTACTCTAAAGGACGTTGGTCAGCTATTACAGCTACAACAGCTATCCAATCATGGTCAAATGGTAACTTAATTGATTCTGTAATTTCAGGAGACACTGCATCAGCAGGAGTTATTCCAGCAGGAAACACAAGAAAAGTAATCATTAAAATGTGTGGATTCGCTGATACAGGAGCAGGAAAACTAATCGGACCTGATGGTAACGAAATGGATACGGAATCTTTCTTATCTGATTTACACGTTATTAAGTCTGTTGGATTATCTGCATCAACAACACCTTGTGAAATTTCTACAGGTTCATTGTTATTCAGAGTTGTAACTCAACAATATGGTAAAGGTATCGTGAAATACGGTTCTACAACTAAAACCAATTGGCCTGGAGCTACAGACCCAGCAGGTAACGGAGGTTCTTTCAAGAACGTTTGTGACGCTGACGGATGTATCTACTTAGAGGTTGATTTATCTTGTCCGGTATGTGCTGATTGTGATTCTACATCTTTAGATGGGTACACAGGAGCAACTATCAATAGTGGAGCAACTGATACTTCTTTCACGGCTGTATTCAGACGTTACGAAGAATTAGAATTTGAAGATAAAATCGGTGAAGTTTCTTTCGACTTGGATTCTGTTACAGTATCTGTTACTGAAAGAAAACTAAGAGCACAGTGGTCTCCTGAGTTAGCTCAAGATGTCGCTGCTTTCCATAACATCGATGCTGAAGCTGAATTAACAGCTTTATTATCTGAACAAGTTGCGGCTGAAATCGATAGAGAAATCTTGAGAGACCTTAGAAAAGGTGCAGCATGGAACCTAAGATGGGATTATAACGGATGGAGAAGAATTTCTCAAACAACATCATACACTCAGAAAGATTGGAACCAAACTTTGATTACAGCAATTAACCAATTGTCAGCACAAATTCACAAATCAACTTTGAGAGGTGGAGCTAACTGGATTGTTGTTTCTTCTGAAGTTTCAGCTATATTTGACGATTTAGAATACTTCCACGTATCTAACGCGTCTCCTGAGCAAGACCAATATAACATGGGTATTGAAAGAGTGGGAACTCTTGCAGGACGTTACCAAGTGTACCGTGACCCTTACTTCCCAGCGAATCAAGTGTTGATTGGACATAAAGGAACATCATTGTTAGATACGGGGTACATTTACGCACCTTACGTACCACTACAATTGACACCTACAATGTACAATCCATTCAACTTCACTCCGATTAAAGGAATTATGACGAGATACGCGAAGAAGATGGTAAATAACAGGTTCTACGGACGAATTACTGTAGATGGTGTTAGAACATTCGATTTAAAAGAATTGAGATAATCAAAACTTTAAAATAGATAACCTAAAAAGGTCCTCATTATTGGGGACCTTTTTTTATATCAATTAGTTAACAATTCACTTTTAGGTAAAGTTTATTATATTTATAAATATGAAAAAGTTTATACCTACAACAGAACAATTAGAAAGAATACTTAAAATGTATAACGAAGACCTTATGGGTTCTCATTCTATTGCGAAAGAAATCGGTGTTAGTAAACCCACGATACTAAGGATTTTAAAAGAAAATGATGTTGAGATGGGTCCTTCCGGTAGAAGGTTTATTGGTGGTCGTAAAGTTGCGATGAAAAAATACAATTCAAAACCTGAAACAAAAGAACGTAAAAGAAAAAATTATGACAAATGGTATGAGAACAATAAAGAACATCGTAAACAGTATCTAAAAGAATACCGTGAAAATAATATTGAAAAAATAAGAAAGACCAAAAGGGACTACGAGAGGAATCGTAAAGCGAGGGACCCCCTTTATAAATTAATTTCTAATTTCAGGACTGCGATATATCAGGTATTAAAGGAGAGTAATGTGGATAAGAACGAACATTACTTCGATGTATTACCATATAGTCAGGAGGAATTGATTCAACATTTAGAAAATCAATTTACAGACGATTTAACGTGGGATAATTACGGGGAGTGGCACTTAGACCACATTATACCTATAAGTTCATTTAACATACAGGAAATGGGTGATGAGGAGTTTATTAAGTGTTGGTCATTAAAAAATCTCCAACCGTTATGGGGTGAGGAGAATATTCGTAAGTCTAATTCTATATTATTTTAACTTATTAATAAAATATTTAATCATGATGTGACCACTTTTGTAGTTTGTTGCGAGTGGTACGTCGTGTACATCACAGAGTCTCATTAACATGGAGATATCGACATCATGTGGATGTTTATCTAATGGGTCTCTAAAGAAGATTACCCCATCTATTTCACCACGAGTAACCATTGCCCCTATTTCGGCGTCACCACCCATTGGTCCACTATTAACGGCTTCTACTTTATCGATACCGGCGTGTGTAATTTTTTTACCTGTAGTTCCTGTGGTTACTAATGATACTTTATCATTATTAAAAAAATCTAAACGTTTCATAACGAATGCAACCATATCCGATTTTTTTCCGTCGTGCGCTATAAGTGCTAATCTCATTAGTCGTATCCTAGTATTACGTCACTTCTATTATCTTCATCCTCAAAAAGAGGTAATTGATTTGGATTTTTAAATTGTTCTAATTTTTTAGTTTCCCAATAAACTTTTCTGACTGCATTACCTAATTCCTCATCGTTGGGGAATTCTTCTACTAGTTGGTTAATTTGTTCTATATTCATAATTTTACTAATCTTTTCCCATCATTTGGTTTTTCAAATCTTTGTATTTTTTATTCCACTTTGAGATTTCTTCTTTATAACCCAATTTAATTAAGTCTTGTTTACCAAGTTCTGTTTTAAGTGAGTTTATTTCTTTTTCAAGGTTTTCTATTTTAATTTCGTATAATCTATAACTTTCCATCTTCTTTGTTTTTGGGTTTAAAATTTAAATTGTCTACATTTACTTCATAACTATCTTCTTTTATTTTTGTAAATATTAATAATAATTTTATGTTATTTTCTCTACACCAATTCTTAAACTCTTCTTCTGGTACGTTATGTAAATTGTTAGGATATTTTTTTCTATATAAATCACCGTATTGTATAGGTAAGTTATATGTGCCAACATAATCCTCACCACCTAATTGGTTTAGATTCCAAAATCCGGGGGTTTCTTGTTTAATATTATTTTCACTAAGTTTACTTAATATATCTTTAATTACATCAAGTTTACCGGTTACATAATTATCTTGAGCCATTAAGGATAACAGATTCATTCTGTATTCCCCTAACCATTTTATTAGTTCATTCTCATCCATCTTTGTTTTGTTTTATTTGTCTAAACCCTATTACTGTTATAAATAATGCTATGTACACAATAAGTATAAATTCAACTATATCTAATGTTTCTTTACTCATCGTTGTTTTGGTTTAAGAATAAATTCCATATTCAATTCTCATCATTTCATCAATGATTTCTTGTTTACTATATTCAATAGGTTTCTTTCCACCCATTGCTGGGCAAGATGTATTCAACCACCCTATTAGTTTTTGATATTCACCGTTCCAAACATCATAACCAATCTGTATAACTTTTGATAATTCTTCTTTACTCATCTTCTTTGTTTTGGTTTAATTCCACCACATTCAAATTCTATATGGTTATACATTAACTTCATTACCCAAGCATCTTCAAACTCATACATTCCACAAGTATTACAAGCATCCTCCATTGTATCATAATATTTTATTACACCCTCTTTATCCTTCATAAAATCCATTGTTCTAAGGTCTATGATTACATATTGGTCTTTACTAATGCTATTTAAACTACTCATAATGCTTTTAATTATTTGTTATAAGTAAATATAAACCTTTTTATTGATATAAAAAAACATTTTGGCATTTATTTTCAAAAGTTATTAACAATTTAATGAGAATCTCCAATTTCATTCTTCTCCCCAAAGATTAAATAATCAGGGTTTATAACTTTAGCAATCTTGTTACGTTCTCCTGTATGATACTTAATTACAATTCCTTCCTCTGGAACCTTAGTCCCTTCGATGAAGTTTTTGAATGTATATTTGTCTTGGATTTCTTGAGACCAATTTCCATAGTGTAATAATTCAACATACGGTAAGTGTAACAATGAATCAACAGTATCAAAAGCATCTAAAGGGTTTAGATATTCATCATTTTGCTTAACATCAAATGCAGTAAACCTAATTTCATCTAAACCATAATCATATCCTTTTTGAATACCTGCTCCATAAACTTCCCCATATACAATAACACCATTCCCAATATCAGGGTTTGTGTATCTACACTTAACATAATCCCAAAGCTTTTCTTCGATTTTATATTTCTCTCCAACCGTTTTCCATACATCAGTTGAATAAAATCCTTGTGAAGTTGAACCTTTCTCCATATTATGAGAACCATATACAAATTCATAATCAATCCAATCATCATGTAACCAAAAGAACTTTTTAATCCTATCTAATAAAGATAACTTTGATTTCTTTACAATTCCATATCGGGCATTTGCACCATGAATTTTACGTGTAATCTCAACAGTATCTTCTTCAGTAAACATTCCATCTACATTTTTAAGATTTGGAAACTTATAGTAAATGTGAAAGTTTTGATTATCCCTATACTTAATCTTTCTACCAGAAGATAATTGAACTTGTCTAACAGGTGGTTCGTATTTAGAAATAGATAAATGTGACATTAAATCTGTCCCTTCCAACATATATGTAGACCTTACAAATTTATGTGGAATAATCAAACACTCAGAATAAACCCCTCTTAATTTAACAGTTCTAACTCTATTACCCTTTCGTAAGTAACTTGTTATTCCGATGTCTTCAGAAAGTTCTAACGGAATTACAGCGTCAGTTGTTGCAATAACTACTAAACTTCCTATACAAAGTTCACCTTTCTTCGTGATTGCATTCCAACCACCAGCAACTACAAGTTCGATGTTATCGGCACCTTTGATTTCTCTTACTTCGTTAATTTTTGCTACAAATGCGCAGCTGTTTTTATTTTCCATTATTTTATATTAAATCTATTATATCTTTTAGTTTAGGTTTAATAAAATAATCCCATTGCCGACTCTAAACCTTTTTCAGTTGCTAGATGAAGTGACTTAACGTTAACCTTTAAACTATCCGAATCTTTGTATTCTTTAAGGGCAACTTTAATAGCCCCTTTCTTGGTTTTGGCCCATACGGTATTCCATCCTCCACCTTCGAAGGTAAACATATATTGTTTATTCCTAATTGGTCTAGGTGTTTTAGGTTTTGTAACTGACTCTATTTTAGTAAAAATTGATTCAATAATTTTAATTTGAGTTTGGTTACCTCCAATAACATTATCTTTGTAATTAGATAGTGCGTTATTTATAAGTGTTAATTCTGTATTAGTAATTTCCAATTTCATATCGTTTATTTTTTGATGTCTACAAATATAAGTATTAAATTTGGGTTCTACAAATATTATTAAGAGTTTTATTATTTTTTATTTCGAATAATTTTTCGTATATTGCAGTATGAAAAAATTAACATTAACAATAATCGCGGCTTTAACTATTTTTACTAGTGTATATTCACAAACTAAATTAGATTATTTGGTTTTAGAAAAGATTAATGAATATAGGGTGGAGAAAGGTTTAAACCAAGTTATGTGGTCAGACAAATCTTATAAGGCTTCAAAGTACCATAATGATTATCAATTTAGAGTTGAAAAGATAACTCATTTTGGTGTCGGTAATATGAAGACACCGTCAGATAGATTTAAATTTTATAATATACCATTTATTAGAATGGGTGAAAACATCTTATGTACTTATGTTGATGAGGGTACTACTATGGATGATTTAGCCACAAGGATATTTAATAGATGGAAGAATTCACCACCACATAATAAAACTCTATTGGGGGATTATAAATACGGGTCTGTAAGTTGTGGGAATTCAACTATTTGTTTTTCGACTATGAATTTTTGGAGTTCTATTTAGGTTTACACGGATTAAAAATACCTAAAGTTTTTGGTACATTACCGGATATAAACGTATCCTCATCTGCAAAAGGTTTTAACGGTCCATAAATTATTTTACGTTCCTCACCTTCTTTTTGAGTGTAAACACACACCATAGGGGCTTCACCATGGTATTTACCCCTTGTAGACGTTCCCGGAGTACCTTTCATTGTTAGTTTAATTTCCCCATTTTTAGCACTACCACCTGAACTAATTCTCTTAAGTTGTTGTTCAGTTGGCGTAATAATAGTATATACCGTTCCTCCTGGCCTTTTAGCTGGGTAATATTCGTGATTTGGTGTATTAGTCCCTATTAACTTAGCTTTAGGGGGGGTATATGGCGTACCTTTCCAAACTTTATTATTATTCATATTAGAGTACCCAATAAGTGTCCCATTTCCGTAAATTGAGAATGTAGCTTCATCACAATTGTGGTTAGTATTGTTAGACGGTATAGGAAAACCTTTTACGTCCATCCCGTCTCTAAAATACCCTATAATTATTCCCATACCTTTGGAACACTCTAATACGGTCTCATTAACTGTTGGTTCAAGTTTGACTTCACCGGTAACATTAACAAATTGACCATCTTTCGGATAGTTTGACGTGTCTCTTTCTTCATCTGTACATCCACCTGTATCGGTTATCCGAATGTAATCGGTCCCCCGTTTAAATTCATTTGAAACCTTAAAACCATAATCTTTACCATTAGTCTTTAAAAATTCTATTAATTTACTGACTCTTTGTATGGCGTACCCCTCATTTTGTTTCCATTGAGATGTGGTTTTATCAGGTAAATTAGTAAAATTTTTATTGGTTTTTAAAGAAGTGTCAGATAATTTTAAACCATTATTACTATTTTTCGGTTGTAAGGGTCCATTTAAATAATTACTTGCCGACCCAACAGACGTATTTATTTTTGTTAAAATAATGGTATAATTTTCATTATCTCCATCACCAACACTTTTTTTTATTTCGTCACCCAATTTTTTTATTGCAGTTTTAAAACTTTGAGTGGATGAACCTGTAGCTGGAAAAGATATTTTTAGACGAAAAGGAATTGTCTTAAAGGGTCCAACTTTTTTAATATTGCCAAGGCGAATAATAGGTTCACTTATACTATTTTTTCCATTACACAAACCATATGTTGAATCTTTATCTTCATTTAAAGAATATAAATCACGTATATTTTTCTTTTCCCGTTCTGTTATAATAAATTTTCCCACAATTAAGTTTTATAATAAATATAGA
>Ga0070747_1001146_pt1 | contig 13068 bp, 22 predicted proteins | sample VirMetDEL_Mar_31_FD_77321 | JGI IMG/M metagenome (GOLD analysis project Ga0070747, IMG submission 77321) | Aqueous microbial communities from the Delaware River and Bay under freshwater to marine salinity gradient to study organic matter... | ecosystem: Environmental > Aquatic > Marine > Coastal...
TAGAATCGGTTAATAAATGCCAGTACGCAGGAGCTTCTGCATAATCCCACACTTTGTATGTGGCTACAACATCACCCGACGTTGCTCCTTGTACGAATTCGGTAAGCTGAGTGTCTGGATCACCTTTAAATGAGCCGCCTGTAATATCCCGTATTACCATTTGACTTAGATCAGCATCCTTACGAACTAGTGTACCTGCAGCAGAAGTTGTTGAGGCATTAATAGTCTCACCAATATTAAATCGGCCGGATAATGAGTCTCGGAAATCTGACACGAGACCATCGCCAGTCAATTCGATTGTTGGATTAGTTTCAATTACTGCACCAGTATAATTCTCTACTAGATATTCTTCAAGATCTTCTTGTGACATTGGCCATGAGGCAATTCCGTCATGTAAGAAATCGTTGATAATAAAGAATGTCCAATAGTAACGTGATGTACCATAAAGTTTATACGATACTACATCAGGACGATCACCGTTTGCTATTTGATATTTTTTGTATAACGATGGATTATCAATGAAGTTACCTTGAGGTCGCACACTTCTAAATATGTCAGCTACACGTTGGTAACTACCATTGCCTGTAAAATCATAATTGACTTTAGGGAATTGTGAAAAGAATGACATATTAGCTCACCTTTGAATTTGTTTTAGGATTATCTTCTCTATAATATAGTTCAGAATCAGATGCGGTATCATCAAGATCAAATAGATCACCTCGAGTAAGAGCTTTTGTTTCTTGGAATGCCAAGTTAAGATCAACTTCGACAGGAGAACCATCTTTATGGAATGAGTTGCTACTCGAATTATATGTAGCTGTTACTGACATAAGATAACATGGCAGAATTTTAGGCATGAATTTGTTTACTTCCTTGCCATTATAAAATGTAATCTGGAATTGTGGTGGATACTTAATAGCAATCTTACCAGCTAGTTCAGGATACATGTACTTTCTAAATAATTGTTCTATTTTTCTGGCTACATTGGCTTCATCAGAAGATTGTGATACCATTTTAAATGAGAAGTTAAAGCTACGAACTTGAGTACCGCCAAAAGCAAGGTTAGTATTAGGGTTGACCGCAACGCCCTTGCCAATAGCTTGAGCTTGACTAAGTTCCCCAAATATGCCACCAAAGTTTGATCCGATTTTAGCAGACTGTGCAGCGCTATCAGCTTCAGTAACATCACCCTCGCCAGTTCCACCTACAACTCCAAGGTCTACGGTGTTATATGATGCAGCATCGGGAATAGAGAATCCAGATGGAACGTACAGGTGAATGCGATCAAACTGTTGGTTCGATTGGTCTGATAGTGTAAATCCTACGTGAGGAAATGAACCATTAGCTTTTTCTCGTAGTCCCAATGGGTATGTAATGATTGCCATTATTAATGTGCCTATAAATAGTATAAATTAAACATTCTATAGAAGTATTTATATGGCTTACTCTGGTAAATTTACCCCAAAGCGAAAAGAAAAATATTGTGGGGACTATACCAAAATCAAATACCGGTCTTTATGGGAACGTAATGCATTTCGTTGGTTAGATGCAAATCCTAACGTTGTTCGTTGGAGTTCTGAAGAGGTTATAATTCAATACAAATGGCAGGTGGACAAAAGAGTTCATCGTTATTATGTTGACTTATATATCGAATGGAATAATGGTGACACTGTCATAGTTGAGATTAAACCCAAAAAAGAAACTATGCCACCGAAACAACCTAAACGCAAAACTAAACGGTATATTGATGAAGTAACTACATACATTAAGAACACCGATAAATGGAATGCCGCAATACGTTACGCCGAAGCTCGAGGCTGGAGATTCGAAATATGGCATGAAGATATTTTAAAAAACAAAGGCATTAAACTGCTGAAAGGATAGTATAAATAACTGTATGGCTGATTCTTTATTCGACAAATTACAAGCGCAAGCATTTAGAGCTGGGATTACTCCTCGTACTAAAGAAGCGCAAAACTGGTTCCGCAAGAAGGTAAAAGATCTTGGGGATGTAAATGCACGTGCGTTATTGAAAGATACCGCATTAGATAAATCAAGTAACAGCGTAGCTGGTAATATGTACATGTACTTTTATGATCCAAAACATAAAGCTACATTACCATACTATGATAGATTTCCATTGGTTATTGTTCTTGAACCTGCTAAAGGCGGATTCTACGGATTAAACTTACACTACCTTTCTCCAGTAGTACGAGCAAGGTTTCTTGATGCACTAATGTCAACTGCTCCTAAGAACATCAACGATAGCTCAAAGCTGAAATTAAGATATGACCTGTTAAAAAGTGCACAAAAGTTTAAAGAGTTTCAACCGTGTTTCAAACATTATTTAACATCACAAGTTAAGTCTACGATGGTACGTGTACCCATGACCGAATGGGATATTGCAATATTCCTACCGACAGAACAATTTAAGAAAGTTAAGGCCGAGACTGTTTGGCGTTACTCTCGCAAACAGTATTCAGGAGGATAACAATGTCCATTGATAGTTTAAAATCAGTAATTACTAAGAAGGGTGGATTAGCTCCAACTAACCGCTTTAATGTATTCTTTACGCCACCAGCTATAGGTACATTATTACAAAATCCCAATAAAGAAAACTTAGTTGGCGCACTCGCAGGTCAGGCAGAAGGTGCATTGAGCAGTGCACTCTCTGGAAACTTTGATCCTCGTAACCTTGTACCAGATCCTAGAGATATTTCGATCTTATGCGAATCGGTAACCCTACCAGGTAGATCTATAAGCACTATTGATTATCAAGGATCTGAACAAGGCATTAAGATTCCATATACATATATTGATAGTGACGTTGAAATGACGTTTCTACTCACGAATGATTACTATATGAGAAAGATGTTCGACCAATGGATCTCAAGTATTTTTGATGCAGATCTATATCGTGCAGGTTATAAAAAAGACTATGCGGTTGATGTAGTAATACAACAACTCAACCAAAAGAATATTCCGGTTTACGGAGTTAAATTAGAAAATGCTTATCCGATTGCAATGAATGCAATCAACTTGGATAACACTGCTGAAAACGGTGTCCAAAAAGTAAGTGTGACTTTTGCTTATGACAAATATGTTCCGGAAGGACCATTATCATCCACAGGTTCAGCTATTAGTGCTGCTTCAGGTGGATTAATTAATTTTTGATTTAATATTATTAGGAGAATATTATGGCATTACCATTAGTAAATAGTTCTCGTTATACGACGACTATCCCATCGACTGGTGTTGAAGTAGATTATAGACCATATTTGGTCAAAGAAGAAAAAATCCTTATGATTGCATTAGAGTCTAAAGACAATATTGCGATCACAAAAGCAGTAAAGGATGTTATCAAGGCTTGTGTTCTAGACGATATTAATATTGAGAAGTTAGCAATGTTCGACCTAGAATATTTATTCCTCAAACTGCGTGCTAAGTCAGTAGGTGAGGTAGCTGATATTAAATTGAAGTGTGTTGAATGTAACCATGCAAATGATATATCGGTTAACCTTGATGAGCTTGAAGTAAAAGGAATCGGAGAACAGAGTAACGTTATTAACATCACAGATAGCGTAGGTATTACTATGCGGTATCCTTCTGTTGCTGATCTCAATGGTATTAGCGAAGCCGATACCAAGAAAATTGATGGTGTAATGAAATTAATTTTAGCATGTATGGAAAACATCTTTGATGATAATAACGTATATGCATGCAAAGACGAAACTACTAAGAACCTTGAAAACTTCTTAGATAGTTTAAACAGTGCACAGTTCCAAGAGGTTGCAAAATTCTTACAAGAAATTCCTGCTATCTCAGAGACAATTGAATTTGTATGTGCAAGTTGTAAGCATGAAAATGAACTTGAGCTGAAAGGCCTTCAAAGTTTTTTTTCATAGGCCTCTCTCACGAAAGTCTAGTCAATCATTTTAAGACTAATTTCGCGATGATGCAGCATCATAATTACAGCTTACATGAGTTGGATAACATGGTGCCGTGGGAACGGGAAATATATGTTGCTCTTCTTCAGAATCATATTAAAGAAGAGAACGAAAGACTTAAAAAAGAAGAAGCTAGACGAAAAATGAGGTAACTTATGTCTGAAGAAATTAAGAAAGAAGAAAAATTCCATCCAGCAGATACTAATGGGGATGGGCATGTAAGTGCAGAAGAAGAGCGTATGTTCCTTGAGTTTAAACGTAAAGAACTCGAAGATGCTGATGCTATGCGTGATGCACAACGTAATATGACCTGGTTTGCATTGTTTGGTTTATTGTTGTATCCATTTGCAGTCGTTGCGGCTGCAATGATCGGATTAGACCAAGCGCAAGCTACATTAGGTAGTATGGCACCAACTTATTTTATTGCTGTTGCTGGTATTGTAGCCGCATTCTTTGGCGCTCAAGCATTCACTACGAAAAAATAGGATTTAAGTCATGGCAGCAAGAGATGAATCAGGCAAATTTATAAACCAGCAAACTAAAAGTTTAAAAGACATTGCTGCGAATATTAAAGACGAAAATACTGCGAATAAAACTCAGCAGCAACTTCTTATTGCCGGAAATAAGATCAATGAACTTAAACTTAAATCTGAAGATCTTACTACTCAAAAATTAGAAGCTACGTTAGAAGCTGTTGCTGATCGTCTCTCTAATCCAAGGACCACTGAAAAACAGATGGCTACGGCATTAGAGAATCTTGATGCACTTGTATCAGAATCAAATGAACTAGAAGCATCTCGAGCTATGGCTGCTGATACTGCTGCAGCTGGTTCAGTACAAAGCCTTGTACAACTATCCGATAGTATCAAGAGCCAAAACTCTATACTCTCTAACCAGCTTGATATGAATAAGTTGGGCGATCAATTAGATCGTTTGAATACTGGTACTAATCGATTATACGATAACGAAGAAGCTCGGATGCAAATCCAAGAGGAATTCAATCTAGGCCAACAAGCTTTATTAAGTGCTATTGAAGAAGGTGATGGCCAAGCAATTGATATTGCCATGAAACAATTAGAAGCAGCACAAGACGCTGCGTCAAATGAAGAAGCTCGTCGTGAATCTGCTAAAGCTTTAGAAGAACAACAATCATCTTTAAATCGTATCGGTGATAGTATTGTTGGTCTTGGTGGTAAGTTTGACGGTTTTGCTTCTGGAGTAAAAGGTACTGGCGGATTCTTGGCAGGACTGACAGGTTTGGCACTGGCTATATTCTCTCCTGAGACACTTCAGAAGTTTATGAATAGTGCTATCGAAGGTGTTACTAATGTTATTAATGGTATTGTCAGCATATTCAAAGGAGATACTGAAAAGGGTTTAACTCTTCTTGGTGATAACTTAGGTACTGTTGCTGCTATTATCGGTGGTCTTGCATTACAGTTTGGTGGTTCAATTATTACTAAGCTCGGCAACCTGGTCAAAATGGTCAAAACCATGATGACGGCAGTTAAAGTATTCCAAGCATTTATGATGACGGAGTTTATTCCTAACTTGAAATCATTCTTTAGTGGAATGATGAAACGTTTAGGGTTTACTAAGTTGCTTGGTATTATAACTGCAGCGGCTACGGCCTTTGGCACATTCATGACAGCCACTGCACTTCCTGCAATTGGTGCATTCTTTAGTGGAATGATAGCGTCTATTAGTGCAGCTTTGATTCCGCTGTTACCAATCATTGCAATTGGTGCTGGTATTGCATTACTGGTTGGTGCATTGTATCTAGGACTTAAAGCAATCCAAGAGAGTTTAGGGTTTGGATCAATCTTTGACGTATTACAGCTTGGTGTTGCACACCTTAAAGATGCGTTTGCGCATGTAGTTAACTTTATTGGTTCAATTGCTAACTTCATCATGGGTATGGTTGAGAAATTTGGTAAGTTCTTAGGGTTTGAAATAGACCTTCCGGAAATTCCTAAAATGGATACGGATAGTGCAGCCAAAACAAAAAATGAACTTCAACTTAAGGCTGAACTAGAAGCTGAGAAGAAAAAGAAAGAAGCTATAACCCCTGATATTGTCGCTGACGCTGACTACATAGATATTATGGGAACATCATCTGAGAACGAAGCGATGATGCAAGAAATGGGCTTTGGTTCAGAAACAAAAGCTGCACCTCAACTTAATCAGCTCAATCAAGGTGATACTATTAACAAGTCTACTACCGTCATTAAAGCAACACGACGTGGACGTAGAGGATACGATCTTAATACTGCAGTTGCTTGGTAATAAAAAAAGGGGAGCTTTCGCTCCCCTTCTAAGTCTTTCAATAATACGTTAACCTTCTTTTGCTAACTTCGCAAAATAACTCATTGTATCATCTTCAGATGAAGTGTCGAACGGTGCAGTATCTTCCGCAACTTCAGGAGTACTAGCAACTGCAGCATGTACCATCTGAGGAGCAACAGCTTCCTCGTAGACAGGAGCAGCAGCTTCAATACCAGCACTCACACCCAAAACTTTATTCAACTTAGCTTGAAGTTCAGCATAAGTCTTATAGTTTTTAGGATCAAGGAAGTCTTGCAAAGAATGCAGTTGACTATAGACCTTTTCCAAACGTTCTTCATCACCTTCAAACAATGAAGCTTGACCAGCAAACTCTGATTTATCGTAGTTTACCCAACCTTCGACTTGACGGATTTTGATTTTAAAATCAGCACCTTCCCAGAAGTCATAAGGGTTGATCGGATCTTCGTCAGCAAACTGTGGTTGCATAACATCCATGATTTTGTCAAAGATCTTACGACCAAACTTATAAAGGAATACTTTACCTTCATTTTCTGGATTAGCAGGATCACTCACAACAAGGATATTACTTGCATAATGCAGACGACGTTTACGATCACGAGCAGTTGCTTTATCTTCGTCACGACCACTGTTCCATAATGCTGAATTCATTTCAGACACTGGATCAGGTTGACCAATAGAAGTCAAAGAGTTTTCGATATACCAAAGACCGGTTTGGCCTTTAAATCCGTGATCCCAATATTTTACCCAAGGAAGATCTTCACCTTCTTTGGCTGGCAAGAAACGAATAACTGCATAACCATTACCTGCTTTATCGCGAGTAGGTTTCCAGAATCGTTCGTCACCATATGATTTGGTTTCTGATGGGTTTGCCTGTTCGGCAGCTTGTACTAGTTTACTAATGGCAGAGCCACGGTTTGTTTTTAGATTTGCAAAAGACATATTTTATTTCTCCGATTTATATGCAGTTTATTTAGCTGTATTATCCACGTTATTCATAATATAGAAGTAGTATTATAACATAGTTTTGTCAGTTTGTAAACACTTTTATTGTTATTTCTTTCATTTTTTCTGAATTCATAATAATAAAGTGATCGTACTTTTTAATCTTCCGACTCAACTCTGGCCAGACAATGGTTTCTGTTATTTGAGCATCTACCTTCTTCATAAACCCAACTAGTTTATTTAGAATGACCACTGTTTCTAAGCAGATCTCTCCCTCTAAGTAAAACGTAATGATCGGCGGATGCGTCTCGTTACCCTTTACAAATAGCTCATCAAAGGTATCAACCTCTTGGGATAGTTTATTTATATCATTTTTAAATACATAAGAAAGCGACTCATGTTTTTTCAGCATCTCTTTGTAATTGTTTTCACCCTCAGAATCCATCATGTCGCCAACGTATCTAACATCGTTGATAAAATTAGCAACATAATACTTCATCAGGTTATCACCATGCTTATTAGCAAGCTTAGCAAAGAAGTACTTATCCTTACGTTTAAAAAATGATTGTGGTGTAACTCTTGTTTTGAATTGATATTTGACAGCATCATAGTCAGTTTCGAAATGCAACTTCAATGCATTATACATCTTATATGCTTCAAACGGTGCTTTAGAATCAAACATAGGATTCATCATAGCGGTAATGTATTTCCAGATTCAACAGTAATTAATCTCTTGGCTGCAGCCTCTGCAGTCAGCTTAGCTAACAATGAATCACTCAATAATTTCTTTATATTAACGTAATCCATTCCACGCTCCTCAACTACAAAGGTAATAGCATCAATATACGTGGTCTCTTGTTTAAGAACGATTTCTTCTACTGCTTTACTAAACCGTTTCTTTGTCATAATTTTAGTTTCTAACTCCTTCATCATATATCCATTGCCCTCAACAATACACAGTCTTGATTAATACGACCATTGCATTCGTTAGTTTTTGTGGTTAATGTTTTCCACAGATTATCAATCTGCTTCGGCGTTTTCTTTAGTATCTCAGGAAGAATATCATCAGGCTTACGCACTGTAATACAACGACTTAATGTTGCATCAAAGTTTTGTAATGTGGTTCCTTTAACCTCAAATCCCTTTGTGCTATTAGTAACATATTCAAACAACTTCTTCTGCTTAGTATTGAAGACGTACAACCTAAAGGAAGTAGGAATCCTTATAGGATTAATTGATGTAAGTTTAAATTCAATTGAGTCCTTCATGTACTTCATCTTCTCGACTTGCTTATCAGAAGATCTGGCCTTCTTAGCTCTAGGCATACGAGTGGCTTTAGCAGATGCTTTTAATGCCTCACAATCAGATATAATAGATTCTAGTTGTTTAATAGCTTTCTTCTGATTAGTTCTGGTAACGTGTGAATATGCTTCAACACATTGTTCGCAGGTTTTATTATAGGCATCTAAATATTCCTCTAGATACAGAGCAATCTTCTCTTGGAACATATTAATGGCATTGCCTTTAATCTCATACTTTTTGCATAACGTATATACATCAAGCTTTGCACTAAACTTGTTATCCATCCAGCCATCTACGATTATTTCATCAAAATCAGCATAGATCGTATCCATCATCTTGGCTTTCATTCGTTGTTGAGGACTAATAACAACTTTGACCGGAACCGTATCTTCTTCATCATCAGGAACCAGTTGCTTTTCGGCATGTTCTAATAAGTCTGTTAGCTTACGGTTAATATCAGCAACTCGATCTTGGCTATACTCAAACCCACGAGACCAAATAACACAGGCTTTGCCACTGCCGATAGTCATTGAGATCTCCCAGTCCTTTAAAGCCTTTACCTGTTTGACCTGATCAGTATTCCATCCTAATACTTCTACTCCGTATTTAATTACGAATGGAACATATTGCTTAGCATCATAGTAATAGTTATACCAATTAGCAGCATTTAGCCAAAGTCGATCCGCTAATAACTGATCGGTAGGTGTATCGCCTTTATTAAATATCGGCTCTTTACCCATATAGGTACCGTCGATGGTCTTCCTATTTGCCCGCCGCGTCTCTGTTGCTTTAGCTTTAGCTGCTATTGATGCCATATATTACCCCTGCGAAGAATGAACGTTAACTAATCGACGAGCCTCGTTCTTAGCTTCTTTTTCTGAATTAAACCAATCAACTCCAAGATATAAATCTTGATACCATGCACGAACTCCGTATCGTGTAGCATCAAGTTTTTCTACAACTTCGGTACTGATTGAACCTTTAGTGAACTGCGTTTGCATTACAGTGCGGTATGACATGTCTATCGTTTCCTTTTACTTGCCAATATTTTTCACATCATCACGAGAAATAACTTGGTATGCACCTTTGTTATATGCTACTGAGATGGTGTATTTAGATGATACTTCTTTTCTATATGAAGTATCGTTAACGGTTGCTGTATGAACAGAACCAATTGGAGCAGAGGGATACTTCTTACGATGGTCATCCATCGATCCTCTACTATAATCCGGGATCGGATTAATTCCTTCGACCTCAGAAGCAACATGCTTCTTTGGCTTTGATAATGATACGCGTGCCATCTTGCGTTTGCGGCCATGCTGATCATAACGTAATGAATTGGTATAAAACATATAAACCCTCTTAAACTCACTTAATACCAGTATTATATCACGAACGTGATGCAATGTACACAATTATTTTTTAAAAGATTCAACTAAAAACTCACGGTTTTCCTTTACATACTCATCGTATGATTTTGCAGCTTCATTCCATGCCTCACGCTCGAGGGCATTTCTTTGATACATTTCTTGGCAGTATCGCAACCAATCTTCGGCTTCTTTGTTCATAGGATTAATTCCATTCGTCGTGGCTTTTCATTGCATTATAATTACTTATATATTCTGTACCCTGAAGAAAATCCCGGGTTTCTTTCTCAGACATATACATATTCTTCTCATGGAATGCATCAAGTGAAGACGGTGAAAGATGTTTGGCTTTCTTTACTTGTTTAGTCAAGTGAGACTCTACTTGCTTTGTAGTACGGTTAACATTCTTAACTGCTTTCTTGATCATTGCTAAACGTGCTTTCTTTTGGGCTTCAGTCATTTATACTTCCTCAATTGTTACAATATATTCTTTACCGTTAATGTCAGTCACATTGATAGTTCGTTTGGTTGACTGCATATAACCTTCTTTTGCAAGATCCATCTTAACATAACCTACGCTTTCAACTAAAGATTCATCTTGAAATTCACCGTGAATCAACAATGCTGGTCTGATGATAGTATGCGCAAGGTAATCACAATATGCTAGGTTCATTCGTCTTCACCTCCAAAGAGATCTTCCCATTCCGCAGAGGTAGAACCTGTCATCAGGAACTCACGTTGCTCTGAATTAAGGTTAGGGAAAATATCTTGAACCAAGCGACTGTTGTTATCACTTTCAAACTCATTGAGTTGCTCTTGGCTGATGGGTAAATCCATCTCGTTCATAACACCAGTGAATAGACTTTTACGAATAACTAACATTTTACGCTACCTCCAACATTGATAATGGGCAATCATACTGTATACCACAGACAGTCACAGTAGCTTTAGTGCGACGAATCTCGTTAACACTACCATACATAGTACCGCGTCGTGCATTAATCTTGACCCGAGTTCCAACAGTCAAAACAGACTTTGCAGCTTGAACCCGAGAAGATTTGTTGATCTTCTGTTGAGTCTTAACCATTCCAATAATCTCATTGAGTTGATCAGCATCAGTAGCTTTAGTAATCAAAGTAGCAAGGCGGTTCATTTCAGATTTAGTCATCATAATATAATCTCTCTCTTTTCTCATTTTGTGTAGCCATTATACATCATATTTTTGGCATTGTACACAACTATTTTCATTTATTTTCATTAAAAGGTGACCAGGTTTAACTTATCGGTCACGCTGCTGCAGCAAACACATATATGGCTTTATCACCATCGTAAATTTCCCTCTTAGGGAGCCAAACTTCACGTTCTTCGCAATCAATTCCCACAGTTGAGGGTTGACCGTATTTAGTCTTGGCAAACACATTTAGATCAGAACGTTGAGCAAGATCGAACCACACTTTACGTCCACCCTTCGATTGACAACATCCAGCCTGAAGAGTAAGACCAAGCTTCTTGATGATGTATCGGTAAGCCTTAGCAGCAATACCGCGTCCAGCATACTTATGATCTAAGCGAGTCATATCTACGTGGTATGCTTTGAATTGAGTCTTGGTCAACTGTATCTCTAGGACTCGTTTAACGCGCTGTGGGCTACGTCCATGGACAACCGAGGTGTCTACTATCTCTATCCACAACATCTCATCCATTGAATCATCAACCCAGACTTGAAGTTTAGAGAACGAACCAATCTTTTTCCAATCATCATAAGTAGCTTGGGTATCAAAGAATCCGAGAGACTCTTTCTTCTTCATAGTGATTCGATCCATAATGTATTCCTCAACTCAATTTATGTAACCATTATACAGCAGTATGAGGTGCGTGTACACAACTATTTTAGCTCTTTTTAGACCATTTTGTTATAAGTGGTCATATCCTTATAACTTTTAGATTAGATCAAAGGGGAAGGTTTTCATGAATAGGTCGTCTTCACACTCGAATGCTTCCACTTCATATGGCTCTGTGCCGTACTTCATATGGTCACAATTGATTCCTTTCCAGACTCTGCCGGTAGGATCTAGCTCTCCACGAAGGAATTGTTTAGCATGAATGAACTCATGGGATAGGGTTCTCATTTGACTGAGAAAGGATTGGTTTTTGTTTATAAGTATTTCTATATCACGTCTATCACCAAGGCAGGTTCCTAGGTAATTGCCACCTAGATTCTTAGTGAATTTAATTGTGATACTACCAGACTTACGTGTATGCATTCTATAGCTTTTAATAAGGTTGACTACGTATTGATCTACAACTGCTTTATTCTTAACGTGGCCTTTGATGTAATATATCATGGTATACCTCCACTCTCCCGGTGAACTCTACTATTATAACATAGAAACTAGGATTTGTACATCTTTATTTTCGCGTAATTTCACCATTTTTCTTGGCTTCTTTTTTGCGATCAATGTATGTTGCTGGACGATTGAATGCTTCCATGTTCTTCGCCACTGGATTTTTGACTGATTTAAACTTCTTCATGGTCTTTTATCCATCGTTCAACTTCTGCCTTAGCAGTAGCAACATTCTTATACCCAGTTACTGGATATCTCGGAGACACTCCGCTCTTATCAAATACAGTAGCCAACAGTTTCTGACTACCATCTTTATTAAACTTCATAGAGTCCATACCCGATAAACGAATCTCGAACTTACCATCAGAGGTAACGTGTTTAAACGCTTTCTTATTACCCGCACCATAGCCATCAGGAACTTTCTTCCATTTGATCTTCGCTTCAGTAATATACGTTATAAATGACTTCATGATTTCTCTCTTATGTTATGTGGCCATTATACCAACTAAATTAGGTAATGTACACAAGTATTTTTATTAATGTATGACCATATTTTAACTTATGGTCACAACTCTACCATTAATCAGATAACGGGTTATTTAATGCCTTTTGAACTAAGTCTGTGAGACGTTCTTCAAGTTCTTTCAGCTCACGGTCATTCTTGTCACGTAGACGGTTAAGTTGAGTATCATAGTTTTCTTGTAACTGATTACGTTTGTCTTCGAATCGATCATTTGCTTTATCGATCATGTCACGTACTTCAGTTTCTGTAATTCTTAGATTATCCTCTACACGGTCTGCTTGTTTCTCGATAGAAATAATATCGTCACGTAGACCAGACTTAATGTCACGAGTATA
>Ga0070747_1001149_pt1 | contig 13026 bp, 27 predicted proteins | sample VirMetDEL_Mar_31_FD_77321 | JGI IMG/M metagenome (GOLD analysis project Ga0070747, IMG submission 77321) | Aqueous microbial communities from the Delaware River and Bay under freshwater to marine salinity gradient to study organic matter... | ecosystem: Environmental > Aquatic > Marine > Coastal...
GATCGTTATGGAATGCAACGCGCACTGACTGAATGGCTGCAAGGTTTAGCGTTGCCAATACATTTCTATTACAGCGACATCATTCAACTTGCAAAGGAATGGGGTTCAATCCCACAAGATGCAACATCAAAGCAAGAAGATAAAATTTGCGATAATTATTGGTCTTTTATGGCTAATAAGCTGCGCCAATTATTTGAAGGTTATCGCGTACCGAAGGAGGTGACATTATGACTATCCAACATTTACCAATGCCTGTGATTGATAACTTTTTAAACGGTGATCCTTGCGCGATTGGCCCGTTTCGATCTGATGGAGAATATCTCTATTTAAATAATGACGCTATCGCATACCGCGACAAATCGGGCAAAGTTTTTAGAATGCAGCAACCTTCCGCAACACCACCACCAAAAAAGCCGTTTTTTAATCGTTTTATTTCGATTTTTACTTGGCCTTTTATCGCTTCATGGTTCGCGGTGACAATCATTTTTCTACTTATCACTAATATTTTTTAAGGGGTAACTAATGGAAGCACAAATAAAACTAACTCCAACTATGTTGGACAAAGCAATTATCGACGCAAACACAAGTGTCAGAGAGTTTGCTTTATCTCAGGGCATAGATTTTGCCGCTATGGTTAGCGGTGATCGTTATCAATTAACAGCCTTTTTTGCTGATGGTAGCGAGACAGTGATCAATTTATACCGCACAAACAACGCGCGCGGAGATCGTCGAATTTCAATCAAGGATATTAAAAAGCACTTTAACGCTGGCGATATTCTTTCAATTCAACTTATAAACAACCAGATACAAATAAAAGGGGATATTTAATGCTTAAAATAACCGATGATTTGTATCGAGAAAGCGAATTCTACCAATGGCTAGAAAAACGCCCCGCTAATGTTTGTTGTGATTACAACCCACATTACGTTGATATGGGCGGCTCTAGGGTAACAATTACATTCACAATTGATGATGAAGTAATCGAAGAATAAACCCACCTCTTAACCACTACAGCCCCTTAATTGGGGCTTTTTGGGTGTAAATACTTTATTATCCGCCAAAGAGGGGCAAATTATGACTGATGAAGAAATGTTTAACCTAGTGACAAACCTAACAAACCAAGTAAGCCCAGAGAGACGGCTAGAAATAGCTACTCTTTTAATTGCTGGCACTCTCAACCCAGATCATGCGGAACAGACAGCGGGGTTTATGGCTGGTCATGCTGATTTGATAAGGGACGCTAACAAGGGGTCTATTCAATGAAAATGACCAAGTGCAACAAGGCTGCAATATGCGACCAATGCAAAGCAGACATAAACAAAGGCGATTTATACCGCAAAAAGTCTAAACGTATTGGATCATCTAAAGGCGATACAATGGAAATGCGCGACGGCATACCAACTATTATAGGCCACGGTATAACCATACAGATGAAGCTATGCCAGAAATGCGCGGAAGCTAACCAATGACTGAAACCGTAATTCCTAATGCTGAGATCAGAGAGGCTGCGCGCGATCTTATAGCCTCTCTAACGGCTGATGGCTGCACAGATTCGTATTTTCTGGCAGAACTTCAAAAACTAGCAGACGGGCAACCAATGCCAAAAAAAACAAAAGGCGATTAAATGGAAAATGAATTTATAAGGCTTGCGCGTTTTAAGTTGCGCCTGACACAAGAAGAACTAGCGAACCAATTAGGCTGCACTAAACAAACGATACATTTTGCAGAATCAGGCAAACGGGACGCAAAAATCACGCTACTACTAGCAATTGAATGTTTATTAAGACGCGCTGGCAAATGGCCTATAAATTAGGCTTTTTTGGCCTTTTTTTGTGTCTACCTCGATCTAGTGGCAAATTTTGCCTTTTTTCGTACCCACCTCGATCTAGTGGCAATCTTTCGTGCCTGTAAACTACCTCGATCTATTAAAGCACCTCGATCTAGTGGCAACGTGTACCTCGATCTATGAAATTACTTGCGCTTAATTACATCTTGAACGGTTTTGCTTTCAAATATACGAATGCCTAACCAAATAATCGTAAAAAGACTTGCTGTTGGCGGCAACCAAGCAGCTAACGACATTACACCAGTGCTTGCAGCGGCTATATCAATCAAATCTTTGTCCTGATTATCCAACATAAGGCTCACCGAAATCTAAGGAGTCTGTATCAAACAGAATCGCCTCACACCTCCGTCTACGAGTCAGCCCAGCAAGGACTTTACCGCTTGCCTTGTCCCATCTTACGATTTGCTCAGATACTTTGTCGTACTTACCTTCGTTTAAGACTTTTAATAACGTACTTGATCTTAAATTTCCACACCCTAAATTAAACGTCCATGACAAAATCGCATCCCATTGATGCTGATTTAGTTCGACAGTCACAAGGCTTTCAACCTGAGATTCTATTTCTTCAATATCTTGTATAAGCAATTCATCTGCTTTTTCTTGAGAAATCTCACCGTTTTCGATCACATTTCTTGTGTGACCCCAACCCCAGGTTAAAACACCCCCAGCGCATTCGTAGGCTTTAAGTTCACAGCCCTCAAAATGCTTAATCAGGTCTAAACCTGCTGCGGAAGTTTTCATTACCTTATGCCTGTGTTGTAGTTTGGCAGACCCACGACATATAAGGGGATTTTGTCGCTTCAATCGGTCTGCACAGGTCACTCTTGTAAAAAGAGCCGCCTAAAAACAAAAAAACCGCCAATGAAGGCGGTCTTAAAGAGGAGGTCAGCCGAAAAATTTAGAAAACGGCTATGCTAGAAATTAAATCATATTTTTGATTGACTGTCAATACATACAGTGGTTATTTATACAGTTATTACCTCAATCTATTAAATATTATGTGATTAATTGTTTCATCTCTTTCAGAATGTTTACTTTGCAATAATGCAAACCGTTTTTTCCATACTTTTCTTGATTGAAATAACGTTACACCTAATATTTTAGCCAAATTTCTTTCGCTTACTGTTCGATTGCCAAGTCCGTTACAAGCGCCACATATTTCAACTTTTGACATTAGTTTTATCTCACCAACCCCTTTACATCGTTTGCATTTATAGGGGTTTATAGCCACTTCTAAGGCCGCAAGTGCAAGAACCGCAACCGTTCTATTAGTTTCGTCTTTATTAAGCTTAAAACCGCACTGAATGGCCTCTTTTACGGCAAGTGCGTTCAACTCTGCCCTACTGTTGTTGTCTAAGGCAAACTTGCTCAAACTATACAGATACGTCAACCTATCAAGACCTGTTAAGCAAGCAGCTATATCTTGCGATGTCAGCCTACCTAGTCCCGTCGATCTAACTGAATCCATTGGTGGAGCGCCTGGAGCAAGCATTGCCATCAACTCACTCATCAACAACAGCCATTGTGGGGTTATGGGCTGCAACATCATCTTCAGACGGAGGTAAATGTTTAATTCTTACCATAATTTCATCAGAAAGCCCTCGCAATGCGTTTGATCGCACATCACCTTTAGCGGTTTTCATAATATTCCAGTATTTAGAAATTAAGTCATACCAATCATTGTCTAAACAGGCGTTAAAATCAGCTTCAAAATCAACCATGATCAATCCTCGCTTTTCTATCTAACATTGCCCCTATAAACTTTTGTATTGCCCTTATATCTTTAACCGTAAAATCTTTTTTAAGTTGGACAGAGGCTGTTGCTGTGTTCAGCCCTATTTCAAATAGTTCTTTAGGTTTTTTTTCTGTTAGGTTAGTCATTTTTTTCTCCATTAATGCGATCAGGGTTGACGGTCACTCTGCTGTCCTCGCCATATTCTTCTGAAAGAACTACGCAAGTCATAGATCGTGATGAACCAAAACCTGAACTTGAATGCCAAGCATCTGGTGGAGCCAAAACATTCCATTGCTCAAAAATCATTCCTCCAATTTCCTTGCTTTCTTTGTGGTGAAGATGACCTAGCCACCCAAATCTATATTTTGATTTACCCCACTCCACTGCTAAGGTTCTAGTAACTTGCTCATAGATTCTTTGAGGGGTAATGCCGTTGCCGTGATGAGTTACGATTAAAGAGTTGCCAAACACAAAGTGCGTAGATACGTTGTAATTATTAGGAATCGTGACGCGAGGCTCATCAGCAAAATACATTCTTAACGCCTCGTTTAACCACAAAGCCGCATCAGGATCGTGATTTCCTCGAACATTTAAAACAGTAACAACCTCATGCTTTTGCAATAGTCGAACAATTAACCGTTTTACTAAATTAACGCCCATTCGCACTGTTCGCCCATATCGACCATCTGAATCTAAACGCGTTCCAGCAGCCGTTTCACTTTTAATATTATTACTGTGAAAAAAATCGCCAAGATTAACCAACAGACCATGCCGAGAATCAGGACTACGAGCCACAAGAGAATCGACAGCACTTTCCAATATATTGACAGCAATGTCAGTGTCATAACTATCTTCTCCTGTTTGTTTCGACCATGCGTACATCCCCAAGTGGTGATCGCCAATCATGTAACAATTCATTAATTTATCTACGGTATTTACGGGCGCTGTAACAGGCTTGTGTAATCCTTTTAATTCGTCTTTAAAGCCATCACGAAAATCCTCTAGCATTGCCTCAAGATCAAACTTTTCTCTCTCTTGCCGAACATACTGGCCTTGCAAATTGCCATCACCGTCATAACGGCTGGTTACAAACTTAGCGTTAAATCCTTCCATCGTGCGATGGTTAACATCTCTGTTAGGGGCAACTCCGTTAGCCGCTGCCTTTTTTTCTGCGCCCCTAATTGCGTTTCGCACCGTACTTCTTGATACGCCTAGCGCGTTTGCCGCTAATTGTTTATTTGGATATTTAATTACTGCTTCAACAATTTCTAACTGTCGTGGCGTACAAAACTCTTTGAGATGTTCCATAACTAAATGTCTCCTATTCTCTCTGAGTGAAATTTAATTTCTTCGTCAAATTCTTTGAGCATTTCGCGGTAATCGGCTGCATATAATTTTTTTATTTTTCTTTTGTCTCTTAACATTTGTTCGACAAAATCTTCACCGTAATAATTTTTCATCCATAGGGTGTACCAAGCCTCACTTGAACCGTGTTTCATCCCAAAACCGTTACAGCCCTTGCACTGCGGATGCACATTACATTTCTCTAAGGCCCAGTAAGATGACGACCCTTTTGGAATAAAATGACCGCCATCCATATCTTTCCAGTGATGCCAGCGAGACATTTCTTGTGGGTCGCAGGACACGCATTCTGCATAACCGTTATCATTTGCTGCTGCAATTCTTGATAGCTTTTGAATACGTGTAAGGCACTGAGATCGTAGAGTTTTCTTAGGCATTTTTAGTCTCCCGTGATGGGAAAGGAACGTAAATACCGTAGGATGTACCGATAAATCGCGTGATTACTTCAGCTATCTCTGATACTTCATTTCGCTCAAGTTTTGTTGTGCTTTTTCGATCAGGGAATTTAGCAATCTGTACTGGCCTCCAAACTCTTTCCTTGACGCTTTCCATCGTCCAGGGAACTTCGATTCTTTCTTTTGTAGCTGGGGAAACAACGTTCATTTCAAACCCAGCGTCATTACACGCAGTAGCGATCAAGCGACAGTACAAATGTATTGCGTTGTTTTGTTCGTCAGTCCGTTGTCTACCTGTTTTCCATTTAAACGTTAGGTATTTTTTATCCTCATACAACTTGTCAACATGACCCTTAAAGTTATGTAACGACTTGTCCGAATTAACTACCCAAGCCTCACCACTCATCGCAACGCTACCTTCAACCATTTAGCAGAAACTTTTTCACAATGTGTTTCACACGCACTTTTAGCGCGCCCACCATTCGGAATTTTTTGTTTTCTTACAAACAACTCCTCAGTAAACTCGCGCTGATTTGCTAATCTCCCTCTAATCGTGTGTTGATTAACGTTTGAACGTTTTATAATTTCATTTTTTGTATAGAAATGTCCCTCAGTAAAACGAGAATCATCACCAACAAATTTATATTGATTAGGAGCAGTAGGATCAGCCACCGAATAAAGCCCTCAATTCTGCAATGCCTTTTTTCGCAAATTCTTTTCTCTCTGCCGCTGTACAGGTTGGCAATTCAGCAACATAGGGCTTATGTGCCAACGTCCCTGCCGACCCAGTAAACACACCTTCGTTCGTTAATAATCCGATAATTGCGTCTATATCAGGCCAGCTAAAACGATCATTACCTGCGCGCTTTTCTTTGTGGACAAGATCAAACGCCTCTGCCATCTCTTCTCGACTAAACTTTGCAATCTGTTTACCAAATTCTCTTCTGGCTAAACTTAGCGACTCCGAATCAGGCCACTGGCTTTGCATCTTTGCCGTTCCATACGTGTTTTGTAATCGCATAAAAAAATAGGCAATCGCATCTTTATCATCATCACTGAAAGTTTGTAGCCTTTGAGTAGTCGTAGAGATTGCTGGCGTAGTCACTTCTGCGCTCTGAAGAAGATTGTTTATTTGCATTTTCTTTGCTCCATTTTTTTTGATTCGTTTCCCAACGCCTATATGCGCTTTTCCAATCTTTCATAGGTGATCGACCAACAACCCATCCCCTGCTTTCGTGGTAATCAAGAAAAGCCTGTGGATCGGAGATATATTGATTTTGATTTTTGTACTCAGTGATTTGAGCAAGAGAAGGTTTTGTGAATCGTTTGGGGGGCTTGCCCCCTATATCTGTATTATTAAGATATGTATTATTATCTTCAGCATTTTCTAAATACCCCTGTTTAGTTTTTGCTATGGGGGTATTTAATTTTCTAACTACCCTAATCACCCTCTTTTTAATTACGTTTTTATCGCGGATTAATTGAATCTGTATAAACCCTTTAGCCTCAAGTGACTTAATTATTTGAGTGCATCGACCTTTTGAAATGCCAAAAAAATCCGCAAAGTATGCATTTGATGCATAGCAATTTTGCTCGTTGTCTAGGGAGTCTATTTCAACTAGAAAAATCTTTTCAAGAAGGGTCAGCTCGCTTGCAAGCCATATCTCACAAGGTATCCATATTCCTTTAAAATCGCGTTGCTGCACTAAACTTTTCCTTTTTATGCATTTATTGAGCGGACTATATACGCTTTTACGCGTTATTACAATAGGCGTAAAACCTACTATTACGTTTCAACGCGTATTTTTTAATTTATAAACGTATTGTTATTGATCTACTCAGAAATGTGTACTAAGCTAAGACAGTACAAAATTAGCATTACTAATAAAAATTATTAACAAGATAACAAGGAGGTAAAAATAATGTCAGCGGAAATGCAGTGGTGGTGTTCTGGATATTTAGAGAGGTGTCATGATGGAAAATGATATTATTTTAAAAAATCTGAAACTTCTTAGTGACATTCAAAAGCAAAACCTTCTCTCTCGTTTAAAAAATCAACACGAACAGCAAAGAGCCATTGCCTATGTGCGCGACTATGATCTTGCACTTATTTCAACAATGCGTGTTGCAAGCGGTTAGGATTTTTCGATTAATTTTTGAATGTAAGCAATTTCGCGAGCGCGATCATCATCAGACAACTGCATGATGAGATTTAAAATTTCTTTTTCCAACGCGGTGTGATCAATTTTAATTTCATCTTCGGAAACGCCAGTTTCCAAATAGGTGGGGTCAACACCCATTGCTTGACCCAACGCAATCAAGCAGCTTGTTTTTTTATTTTTGTTAAGCTCAATCGCGCTTATCCTGGTCTGATCAACGCCTGAGATTTTAGCAAGCATTGCTTGCGTCATCCCAGCATTTAACCGCGCTTGCTTAACCCTATCACCCATTTCCATTGATTTTTATACTCTATTAATTTACGCCTCTACATTACCTTTTAGTACGCTTGTACGCAAGTCTTTTAAATTAATACGCTTTTACGCGTTGCACTATTAGGTGTTTGATGTTACGCTTATACGCGTTACTGAAATACTTTTAAGGAAATATTATGGAACAAGGCAACACTTTTTTAACGCAGATGATGGCCTCAAATAGCCTGAGCCAAGTTCAGGTTGCTCAAGCTACTGGCGTTAGTCAGCAAACAATTTCAAAGCTGTGTTCTGGGGTGACTAAAACACCGTCACGCGATACCGCTTTAAGACTTGCTAAATATTTTGAGGTATCAACTGATGACATTTATCAACAGTAAGGGGAAATAAAATGAACATTCAAAGTGATTTTAATAAGTTTTTTAGCTTTAGCAGTAAAGAACGCGCTGAGTATGATTTCATTCATCATCATGTTGGAATTAATGAAGATGATGAATATAACAATGAGTATTCAAAGTTAGTTTGGGAATCTAATAATGCTGAAAAGCACGAACGGAGGATTCCACGATGAACTCATCTGAATCTATTAAAAACTTATCTGCTGCGCTAGTTAAAGCGCAAGCGTCAATGGGTGGTGCTGTTAAAGATAGCAAAAACCCATTCTTTAAATCTAGTTACGCAGATTTAACCTCAGTCATTATGGCAATTAAAGAACCATTTAGTAAAGCTGGCATAGCTTACACGCAATTCCCAACTAATGACGAAAACAGAGTTGGCGTAGTCACTAGGTTAATGCATGAATCTGGCGAATGGCTTGAAACGTCTTACACGTTGCCGCTTGTAAAAAACGATCCTCAATCTGCTGGGTCGGCTATTACCTACGCAAGACGTTACGCACTTCAATCTATTGCTGGGATTCCAACTGCGGATGATGATGCTGAGTCAGCAATGCTTAGGTCAGAATCTGCAAGGGTTGAGGATTACCGAGATCAAATTTCAGACTTAATGCCAAGCGTTAAAGCTATTAAAGATGGTATTGCTATCGGTGATTTTTCACGGCTAACGAAAGCTGGAAAGAGCTTAGTGACACCGAAAAACAAGTTTTGTGGGTAGCGCCAAGTAAAGGTGGCGTGTTTACCACTAAAGAGCGCGAAATAATGAAAACAACTCAATTTAGAGAGGCAGGGATTTTTGTCTCAGAAGCAGTTTAACTAACTAAAGGGGAACACCATGAACATTGAAATGACAACTATCACGCCTCCAATGGCATCGATAATGCTTCAAAAAAACACTGAAAACCGAAAACTTGACAACCGCCATGTCCAATTTTTAGCCGATCAGATTTTGTCAGGCAAGTGGCAAAACAACGGACAAACAATTGTGATTGCGGATGATGGCACTCTTATGGATGGACAGCATCGACTGAGCGCAATCGTTAAAGCCAACAAGCCCACTAAGCTAGGCTTGTGTACTGGCGCTCCTAAATCTGCAATGTCTACAATTGACAACGGCAAATTGCGCTCAACAACAGACATTTTGACCATGAATGGTTGGCCCAACGCTTCACTTGTTGCTTCAGCACTAAATTTTCTGCATAGGTTTGATCATAATCAGGTGTTGGCATTCCATAAAAAAATGCCTAACGCTGCCATTATTCCTGCCGTGAAATCAATGGCAAATAAAGTTGATATTAACTGGCTGTCAAAAACTGTTTACAAAACATCGCTTAACACCCGACTTAAACGATCTGACCTTTTCTGCGCTTTCTATTTGATCGCAGTGAAATACGGTGAAGATTGCCTGATTGAGTTTTCCGACAAGATGAACAACGGTGGCGATTACTCAAAAAGTCCGACGATGGTAATGACGCAGATTGTTGCACGTATGCAAGCACAGGGCCGAGTACCCCATCGAGCCTATTATTTTACAATGCTTCTTAGAGGTTTTGATCGTTGGCTGAATGATGAGGAGATGAATCAATATCGCGAAAAAAGCGTGGTTAGTGATATGCAAAAATACTCAAAAAAATACAACACATACATTAACTGGTAAATGGAGAAACGACAATGAGTGTTAATAATTTAATTTTTACAGGTAACTGCGGTCAAGACATGGAAGTGCGACACACAGCAAACGGAAAGATTGTTGGCTCGGTTGGCGTTGCTTTAACCCAAGGCTGGGGAGACAACAAAAAAACTGTTTGGGTCAAATGTTCTATTTGGGGTGAGCGTGCTGAAGGTTTAGCGCCATATCTTAAAAAAGGAACGCCCGTAACAATCCAGGGTGAACTTGAGGTAGATACCTATCAATCAAATGACGGAACTGAAAAGACCAGCATTGGGTGCAAAGTAGGCTCTGTAGCCTTTGGTCAAGCTAAATCACATGACGTTGCACCTCAATCTAGCGGCAAATCTTCTCAACCTGTAAAACAAGAAAGTTTTGACGATGATATTCCTTTTTAGAACCCCTACGGATTGGCTCACCGTACCCAACGAGCCGCTTAAAGGAGAAAGTAATGGAATATTTTATGGCACTTTTTTTTATTGCGTTTATGGCAGCAACATTAATTGATTTTTATCACACCTTGAGAGGTAATGATGATGAACGTTAAACAAAAATGGTGGGGATGGCACAAAGACAATCCGCATTTTTATGAAATGTTTGAACGATTTGCTTTAGCTTTAATTTCTAAAGGACATCAAAATTCAAGCGCATGGCTAGTGGTCAATCGGATTCGCTGGGAAACAGCAATGAAAACGACAGGCGATGAATATAAGATCAGTAATGATTTTATCGCTTATTACGCAAGACTGTTTCATCACGACCACCCAAAGCATGAAGGGTTTTTTCGCACTAAGAAACTAAAGACTGAAACTCAAAGAGTGCAAGATCAGACTAATGAAGAATGGGTAGATGAATACCAAGAACAAGCGGAAAAGGATGCTGCATGATTATTGATAAATCTAAATTTTGTGTACAACACGGTGTAAAAGCATCTACCTTATCTGGATGGATGCAGAGACATTGGACAAAAGGCATACATTATTATGTAATTGGCCGCACGACGATGATTGACACAGAGGAGTTTGACCGATGGATAAAAAATTCCCAACAGGTATCAAACCACGCGGAAACGGGCTTGAAGTCAGAATCACTCAACAAGGAAAAGTTGTTTACCAAGAGATTATCGCGGCAGACCCAAACAATGCGGCTGACGTTAGGCGCGTAAAGAAACATAGGGACGACACACAGGTAAAGTTACGGCTTGGACTAGCTTTTGAAAACGAACAGCACACTACACATCTATTGTTCTTTTACAGCATGGCTCAAGAGTACCTTGAAACACATCAAGGCAAGCACTCAACAAAACTAGGTTACCTCAATATACTTAATAAATATTGGATACCTCTGTTCGGCAAAAGGCCGTGCGCTTCAATTACGACCCGTGAAATTAAACTTGCTCTTAGTCGTATAGACGCGTCAAGCAAGACCCGTGACAATGCGCTTGGGCCATTGCGTGGCGTTCTTGACTATGCTGAGGTGTTTCCGAATCCAGCAGCAATCATTAAAACTAAAAAGGCACAAACTAAACCAATAGAACGGTATACGCCATTAGAGCGTGACAAGATATTATCGTGCCTAACAGGTGATGTTTATGTCTACTTTGCGCTAATTTTTGGTTGTGGGTTTCGGCCTGGAGAATTAAAGGGACTGCTTAGAAATGATTTTGATGGAGAACATTGGCACGTTCACCAGCAAATAGTAAGAGGAAAGCTAATCGAATCAACTAAAACAGGCCACCGCAGAAAAGTTTACGTTCCGCTGTGGGTTCGTAAGGCTATGAAAGAAATGCCTACTAGAATTGACAGCCCCTATTTTTTTGTTAATGAAAATGGTAATTTTTACAAAGATACCAGACGATTTAATCGGGCTTGGCAAAAAGCGCATAAACGCAAACAAATGCATTATAGAACGCCCTATGTTTGCAGACACACAAGAGCCGCTGAGTTACTATCAAAAGGCGTATTACCGCCACTAGCTGCAAAACAATTAGGTCACTCAACTGCTGTGTTTTTAAACACTTATTCTGAATGGATTGACGAGTATGCTGAAAATAGAAATCTTGAGCAATTTGAGCCGTTACCTGAAACTACCCATAAACGTAACCAATGATCAGTTTTATGATCAGTCTTTTATCGGTTACTGTCGCTGAGTGTAGGTCAAGAAAAATGAGAAGTCAGTATTCATGCGGTTTATAGCCGACACTGGCCGACACTCACCGTCAATGTCACGGGTTCAATCCCCGTCGTCCACCCCATTTAAAGTGTTTAAAATCAATAACTTACATCAGTATAGTACACAAAAACGCTGTTATGATCAGTTTATGATCAGTTTTATGTATTTAGTCACCTCGATCTAGTGGCAAGATTTACTTTTTTACCTTTGGCTTTTTTGTTTTCTTGTAACCCATTTTAGTACCTCGATCTATTAAAATATTAACGCGCAAATCGCAACAGCCATAGCAGACATAAATGCCATTGCTGCAACCTTTTCAATATCGCTCCAGTTATGCATTATTTGTTCCTCGCTACTGATTTTGTCTTTTCTACTGTCCGCATTGCTCCAAGACCTAACATACCCATTAACACAGTTGTAAGTAATGAACTATCGACAGGTAGAACAGTAAACCAAATGCTTAAAATAGGGGACAAGATAGTCGAGTACATAAGCGCCAATCCGCAAATCCAGCCGATTGCTGGCCTCCAACCTGCGACAAAAAGACTTTTGTGTGCAGCTTCGGTTTTATTAACTTCAAGCTGGCCTTTAGCAAGTTCTTGCGCGTGACGCTCTGCCATTGTACTGATTTCGTGCGCTAGAGCGTTTTTTGCATCTTTATCTTCAATGAATTTGTCTAGTAGTCCTGACACTGGCCCTATTAATGCTTCTAACACTTTTTATTTCCTTTAGTAATTACCATTAATCTATCCAAAGAAGTGAACTAAATCCAACACTAAAAAACACTACTGTAAAAATCAAAGCCTTCCATTCTTCCTTGTCCTTCCAATCAAAATTACTCATTCAAAAATTACCGTCTCTTCTGGGTCTACCCACTTCGTCACACAGTAAGCAGTAACAGGTAGGTATTCGTTAAATCTTATTTGCTTTGCTATCAACTCGCTAAAATAGATGCATCGGTTTAAGTCACGAAAGAAAGCATATTCTTCAGCCGATTCAACATAATTATTGTTGATTGTCTGA
>Ga0070747_1001152_pt1 | contig 13015 bp, 15 predicted proteins | sample VirMetDEL_Mar_31_FD_77321 | JGI IMG/M metagenome (GOLD analysis project Ga0070747, IMG submission 77321) | Aqueous microbial communities from the Delaware River and Bay under freshwater to marine salinity gradient to study organic matter... | ecosystem: Environmental > Aquatic > Marine > Coastal...
ACAGAGTAACCCTTGGTTATCTGCATGTCCTTCCAGTCTTTACAGTGCAAAAACGCTTCAGCGTCTCCATGCTGCCAGTTAAGACTTGCGTAGATTGCAGAGCGACGGGAGCCACCCTGCATGACGTTCCTACCAACCTCATTCATGCTGTGCATCAAAGGTATAGGTCCAGAAGCCTGACCGCCGGTTCTCCTGAGCAAGGACCCGTGTGGCCTAAATATTGAATAGTCTGCGCCAATTCCTGCGCCAGACATCAAGCAGTCAGATCCTCGCTGTAGCAGTGCACCCCACTCCTTCCTTGTATCCTCCTCACCGCGTAGTAGCAGACAGTTATTATAGAAGTTGGCCTCCCTGCCGGCATAATAAATATATCGGCCACCGGGGATGAACCTCATATCTGAAATATGATCTTCGAGCTCACCTCGCATGTCCGGCGGCATCAGATTACCAACAGCGTCTTGTACGATTAAATGCGCTTTCTCAGGCCAGGTCTGGTCTGGAGTGTTTGCATACTTCTGTTTGAATATAGTTTCACCGAAGCTGTCTGAGAATTTAAAATCTTTTTTCATTATTGTTGTATTTCCAATCCGGTGAAACACCAGTCCAAAATCAGCTGAGTAACAGTCTCTACCGACCCTACGTTGGAAACGTGTGCAGTATCAACCCCCAAATCAATACCGTTAATATAGTTACGGCTGTCGTTCTTATAGTCGTGTCCATAACGATGCAGGTTAACCAGCTTAACCGATTCGGCACCGTAGGTCTCAACGAGAACCATAGCCTCTTCCGTAAACCCTGAGTCTGATACTACGAACCTATCGCCATTTCTGCCGGCAGCGACCACAGCCTCAATACGTTTAGCCAGCATCTCTCCAAAGAAAGGCGAGCCCAGCTTTGGTTTACAGACATCTTCAGACATCCAGATCATCGCTTGGCGTGGCGACATTCCGCCCAGCTTCTCTGTTGGCTCGTTTTTGTGGTTCGTGTAGATGTCAAGCCAATCGTTGGGGCTGATCCTGAAAAGAGACCTCAGACATTCATACAGTGGGGTTGCAAACTTCGCGTGGTTAAAGCTGGACATCGCGTTGGCAATCGTATCCTTGCCAGATCCTGCTGGGCCGTTCAACAGCAGTATCAACGGCGATGTCCCGAATCGTGACGATTCGCTTATATACTCGTTAAGCATTATTTCCTCCTACAGAAATTGAATGGCCTGAGCCGCGCTGGTCTCACCAGATAACGAGACGCGGTCGCGGGTCAGCCCAAATTTGGTACTTTTCTTTATAAAGCAACCACACTAAGGTTATCATCGACCCAGACCGGATCTGTCGGGTGCCACAGGCGTCTGCGGTTTGCAGCCAGATTATAGTCGCCTGGCCTTAGAATTCTTGCCATTCTGGCGTTCCTGAGAGCCGCCTGAAAGGCTGTTTCGACTACTAGACCCTTTGACAGCTGACGGTCCCTTGCCTTCTCCTGTTGGGCGTTATAGACGTCCAAAACACAGTCCCAAAGCACCCCCAGAGAACTACCAAACACTAGGGCCTTCTCAGCCGTCTTTGGGCCAGCCAAATAGGCTCCTTTGTAGCCGTCAGTCGGGTCACCTGTAATCGTCTGGGTCATCCAATAGTGGTCTGCATGAGCAAGCGACGTCCATATCGGCTCCACCATTTTGTTAGGGTTGTACAGCCAAGTATTTGGAATCGTTTGCATATCTTTGTCAGTGCTGACGATAACAGTGTCGTCTGTGCTTAAGATACCCAAAACGTCGTCACCCTCTAGGTTATGGATGTGCATCCATTCGTGGTGGATCTTCATGAAGGCTACCAGATTGTTATAGGCTGGTGGCTTGACAGACTTCCTATGTGCTTTGTAGGTCGGATCCAAAGTTTTTCGGAAGTTTGAACCGTCAGGCGGGGAAAAAACCAAGAGTATGCGTTCGCACCCCGCTTCTGCTGCCCAGTTTTTGACAGTTTGAAGAGCTGAAGGCCCACACAGGTCAACGCATTTCGCTTCTGCGAGGTCGCTATCTCCGAACGGATCCTCCCGCTGCTGCATCGCAGACTCGGTGTAGGCTATTATGTCTGCGTCTATCAGGGCAGTCTTCACTGTGAATCCTCCTTGGGCTTGCTGCGCGGCACTGGGCGAGGCCGAAACTTAAACAACGGACACTCTGTAGCTGGGCAGGCCTCTACTTGCTGCCTCCAAGTTCCTTTTTCGCAGGTATCGTGGATACACATTTTGCAAAAAGCATCAATTGCCTTCTTTCTAGTCATTTTAGAGTTCATGGCGTATTTTCCTGTTAGTAGATATGTTAAAGAATTTCGATAAGATCAGTCTTGATAATAGAAGCAATGTAGTCTTCAGTTGAGAAATTACTGAGAGCAAGCTCCTCGGCCTCGTCCTCGTCTTCGGCGGGGACCTCCACAGAAATGGTCACACGGTACAGCCCAAGCTCGGGCTCTTGGTTCCAAGGTGCAGCAGGGTCAAACTCCGCGCCGTCTGGATAATATCCTGATTCTTTCAATGTGTTTCACTCCAATTTGTTCCGATTTCATAACCGCCAGCCATAGGTACAGCAAGCTCTAGTCTCTCACCAGCTAATACTAACGCATCAGCGAAAGCTTGTCCAGTCTTTTTTGCGCTTTCTTTGGGACACGAGAACTGCTGTTCATCGTGTACAGTCGCTAAATATTTGAAGTCTTTGCCTTGCACCAACCCACGGGCGGGGGCTACCTCAAAGTGGAACAGCACCAGCGCCATCTTCATGACCTCGGCTCCAGCACCTTGCAAAAGTGAGTTTAGCGCAATACGCTGTGGTGTCTCAATAGGTCTGAGGGTATAAGGCAGTCGTACGAAGCCTGCTGCCTTCACACGAGACTTCAGAGCTTCTAGAAGCTCCCTGAGGCCTGTAATGCCGGATTCGATAGCCTTACGACCCTTGGCACCAATGGCTCTCAGGTCGCCTTTAGGCGGTGTCTTGCCGGCATCGACAGCGTCTTGGTAAATTGTCTGGCCTAGTTTTGCGTCACCCGCACCATAGACCATCGCGTAAAAGAAAGTCTTAGCCGAGTCCCGCAAGTACAGACCGACAGCCTTCTGGTTCAACGTGTGCGCGTCAGTGCCCCGTTTAGAGCTTCCAGATAGAACGGCTAACGCATACTTGCCTCCATCGGCTGGGAATAGGTAGGCGGCCAGCAGCCTGAGCTCGATTGCGTCAGCATCCACCCCAACCATGACCTCGCCTGGATCTGGGAGCCAGCACGAGCGCATCTCTGCTGACTTGTCTACCTGAGCGACGTTAGGGTGCATGTGTGCCATGCGATGGGTTCGCGCCCCGCAAGACTTTATGAAGGGATGGACGTAGCCGTCACTTCCAACTGAGCTCAGCCAGCTCTGGGCTCCACCAGCCAGTTGGCCCGTCTTCTTGACAAGCGTCAGGTACTCAGACATCAGTCGGGCTTCGGGGTAATCGACGTGGGCCAAGGCCGTCTCAGACATCTTCGGCTTTCCTGTCGGAGTGAACTCAGTAGGCCTCCAGCCAAATTCTTGAGACATCCGTACGCTCGAATGATCGCGAGACCCGGGATTGAACATTTTCAGCTCTATCTTGGTCAGAGGGGCCAGCTCGCAGTAGCCCATGCGTTTGTTGTCGCGCTTCGGGGTGAAAATTGACTTTTCTGTAGAAACCCACGTTCTGTTAGAAAAATCGTAGTCAGCGCGTAGGGGTCGATAGCGCGGGGGAAACGCTTCCTGTAATGGTGCATCCAGCGCGTCCATACGGCCTAGATACTCAGCATAAAGATGCTCGATTTTAGCTACGTCTAGCCTGAACCCGTGGGCAGCCTGAAGGGCTAGGACCTGTTGTACCTTGTGTTCAAGCTCTATCGCCTTCGTGTAGTCTGCTCCGTTTTTTGCGGCTTTTTCGATAAGTCCCAGCTGGTACTTATAAGTCTCACGGCCAATCCTAACATCCTGAGCACAGTATTTTACCATGTCATCAGAATACTGTGTCCAGTCGTCGTGTTCGCCTTTAGCAAAGCCGAGCTGGTTGCCGTAAGACGCCAGTTTGTGCTGTGACCGGCGTGGCTCAAGAAGCATACCCAGAACCAACGTGTCAATCTGCTTCGACATATCCAGTGTCGTGCCTGTGAGCTTCTGTAACGCTGGTACGTCAAAGCCAATCCCGTTGTGGGCGACACATACGTCAGCCGCCAGAAGACGGTCAAGCCCCTCCTGCAATCCCGGGAGCTCTTCAGAGTAGTCGGTGTAGACCTGGACGTCGTCGTTAGCCCATGCGCTTGTTGTCGCGCTTCGGTCTGAATCAAACTCAGCGATACCAAGACACCAGATCGTGGTGGCCTCATTCAACAGGCCATCCGTTTCTATATCGAATATAAGTGTGGTCATATTTTTATCCATTTAGAAGGAATTTGCGAAAACTGAAGGCTCAGCCGGTATATCTGAAGTGCCTTCAATTACGTGAGGCTGTAGTCGCCCAGTGACAGCGTCGTATCGTGCACCACCAGCCAGACCTACAATACCGTGTGGTCGGTTCTTTAAAATTCTGAACTGCACGACGTTAGGGTCAGTGTCTTCCTCGCCAGACGACTGTTGGTCTCTCTCGCAGGCTATAACTACGTCTGATAGCTGCTCAACGCTGGCAGATCCGCGAAGGTCCGACAGGGATACAGCTGAGCCTTCTGTAAAAGCTTTGCCGTTCACCCGCTTGAGGTGGCATATCGCGATGACGCCTACGCCTGTTTGCTCAATCAACTGGCGAAGCTTAGTCATCAGTAGATCAAGAGTTTTCCGCTCGTCAGAAGTTTCCAGACCAGAAATCACAATTGAGATGTGGTCCAAGATTATCAGTTTGCAGTCGCAGCCAACAGCTAGGTAACGAATCTTAGAAATGATCGAATCAATCTCAGAGCTCCCCCAGCTATCGTAGAAGAAAGCATCATCGACAATGGCCACCTTGGAAGCCTTCCACTTCTCGCGTGGTAGCCGGGACGGCTCCTCCATAAGCTGGCCTACGGGTATGTCGTTGTCTAACGCTATCAGGGCTGTGGCGGCCTTCTGTAAAGACTCCTCCAGTGGAATCCAACCGCCACGAACGCCATGCTCTTTTTGAAGGTGGTAACCAAGCTCGCGAGCCAGTGTAGTCTTACCAACACCAGATCCAGCGCACAGCATCCAAAGCTCGGCAGGCCTCCAGCCGCGTAACATGGCGGTGAGCTCTGTGTATTTCAGGGGTAGGCCAGCTGGCGTCTTTGTCATCAAATCATCAAGGCTAATTTCTGAACCAGATAAAACACCGTCTGGACGAAAAGTCTTGGCGTTGTACACAGACGATACCAGCTCTTTGGTTCGACCGGCCACCAGCATATCGCTGGCGTCTTTCAAGGGCAGATCCGCAATCTTAGCCTTACCGGGAGTAAGGATCTCGGCAACCGAGTTGGCAGCAGCGATACCAGCCGCGTCGTTATCGAACAACAGAACAACCGAGTCAAACGATTCGATAAACTCCAAGTCCTGCTTGACAGACTTAACAGCTCCCTGAGCTCCGTTGGGCAAAGACACTACCGGCCAAGTTCTGTTGGTAGCCTGAGCGTAGCTAAGCGCGTCAATCTCACCCTCAGTGATGACCAGCCGCTTGCCACCCGACTCCCATACGTGAGTCCCCCAGAGACCCGGGATCTTTCCGGTTACCCTGAAGTCTTTGGTGTCTCCCGGCATTCTTATCTTTTGCGCGACCATCTTGCCCTTGCTGAAAAACGGTGCAGTGTGTGAACCGTCGTGGGAGACACTGTACTGGAACTTTCGCAGGGTCTCGGCAAACAAACGACGGGATGGAAGATCCACATAGTCTTCGCTGTGTGCTACGACTTCGGTAGTCGTTACACCGGGAGTGTCGTAAGAATCAGGAATTGGCGTATATTCCTCGCAGACGAAGCAGTACTTGTGACCGTCCTCGTATACTGAGCGAGCATCAGACGACCCACAGCTGGTGCAGGGCTCCTTGACTTGTTGCATGTTTAACCTCCTAGATTAAGTGTTACACGATTAATTGTTACTCGACTTGCTTGTAGGCCCAAGTGCACTGGTAGACTAGCGGCGCGACATCACGGCGCATCACAAAGGCCAGCCAGACCTTGGTTGTCTCGTCAACCCTGACGGGGAACCACGCGAACCAACGGTGAGGCGTAGATCTGCGTTTCTTCTTTTCGTCCGTGGACAGCCAACGCAGCCTCACACAAGCCTCACGACTGTTTTTCGGAGTATCGAAGACAGAACATTAACACAATCTTCAGCGTACAGTCTATCTTCAAGCTCAAACCCAGACCGCTCATGGTAGACCATGCGTGCGGTGTCGCGGTAGCTCTTGAGTTCGTCAACAAAAGACGATGCGTGCCTTCCGCTTAAAAGCCAGATTCCCGGCCCGTTCTGTTCGTAAGACTCAGCAATAATCGACAGAGCAGGCGACAGGCTCTCTAGTGGTATCTCACCAGCTTCAGCAAGCTGGTAGTTACTAAGCGCAAGCACCTCGATCTGTTCCAGCTCCCGGCTTGTGAATAGGTGGGACGGTAAATCGTGACTGGATGCTGTGTCGCTAATCGTCATTCTTGTTCTCCGGCAGAATCTTTCTGAGCTCACTGTCCATTGATATCAACCAAAGACAGGGTATCAGGATAGCGTAAGCCAAAACAGCAAACAACCCTGCAATAAGTATAGGTGGTGCTGTTATGAATATCAGAAGCAGGACTCGGCAGAAGACTAGGATCTTTTTAATTGTTTTCATACGTCTAGTAGTTCCATTTTTATGTCTGTTCGCTCATGTCCCGGCTCTGCGAACAGCTTTACTGCAATTAAACTGGTAACTTGTACGTCATCAGTGAAGAACTTTCCGCACGACGTCATCTCGTCCAGGACCAGCTTAACCAAATTGTCTAGGTCGTAGCGGGGGGTCAAAATTTTACTGTTTTTGGCCCTTTTGCAGTGAAAAGCAAACTCAAGGTCTACGTGGTTGACACCCTTCAAGGCGTACATAGACACAGGTACGTGAAGGCCTGCAAGAAATCGTGTGCACTCTTGCGAATAGGCTTGGTGACTCTTGGCGTAGTAAGTACCGTATCGGCCTATTTTGGGTCTGGACGCAGGCGCTGGCGCAATAGGTATCGAAAACTCAAAAGCCATTTCAGAATCCATTCAGGACAAGCTTCCTGATCTCGTGTTCAGCTTGTTGTGGCGTCACAGAGAACCACTCTTTGCTGTCGTCACGCCAGTATGAGAGTACGCTGTGTACATGACTCTCAGCGCGTTTGGCGTCCTCGAAGAACACTGTACACTGCATTTTGTAGTCTTTGTAGGGGCACCCTGTATTAAAGTTAGCCAGTCGAGACTTAGGATCGAACGCCCGACCAATCTTCACATGATTGGGCCACGCGGGGTTTGTCATGACGTACACGAATCCGTCCATCCTTGTCTGCTCGCCCAAGTAGGCGTCTTGGTAAGACTTTCCGGCGTCCCAGAGGCCCCGGGCTTGTTCAGTTAAGGCGGATCTGACCTCTGCTGAAAGCTTGTACAGTGAGCGACGTCCTCCAACAAGGCGCTCTTTAAGCGCTCTGATTTGATTCCGGCGTATTACGGCTGAACGTCTATCTTTCATTTAGAGTACCTTAATTACAAGCGAGTCGGATCTCTTAGAGACCTGAGAGTTGTTGTACGAGACCATTGACAGCGTGTACTCCTGTTCTGGGCTGAGACCCCTGTAACAGTAGCCGCCCTCGTATGTGTAGGGTACGTCAGTCGGGATGCTGTCCAAGAAAAGCCGAGCTCCTGTTGCTTGTGGTTGGTGTGGTCCAGACCAAGTAACAAAGACACCTACGTCACAGGCGGATGACGAAGCCTCCAAAGAGGAAACTGTATTACAAACTGGAGCCCTACCACGCGGGTCTATGAAGTTAGGCTCAGGGCGAGCGTCCACCCGTCCGAACCTGCTTGCAGTGCAGGCGTCATACTCGGTGGGAGAAACAAACTCGACTCCATCTCTTACTGTTACGTCAAGTGCAGTTCCGGCGTTCTCCCACTCGAAGTAGTGAAGCTCTAATTTACCATCGACAATCAGGGCAAAATTCTCGCTGTCCCAGCTGGCCTCAATTGTGTGGTCTCCAGCATCTAGCACGCCAAACCTTGAACGCAAATAGTGCATGTCGCCGGCCTTGTCCCAGACTCTGGCGTGCAGAGCGTCGTGGAAGGTATAGACCACCATTCGGTCAGGGGCGTCTACAAAGATGTGGCCGTCACCGTAGGAGCTGTGGAGATCATTGTGGTCCCCACTTACGTTGAAAGTAGCCCTAATGGCACCAGACGTACCGTTTATGTCTGCGAGCCAGCCTACAGGTGCAGGCTCAGGCACAGGCACAGGCTCAGGCACAGGCACAGGCTCCGGTGCTGGACCCAAAGGCTCCATAAGTTTACAGTATGTGAGACCCCGTTGTCCGTCAGGGGTTGTTGTGTACTGCCATTGCTTCGTAGATGTACCCCACGGCTCGTCCAGCGGCCCTTCACAGCGCCCTATGCCGTAGGGGTAGGAACGCCCAAGCCTGGCCCCACGAGTCCGTTGTGCGGTGTCGTCAAAGGCGTACACGGGACGGTCTGTTCCTCTGGAAAGGGGTGCGACGACCCAAACCAACGACGTGGGGGGCGCGGTTGTTGTCAGGATAGTCTCTGTGCGGCTTAGGGTGAAGCTGCGACCATCAGTCGAAGGTCCGTAAGCTTCAGACAGCTCGATACACTGGTTTCGTGTAGTGGTCAGTCGAGATCCTGTGGCTACTACGAGTCCATCAGGATCCAAGCATTGGTAACGATCCTCAGTGGGGGTTACGACGGTGACTAACGCAGACGCCAGAATTGCTAAGGAGGAAGCAATCATTATTTTTCTCCATTTTTCGACCTAGCCGGATTGCTAGGTCGCTTTCGGGGGCCTACTTTAAAGATTAAACACGGGGGCCATACTGGCTGTAGTATCTTCAGATTCCATCTCGAACCCTTCGTCCTGACCACCGAAGTCGTCAGAGCCTGCACGCTTCTCAATCAGACGCACGCTGTTCAAGTACAGGCTGACACCTTGGTTGCCCTGTGTGTACGCTGCTGCTGCTGCCGCTACTCTGATTATGTCGCCAGACGCGATAGTTACTGATTCTGGAAGCGCCCGTCCTTTAGAGTCTTCGCATCGGGGTTTGGAAGTAGTCTTGAAGGTGACCTTGTACTTATCAGGATTGATTACCTTATTACCTGACTGGTCGACCTCCTTGACATCGGTGAACAGTTTGTTCATTCCCTGTGGAGGCCCGTCTGGCCACTCTGACGCCACAGCTGAAGCGTAGGCCTGAGTGATCAGCTCAAGAAGCTCTTTGTCTTCGTTCTTGTCGATAATGCAAGTGACCTTGAACTTGCCGTCCGAGTATTCGCCGCCCACGTCTGGTTCAGAGATGTGTGCATACGCCGCAACGAATCGTGGTGTTGCGAATTTGTGATATGTACGTTTAGCCATAGTAGAGTTCCTTGATTAGAATCGTCTTGGTTTTGAGTCTTGGTTTTGGTTTTCGTTTTGGTTTTAGTTTATTTCGTGTGGGACTTCAAAGTCGATATACCGTGTTTGGTGCGCGTACTTGCTGTACAGGTCGGAGTCTTCGTCGGTGTCTTCGGCAAAGGTCAACGAATGGAGGTACTCAAACAGAGCGTAGCCGCCTCCCGTTGAATGGGACAGCAGGGCTGCAAGGTAGGCAATCTCTTTTTTCTTTAGCTTGACTTTCATTGTAGTTCCTCTTTGTAATGCTTTCCGGTAGTGCCGTCTGGGTGGCGTAGGTTCAGCTTGTATTCGCAGGCGGCGAGACACTCCCCGCGAGTTATGCCAAGCTCCTGCCTAAGTGCAGACATATAGAACTCAAGGTCCCCGAGCTCTTGTACCACCTTCCAGACGTTCATCGGCTTGTCGGTGTAGATACACTTCTTGATCTCGTCCAGGACTTCTCCAGCTTCGCCAGCTATACCCGCAGCAGCGTGGGCCACGGTAAAGCTTTCTAGGTACTCTTGGGGTTTAGACGGCTCACGCTTAAACTTAGCGTTTACGAACTGATCGAACTTCATCTGATCTTCTCCTTGTGTGGTTGCGATTTTGGTGTTCTTCAGTAGAGTTGGTAGAATACAACAATGATCTAGCTTTGTCAAGCGATAATGTGGCCTTGTCCAACAATTCCCGAATTTCTTTGTCTCTTGGGCTCACTACTCGATCTCTCCAACGTGCTTAAAGGTGTTACCGGCTATGATTTGGTAGATAGCGTTTGTAGTTACCCCGTAGCGCTCGCCTATAGCCTTGTAGCGTAGATCGTAGAGGCGGGCCTTACGGCTGGATACCTCGACATCCTTGGTAGTGTAGCGGGCCGCAGCGAGCACACGCAGCTCAGCCCTGATGCGGTCGTTCTCGGCCTTTAGGTCCAGTATATCCTGCACGTCTGCGTCCTTGATCTTGGCTCTGTAGTGCTTCTCGCCTCTGGCGTATGTCATGTGATCCCTCCAACGTGCTTGGGTGCGTCATCCGTTTCAGCGGGTCGCTCTCCGTCTACCAAGAAAGCCATTCTTGCTGTGGCGTTCCAATCATAATTGATCCCGGGACTAAACGCGGCCAGCTGGACAAACCCATCAAGGTCAAGAATGTAGTCGATGGTGTCTGGGTCTGCTTCTTGCATAAATCCGTCAATCAGGCAAAGGAGGTAGACTCCACGCTCTTCTGAATGGATCAGCAGGACATCCGTGTGGTATCTATCAACCATCTCATTAGGAGTTGCTGTTGTTGTTTCGTATTCAATGTACATAGTCTGCTGTCCTTAAGAAAAAAAGTATGTTGCTAGGGGGAGCTCTTTTGCTACGTCGAGTGTTCCTTGGTCTGGAGGATACTGGAAATCTGGAACTCCGTCAAGGGATTTATGGAAAGAATTAAGAAGCCAGTTTCCCTGATAGATATCAACGGCGACTTGACGAATTACGGTACTCATAGTCGGAATGTCACAGGCGTGGCACCCGTACGAATCATGGATCATAGCGAGGTCTGTGATTCCAAGGCTGTCTAGGCGTACCGCCACCATCCGAAGCATGGCCGCATCGAGGCTGTGCACCACGTTGGGGGAGGCCCCAGCCCGAGACTTGGGTTTGTTTATTTGGTCGGTCTGGATAAACTGGTTACGCCGGAGGCCGTCAAAGGTTTTGACCATCCTGTCTTCAGACTTCACATAGCCCTGCTGTATATACAGACCATCGGGGGTCGTCCAGCTTAGGTGACGGCCTTGGTCTGCAAGACAACCCGCTGCCTCCTTAAAGTAATCCATAATCAGCATGGCTTCAGCTACGACCTCAGCCCGGGCAGTGACAATCAGGTCGGTCATGTAGCGCGCAAGGTAATGTTTGGAGCTCAGGACACCCATCAGCTTGCCGGCAGGGTCGGTCCAGTCGTCGGGTACTACAAGGTCGTCAACGATACGATCAGCGACCAACGAAAAGGCGATTCCAGAGTTGGTTACGCTGTACGGCGTGGTCATCAAGGGACGCTTACAGACTTTACGTCTGAAAACGGGGTCGTCAAACCGCGTAAGCCAGGCCTTGGCGCAAGACACAGGGTCGGGCCCCGAAGCCACCCCAGATAAAGCAAGCTCTGCATCACGCCTGAGGAGCCCAAGAACGACTACGCCAACTTCAGAGTATAGGTCCTGTCTGATGGGATTGCTGGTACAGTTAGTCTTCTCAGCGCCTAGCTGAGACTTGCCAAGCAGTGATAAGTGCTGTAGGCCGTTGCAGACCCCGTCTACTGCGACAGGAATGTGGCTGGTAGTCAGGATCGTTGCATTCTTGAGTTCGATGTAGGCCGCTACCGCTGCCAAAGGCTCGTCGTCACCCGCAAGGTTGTAGACCTGTTTGGCGGTATGGTCTGTCCGAAGGAACTCTATAGTCCAAAGCTCGCGCTCAGCTAATGAGGCCTTGTCGTGACCCATCGTGTTTGCAAAGTGTATACGCAATGCGGTTATACCCGATGACCCCAGCTGCTTACCGTTAGCAAACTCCAGAAGTCCTTTGCCTAAATGATCGGCCTGTGGGTTCAGCTCGCTAGGAATAGGATACAGACGACCCCTGAAGTCTGCGAAATGGGGCATGTAAAAGGTCTGGTGGCCCAGCTCTTTTGCAATCTCTATCTTTCGCCTTGCTGACTGGTGCTTGCTTAGGCTACTGTCAAAGGCAGATACGCGGTCAGACCAATCTTGGCCCCTGCGTCTCTTCTCTTCTTGGGGAAGCGTTGCGTACGTGTCTTTGTCAAGTACATCCCGTTTTGGGTACTCCCCCGGGTGCTCAGGGATCAACTCGGGGTTTTCTTCCAAGAAGCTGAGAACAGACTGGTTGACCCGCCAAGGGGTCGCTTGGACAATGTTGATTGCGTCCAGAAACTCCTGGCTTGGCCTAGTGCGGTGCCTGAAGGCTGGAGACGTCCTGATCAGGCTAGAATTCAGTAGGTAGTAGCCGCCGTCGTAGGAGCCTGTAGACTCGTTGAGGACCCACGGACGCGGCGGGATCAACATAGGCCGAAGGGTTGGACGAGCCTGTGCAGCCAAAGAGTTCATAAGATCGACACGTTCTTGTAGTTCGATGCTCAGGCCTATGTCATTGCGATAGTTCCGCTTGGGGATGTCGCGCAGAAGGTCGGGGTGGGCACGACGGACACAGTCCAACAGCAAAGATCCGGTAGAACACAGAGCCTTGCTGGACTCAAAGGACCCTCGGTCAAGACTACAGACCTTCTGTACAGTCTCGCGCAGACGCTTCTTAAAGCGTGAGCGTGCCGGGGCAGACTTGGAGTTCATCTGGGTTTTGTTCATTTTGAGGAAGCGCTCAGCGCCAGCGTCTGGGTTGTTCATCCAGACTTGGAACCGAAGTTCATCGTAGAAGGCATTGCTAATGGCCACTACAAGGC
>Ga0070747_1001154_pt1 | contig 12997 bp, 18 predicted proteins | sample VirMetDEL_Mar_31_FD_77321 | JGI IMG/M metagenome (GOLD analysis project Ga0070747, IMG submission 77321) | Aqueous microbial communities from the Delaware River and Bay under freshwater to marine salinity gradient to study organic matter... | ecosystem: Environmental > Aquatic > Marine > Coastal...
AGCACAATCACTTAATCTGTTCTTCCGACCCGACACTAATATTATGTACCTACATGCTATTCACTACATGGCATGGAAGCAGGGATTGAAAACACTTTACTATTGCCGCTCAGAGAAGCTAGGCAAAGCAGATAAAGTATCTAACAAAATAGAAAGGCAGATTATCAAAGAAATTGATATGACTGCTCTTGTGAACGATGACACTTGTTTGGCATGTGAAGGCTAACTAAGAACAAAAACAAGGTAAAGATTTAATGGCAAAAGAAAAATTAAAACTCCAAGACGAACGAGCTACGTTCAAGCCTTTCAACTATGCTTGGGCGTATGATGCTTGGCTAAAACATGAGCAGTCCCACTGGCTTCATACAGAAGTACCGATGAACGAAGATGTAAACGATTGGAAAGGTAAACTCAACGAAGCTGAGAAGGGGTTTCTTACTAATATCTTTAGATTCTTTACTCAGGGCGACATTGATGTTGCGGGTGGGTATGTAAATAATTACTTACCACACTTTCCGCAACCTGAAGTCCGTATGATGCTAATGGGATTTGCAGCAAGAGAAGGACTACACGTTGCAGCATACTCTCATCTAATCGAAACACTTGGTATGCCTGAGTCAACTTATAACGAGTTCCTCGAATATGAGGCGATGGCTAATAAGCATGAATACTTTTTAGATTTGTCTAATGATACGCAAGATAAAACAACCATAGCAACTAACATTGCAGCTTTCTCAGCATTCACTGAAGGCATGCAGCTGTTCTCCTCATTCATCATGTTGTTGAACTTTCCACGTCATGGTAAGATGAAAGGCATGGGGCAAATTATTACTTGGTCTATTGTTGATGAAACCTTGCACGCCGAGAACATGATTAAATTGTTCCGAGAATACATTGAAGAGAACATTGATATCTGGAACGATGATCTAAAGGGAAAGATATATGCCATTGCTGAAAGAATGGTAGAGCTCGAAGACAAGTTTATTGACTTAGCATTCACTATGGGGGATATGGACGACCTATCTGCTGAGGATGTTAAGAAATACATTAGATATATATGTGATCGAAGACTGATTAGCTTAGGTCTTAAAGGTATCTTCAAAGCAAGAAAGAATCCATTACCGTGGGTTGAATCTATGATAAATGCACCAACACACACCAACTTTTTTGAGAACCGAGCAACTGATTATGCTCGTGGAGCCCTCAAAGGAGATTGGGGAGATGTGTGGGGTAAGGCGTGAAAGAAAAGTTTGTTGAATACTTTGCCACTATAGCAAGAGAGACAGCTAAGCTATCGTACGCAAATAGGTTGCAGGTGGGTTGTGTTATCGTAAAAGATAATCGCATCTTATCTGTAGGCTACAACGGCACTCCTGCAGGTTGGGATAACGCATGTGAAGAAGTTGTTCCACCGAACGAGTGGGTTGATTATGAGCAACTGAAAACCAAGCCAGAAGTATTACACGCAGAGGCAAATGCGCTGATGAAACTTGCACAATCAACTGATAGCTCAAGAGGTGCAGACTTATTTGTCACTCATGCACCATGCATCGAATGTGCAAAACTTATTTATCAAGCTGGCATTAAAAAAGTATACTATATAAAAGAGTACGAAGCCGCTAAAGGATGCGGTCACGAATTTTTAAAAAAGGCTGGAGTAGATTTATGCCAAGTAAAGTAAAACACGATATTATATGCGATGACTGCGGCGCTGAATACGTAATAGAATTTGATGAAGATGAGATAATAGACGAGCCTGCATACTGCGTGTTCTGCGCATTTCGCTCTGATGAATGTGAAGAGCTAGATATGCACGGAATAAATTTTGACGACTGATTGGTATTATCAAGGTGAGTTGTACACAGCCGATGACATAAACGACTACTACGGTTTTGTATATGAAATTACAGACCTAGAGTGCAACAAGAAGTATATTGGTAAAAAATTCTTCTGGAGTAAGAAAAGACTACCACCACTCAAGGGAAGAAAAAATAAGCGGAATAGGGTAGTGGAATCCGATTGGCGTGAATACTACGGATCGAGCGAATCTGTCAAGCAGTTAGTCGAGTCGTCGGGCAGAGAAAGATTTAAAAGAGAAATTGTTATACTGTGCAAGTCTAAAGGCGAGTGTTCATATCAAGAAGCTAAACTACAATTTCAATATGATGTACTACTCAAAGACGAATATTACAATGAGTTTATAGGGGTTCGAATTAACTCTAAGCACTTGAAAAATATGAAAGATAATTACCAGCGACAATTAGAAAAATGATGTCTCTTCATCGCCGAAATGTCTCCACGCTTGCCACACTGAGGGCAAACTACTTTTTCTCGATTCTTAGCAGCATTGGAAAAGGATTTCTTGGCCTCATCACTATATACTCTTTGCGAAGCAGATATAGACATTTTGGTTATAGTCTCAGGAGTGTTTTTTCTACCCCTGAGCTTATCTGCTCTTTTCTTTTTGGTTTCTTCCGACTGTACGCTGCCAGTCCGGGCTTCAGATATTCTTTTACGAGCTTCTTCTGTGTGAACGAGGGGAATCTTTCTAGGAGAATAAGGTAACGCTCCGACTCTCTTGCCGTTCTCGCGTTGAATATTTCTGATGATTTCTTCTTTACCAATTTGGCCAGCCAGGCCTTTCCAAGCAAGTTTATCTTGCCAGCGACCATGCTCTTCATATAGCTTACGATGGGCTTCTGCGTGCTCTTCTACAGTGAGTTCTACAATATTGGATGGGTCGTCTGTACCACCAGCATGGCGAGGAAGGATGTGGTGTTTATGCGTATAAATATTCATACTGATACTCCTATTAAGTATTAGAGTGTATGGGGACGGCAATCCCGCGATACACAACTATTTATAATATCAAGGACATTGAGACATTGAGAGCAGATTATGGAAGTGACGGAAGCAATAACACCTGAGGGCACTGTCGTAGAGCCTGGTGAGAAAAGAAAATACAATGTCAGTGGTATGGAATTCGTATATACTGCTCCTTCCTGTGAGATAGTAACCTTTAAAAATTGCACATTGACCAGTGGAAGTTGGGAGCATGGTCTAGCTGGTGTGATTAAAGATGATCTATTTTATCATAGCCGCTTCACTAAAGACGCTAGTAACTTTCGAACGAAAAGTCCTTTCTGGTCTAACGCCCGAGGGGATTTCTCTGTTGACTTAGAAAGCGACTTCTTCTATAATTATACTATGGATGAAGTATTCACCTGGTTCAATATAGGGCAATACTGGCACTGGTTCTTTGAAGATCTACCTTTGATAAAAGCGTTCAGACAAAAGCCAGATATACCTATTGTCATTAACAGTCCCTTGCAATACCAATTAGACTCACTCGACTTCTTCCCGGACATAAAAGAAAGATTGTGCGTGGTAGACACTCCTGCTATTATTAACGCTAAGAAAGTTCATGCTGTTACATACCCAGCTATATCAGATAGAGGTAGAGTAGCTACATGGGCTACAAAGTTTCTAAAGGACAACCTTGTTACTGAAGAAGAAGGGGAGTTTAAGAGAGTTTACATCTCGCGTAATGATGCTATAGCCAGAAATGTAAAAAATGAACCCGCACTGATTGATATGTTGGTAGACGAGTTTGGTTTCGTACCTTTCAACACACATAAGACTAATAGTATGTCTAGTATGCCTCTCAAGGAGAAACTTAAACTCTTTGCAGCTGCTGATATTATAGTGTCGCCAACTGGGGCAGGCCTCACACATACACATGCTATGAAGCCAGGTGGAATCGTCGTTGATTTCAATCATTCTTTTGAAGTTGCAGAGGAATGTGGATGGAATAACATAGCTGATGTTTGCGGTTTAAACTGGCATACTATAGAAGCAGAAACAAAAGAGATACCTGCTGAAAGACCCAAGCCCAAGAACGCTCATATGGAAGTAGACATTCAACAATTGAGAAACACACTGCAGAATGCAATTAATCAAAGAGCTTAATGGTCATAGTGGTGCATCCGTATCGTTGTATGATAATAACACAGTCGTAAAGAACGGATATAAGAAAGCTCGACAGAGTGCAGACATACTATTATCTCTACCATTTAAGACACCGGAAATATATGAGGTGACTGACGAGAGTATAGTAATGGAGTATGTCAATGGTGAGGACATCGCCTCGTTCCTAGAACAAAATGGAAACGAGGGTATTGATCTACTGATCGGGTTTATTGAAAAGTATTACAGCTGGTGCTTTGAAAACTCGACGACCTACAACTTTGGTGAAGAGCTTGACGACAAAGCATTTCAGATAGCTGATACGATCAACCTTGCGAGCCTGACTAATAAATTAAAATATGACATGCCAAAGAGTATGATCCACGGCGACTTCACGTTTGATAATATGCTGCACAAGGATGGGGAGTTCTATCTTATTGACGCCAATCCAACTAACCTGAGCAGCATATACTTTGATGGTGCTAAGCTGAGACAAGACATAGACGGATTTTGGTTTCTGAGATCTAGACCAGATAAAATAAACTTCAAAATATCCTGCAAGAGGATAAGCGAACATCTCAAGTCGACGTACGCCTTTATGAATGACGATAACTTATACTGCTTCATGTTGTGCCGTATACTACCTTATTGCAAAGATGATTTCACAATTAAATTCCTCACTAAAGAGATAGACAGAATATGGCCGTTATAATACCATGTGCAGGACAAAGTTCAAGATACCCGGGTACAAGACCTAAATATCTTTTGACTGTATCCAATGGCGAGTGTTTGTTTGAGAGAGCAGCAAACCTATATGTAGACTGTACCGACGTACACTTCGTAATATTACGAGAGCATGCTGAGAAGTATGATGCTGAAATTGCTATCAATAAAGTATACGGCCACCGTGATAATGTACATATTCATATTCTCGATCAACCAACGTCTGGTCCTGCAGAAACATCATACCACGTCGCTATGAAGTTATCTGACACGCCTATCTTTATACAAGACTGTGACAGTTTCTTTACATCTTCACTGAGCGAAGAGAATTATGTATGCACTGTCAACTTAAAAGACAATCTGGATGTTATAAATGTTGCGGCAAAAAGTTTTGCAGTGACGAATGAGCAAGGCCTGCTGACTAATATAGTAGAGAAGTCTGTTGTCAGTAATCAGATTTGCGTAGGTGGATATGGTTTCAAGTCAGCCGACACTTTCTGTAGATCGTTCGAACGTCTTAGCGAGATACACGAAGGTGAGATATTCGTTTCGCACATTATAAAAGAGTTGCTCCAGACCAACGTCTTCGTTGCTAAAGATGTACAGGACTATGTTGATCTAGGAACATACAAAGAATTTGTTGAGTACAACAAGCAGAGACAAACTATTTTCTGTGATATCGACGGGACAGTCTTCTACAATCAATCTAAGCTCTTTAGCAACGATTACTCGAATCCTCCTCGGCCGATTCCAGGTGCTGTTAAGTATCTTCTGCAAAAGCAAGAAAAAGGAGCTACAATCATATTCACGACCTCGCGCCCGAGTAAGTTCAAAGACACAACGGAGAAGGGCTTAGAGGACTGCGGTTTTAAGGATATTAGAGTACTCTACGACATACCTCATGCACCAAGAGTGTTAATAAATGATACAAGCATAACAAATCCATACCCCTCTGCTACGTCAATAAATGTGCCTAGGGATGATAACGAATACTGGAGCAAAATGATATGATAGACGCATTCAACGAAAAGGTTACTATGCGCTCGCAAAAAGCTGATGGTAAAATGTACGTTACGTTTTTAGAACATACTATAGAATTTGACCTCAGCAATAAATTCAATCACACATTTGGACATTTTGTAAAAAGAGGAAACGGTTTTGATAAGTTCCAAATTATCGAGCCTGGCTTTCTCAAAGCGCTCAATGGCATTAGTAAAAACTTTAAAATAGACCATGCCATTGACATTGGTTGTCAAAATTTGTACACCACATTGATGATGCAGAAGGTATTTGATGCAAACGTAGTAGGATACGACATCGATCCCATTGCACTAGAAGCAGCTCACTTAAATTTAGCTAGCAATCCAACAGACGCAATAACAATAAACAGCTACGGTTTTGGAAATGGGGAGAACAACACAGTACTACTCAACGATTATACAGATCCTGTAGATTTGATACTGAGTGATATTGAAGGATATCAGTCTGAGGTTATTGAAGGAGGTCTGGAGTTTATAAACAACAAAAGACCTATAATTATTATGGAGACAGACAAAGAGAATGCTGTTGACTATAAACGACCAGACAGAGAGAATATTAAAGGGTTTGAAGATTATGCATATTTGTATAATACTGATCATCGGGCTCGACATACAATTTTTCAAACCATTGAAAGGAAAGATATACCTGTAAACGATGGTCTATTGATTTGTATCCCAAAGGAGAGGATGTGAAAACTTATCTTGCCAACTATCTGTACGAGAAATCCATGATATCTGGAGCTCAGTGCGACGATATCTACAACATAGAGTACTATCTTAACGAAGACAATTTTGCAGATCAAACGCAACTAGCTTATAAAATTCTATTTGGAGAAGACCCAGATCCAATTGTGTTTACTGGGCATAAGTTCTTTTTGACAAAGAATGTGCATCCTCTGTTTGGTCGCGTTGATCTTATGGAGAAGGGTCTTCATATATTCAGAATGATATTCGCAAGGCATGCCCACGACCTAAGAGGTAGTGGAATCGAAGAGTACAACCGTGATGGCGTGATGGTGATTGAAAACTTCCTTGACGACAGTACATCCAAGAAAATAAAAGACTTCATTCTTTCCTATCCAATCTGCGAAAACATTCAACCGTTTAATAAAATAAAAGAGGTCATGTCTAAGGAGTATGACCAGAAGTTATTTTACAACGTATTCAAAGAAAAAATATTTCCAGTTTGTGCTGAAGCTGTACGTAGAGTAGATTACGAGGATGCAGCCTGGGATCATTTCTTACATACGAGTTACGTTCAACGGCTGCAGAATAACCCGAGTAATGGAGACATTCAAAAAGTATGTCACAGCGACGTATTCTATCCATGCCTCAAGTATTGGTACTTCCCCGAGGATGTCAATGAAGGAGCATTCATGTATGCCAAGGGAAGCACAGCGTTAAGTACAGAGCAGTTAGATTTCTATCTAAAGGAATCAATTGCTGTTACTAATGGTACGTGGGACACAAAAAGAAATAAAGGTCACAGCGAGGGTTCGTTCAGAGCTTTACCTGATGACCTTGCTAGGATGAACCTCAAACTAGAACCTATTGTAGCCAAAGCAAACTCATTGGTTGTTGCTGATACAAGTGGCTTTCATTGTCGAGGTGATGTCACTACACCAACTACAAGAAATGCGGTACATGGTGCAATTCGTGTAGAGACTCCATTCGATTAATGTATAAACGATAACGGAAAACTACGTATGAAAATTGCAGTTGTGTATAGTGGGGAGCCTAGAACTTTCGAAACTGTTTCTAAGCAGGATAGAGATGAATTCTTGCAGGGTCTTGATTACGACAGCTACCATTCCACGTGGATAAAGACAACACCAGAAGAATGCGCTGTCATTGAAAATTCAGCCAACTTCAAAAAGATTGCGAAAGTCGATTACAATTGCGTTGCAAGAACAGATCTATGGCACTTCGAGTCTACTCTTTTAAGTAATAGAAAAAACCATCCTATATTCATGTTAGGTCGTATTCAGCACATGACAGCAGCTGCCTTTGACCTTGTAGTTAAATCTAAAATTGACTACGACATTGTTGTCCGACTTCGATACGACTTTAAATACAAAGGCAAGTTAATCGACTATCTGCCCCTTGTTCAGAAAAGCAACGATGTTGTAATAACAAGGAAAATGGGTGGCAAGTCGAGTCCTGTGAATGTTTGGGATGGATTTGCATTTGGCACATTTACAGCGATGTGTTGGTACTTTCACTTTAACAAATGGATACCTTTCTCTCTGTTCAACAAAGACGTTGCTAGTTGGAAGTATCAGCCCGAATTTGTGTATGGAACGTACCTGAGGCATGTTGGCCTCGATGTAATTGATAGCGAGGTAATCCCACAGCACGTTTATCCAGAAGGACACTATGTTGACTGGCATAGAGAAAAAAGAACTGTTCAGTACTATCGGGATCTTGCAAACTTTCATCCCGAGATGTACACACAGAAAAATGGTAAGCTCACCATAGAAAATGATAGTCAATGGATAACTGACGAGCACATAATTAATGTCCTACAGGCTAACGAAGGGCTGGTGTGCAGGGAAGAATAAGCAGCATTCGATGTTGATCCAGCTGAGATATTATTATATAATATGTCTTAGGATATAATTACGTCGATTGATAATTTGAAGCAGAGGCATAATAAATGAGTGAGCCAGTTAGAATATTCATAGGTACATCTGCCAATGGAGAAGATGCTGAGTGTGAGATGGTATATGAGTATTCTATTCGTAAGAATGCTTCTGTGCCTGTAGAAATCACATGGATGAGGCAGACGCATGATGATACATCGCTATGGGGTGGGTGGCAGACTCAAATGTGGTCTACTCCTTTCTCAGGCTTCCGTTGGGTTATTCCTGAGGCATGTGGGTTCAAAGGTAGAGCAATATATACTGATTGTGACATGATTAACTTCAAGGATATCAACGATTTAATCAATATTGATATGGAAGGTAAGCCTGTTGCAGCTAGACGAGGACAGCGTTTTGGTGGACACGAGTTTTGTGTAATTGTATTCGATTGTGCAGCCTTCGAAGATTACTCAATGCCATCCAATCGTATGAAAAATATTCCTGAGTCACATCATAGAATGATTAATAAGTTCTCTGGTCAGCCTTTAGTTAAAGATTTAGATCCCAAGTGGAATTGTCTTGATGGTGACGATGTCCCTGTTGACGAGCTGTGGCATGTGCACTACACAGACATGGCTACACAGCCATGGCGGCCAGCATGGTATACGGGACAGATAGCCGAGCATAAAAGACCAGATATATTCAATCTTTGGTTTGATGTCAAGGAGGAGGCTATTGCTGCTGGATATACAATTGATGACTATGCACCCGAAGAGAATTTTGGTCCGTACAATATAATTGGTAAGTAATATGATAACTGGTATATTTTTAAACAGTGCCAACGATAATAAGTTTCGAAAGATGCTATTCGATTTTCAGTGGGGTATTGCCGAGCTGGGCGATGAAGCATTCGTTACAACCAATGATGATGACATAGATGAATGCGATGTTGCAGTAATCTTTGGTTCTTGGAAAGATAGGGACACACCCTGGCACAATTGTAAGCGAAGCATAGTAGAGAGCGGTAAGCCGTTTATTTGTGTAGAGACACCTCTGATCGGACGTGGACCTGTCAGCAACATATTGCAAGACGAATGGTATAGGATAGGAGTCAACGGCTTCTTAGCTGATACAGGTCGATTCTTTAGACAAAGCCAGAGCTATCCGTCTGATCGTTGGGAGAAGATATCCAAGAATCTTAACGTGAAGCTCCTACCATGGAAGAAAGAAGGTAACTATATTGTCATTGCATTGCAGCTTCCTGGCGACGCTTCTCTTCGAGGTATTAACGTAACTAAATGGGCAGCTGATACTGCTGAAGAGCTCAGAATGTATACAGACAGACCAATCGTTGTGCGAACACCCCAGCTTGATAGACAATTTGACAAAGAAAATATCGTACGCATTACACGTATTGAAGGTGCTGCACTGCAGCAAGGTACAAAGGATAATCTGTTAGAGACACTTGATGCAGCCTATGCTACTGTAACATATAGTTCAGGATTTGGCATAGACTCTGTTATCAGAGGCACTCCCACAATTGCTATGGATCCAGGTAGCTTTGCTTACTCGCTAGGCAATAACAAGTTATCCCAGATTGAAGATTTGGTAAGATCAAACGATAGACAACAATGGTTAAATAACCTCTCATACGCTCAATGGTCACGCAAAGAAATAAAAGATGGCCGAGCATGGCAGCATATCAGGAATCAACTATGAGTACGTTTGAAGTTGTAACATCAATGAGCCAGTCTTACTACGATAAGATTGGCAGTGTAATGCTCGAGAGCTTCATAGATAAATGGCCCAATCATATTAATCTGAGAATATACACTGAAGACAATCTCAAGCTACCTGAGCATCCCAGATATAAAATATACGATCTGTACAAAGAAGAGCCTGAGCTTCGTAAGTTTGTCAATAGACATAAGGATAGACCTGATCAACAGAACTCTCTGGAACTGCACTTAGGTGCTGTTAGATTCTCTTATAAGACGTTCAGCGTAATTAACGCTTGCCTTAATAAGGCAGCTGATTATATAATATGGCTTGATGCTGATACATTAACACATGCTGATGTTACTATGGGCTTTCTAGAATCCCTAGTAGATAAAGATAAGTACTTAACATACCTGGGCCGTGAGAATAATTACAGTGAATGCGGATTTGTTATATACAATACTAATCACTCTGTTAATGATGCCTTTATGGGTCGTTGGAAGATGGATTATACTCATGACGGAGTATTTAAATATGCTCAGTGGCATGATAGCTTTGTATTCGATGAAATCAGAAGGATGTTTGAGAGAGATCTAAAAATCGAGAATACTAATCTCACTCCTTGGGGTAAGAACTACGACCACGTATTCATTAATAGTATTCTAGGCGAGTATATGGATCACATGAAAGGTGATCGTAAAAATATTGGTAAGAGTAAAAGATCTGACATATTTAACGAACGAAAAGCAGAGTACTGGAGCAACATATGAGCGAATACTATCATCCTAAAATGGATAAAACGATTAAAATTGAAACTAGCGGTATGCCTGGTGGTGTTAGCACGGTAATAGAGTCTGGTCAAAGCGGTACTCAGACGCTTACATTAAGAGATAATGAAGTATCTCACTTTGTAGAAGGGCTTGTATCAGGTGGATGGTTACCGCGGCAGCTGCTATAATATGTATCTCGATGTTAAAGGTTTTAATAGAAAGCAGAAACGACTCGTTACAGAGGCCGCTCTCTTTTTTATTGATAAACTAATACATCCTAATACACTGAGAGTACTAGAGTTAACGATAGTGCGTAAGAAGCTGTGGGCAGATGGTTTTTGTCAGTACGAAGATAGTAACATACGACCTAGATCATTCGTGCTTGAAATAAGTAATGAACTCGAAGGCGACGAGCTTATTAAGACTATAGCGCATGAGCTCGTACACGTAAAGCAGTACGTCAAAGGTGAATTAAAGGAAAGATATAAGCCTAATCACTATCATATGTGGCATAAAGAGCTTATAATAGTTAATAATGATAACTTCTATGACGTACCATGGGAAGAAGAAGCTCGGAAATTAGAGCAGGAGTTATTTGAGGCTTTTGGGAGAGAAGGTGCCTATCTTTAATTATACTTGTGTGAACAACTTTAAACACATAACAGTAGAAGATGTGTTAAGCCCCGAGCACATTCAATTGTTTTGGAACGCGTTTAGACAATTGAAACCTTCATTTGAAACGCCAGAAAAAATAGGGTCTGCACGCCGGGCAGATGGTACCGCTAAGAAAAAAAATACAGGTAGATTCTTAAATGATATACGACCTGAACCACCTATCGTAAGTCACTTTACAAATTTATTAGAGGAGTATTTTGCAGTTAATAGAAAAACCTTTCCATCAGATAGCGTGTTTTCTGTCTATCCAATTGTTAACCAATTTTCCCATATGATACAATACTATGAAAATGATAACGATGGGTATGAATCTCATTTTGATGTAAGTCTTATGTCTGCAATTTTCTTCTTTCACCAAGAACCTAAGAACTTTACAGGAGGAGAGTTGTACTTTCCACAGTATAATGTTACAATACATCCAAAGAATAACACAGGGGTTATTTTTTCCGGCTCTAATATACATGCTGTAAATCCCATACAGGTTATAGATAAAAGTAAACAAGATTATGGACGTGTATCATATAGTATACTAGCCGGCCTAAATTATTAAATGTACAGGTTAAACAATGACAAAAATTAATATAGTAGAAAATGAAGTAGATGAGGCAGGATTCAGTCTCGGTGAAAGCACTGACGGCGTAACAGTAGATGAGCTGTCTAAGAATGCGATGGGCGGCACGGAGATGATGAAATATGGTCTCTATGAGCGCCTTCCCGAAGATATTAGAGATGAAGTTCAAATTATATGCTCACGAGTCAGAGAGGTTGATGAGCACCGTCCTTCTATTCTATGGTTACATGACTTGTTTAACGATCCTGAGGCTATACACCTAAAGGATGTAGAGTCGAGAGAAAGATTTACTAAGCTTGTATTTGTATCTAACTGGCAGTTCAATACTTATAACTTAGCAATGGGTGTACCATATCATAAGTCTATGATAATGCGTAATGCTATTGAGCCTATTATACCTCATGCAAAGCCTCGCGGTGGTAAAGTCAATCTGATCTACCATACTACACCTCATAGAGGGCTAGAGTTGCTAGTACCTGTATTTGAGTTCTTAGAGAAGCATCATGATAATATTCATCTGGATGTTTATTCTTCGTTCGAAGCTTATGGATGGCCACAGCGAGATGAGCCTTACTTGGCTCTATTTGAGCGAATCAAGGCTAATCCTAATATGACATATCATGGATATCAGCCTAATGAAGTAGTGCGTGAAGCTCTACAGAAAGCTCATATCTTTGCCTATCCATCTATATGGCAAGAGACCTCCTGTATTGCTGCAATCGAAGCGATGTCAGCTGGATGCGCTATTGTATGTCCTAACTACGCTGGTCTATCTGAAACAACAGCCAACTTCGCTTTCGAGTATCAGTACAGTGAAGACACTCAACAGCATGTTAACATATTTGCTAATGCTATGATCACTGTAATAGACATGGTCAATAATAACGATCAGAGTATGCAGACAAGATTAGCAATACAGAAGAACTATACAGACACGTTCTATAACTGGGA
>Ga0070747_1001155_pt1 | contig 12975 bp, 15 predicted proteins | sample VirMetDEL_Mar_31_FD_77321 | JGI IMG/M metagenome (GOLD analysis project Ga0070747, IMG submission 77321) | Aqueous microbial communities from the Delaware River and Bay under freshwater to marine salinity gradient to study organic matter... | ecosystem: Environmental > Aquatic > Marine > Coastal...
CTCAGCACTGGCTAAAGGTTATTGGTATTGACCTTGGGTATGACCACCCTAACGCTGTAGCTTGTGTCGCATATGACCAAGAGACAGACACAGTGTATCTGTACGACGAATACAGTGCCAAGGGTGAGACAACATCTATGCATGCTAACGCTATTCGTGCTAAAGGTGGGGATCGTATCCCAGTAATCGTACCTCATGACTGCTTTAAGCATGAGACTCAGAGTGGTAAGCTCTTCGTAGACTTGTACGCTAATCAGGGGATCAATGTAGTCCGACAGCCATTCACTAACCCACTTGGGTCGGATGGTAAGCCCTCAGGTCGTAACGTAGAGTTTGGTGTCAACTGGATGCTCATGCGTATGGAGGTTGGTAAGTTCAAGGTGTTTAAGACTTGTGCCAAGTTCCTACAGGAGACTAAAACATATCACCGTCAGGATGGCAAGATCGTAGACAAAGGGGATGACGTTATCTCTGCTGTCCGATATGCCTCACTCTCTATTCAACGCTTTGGTGTCCCAGCGTCAGTGTATGGTATAAACACCTATAATGACTATGGAACTCAACCTAGAGCAAATCAGAGTATCGTATAATGCCTAAGACAAAAACTTCACGAAAATCCGTAGTAGCTAAAGATCAAGTCTTCGGTGGTGCTGCATACTTTAATAAGGACTCTGGGACAGATAAGTTTGAGTCGGCCCCATCTGAAGGTAAGATCGAAGCTCTAGTTGGCACTAAGAATAAAGATAGGCTCAAGAGTGATGACGCTGGGGCTAGGGCTTCATCTAGTGGATACGATGAAAGTAAGACTAAGACTGCCAAGAAGAAGAGTGCAGCTAAAGCTAAATCCACTGTTGATGAAATAATTAATAGCGTCAAGGAGGCCATTAAGAAGCCCGGAGGGGCTACAAATAGGGATAACTATTAATGGCTAAGTATAAAGAGAAAGGCGTTAAGAAGAAGCCCCTGACGGATGATGAGATTGTCACTATTCTCCGTGAGCGTGTCGACGAGGTAGTAAACTTCAACGACTCTCAGATCGCAGGACAACGCGCTGAGGCTATGCAGTATTACCTTGGTATGCCATTTGGCAACGAGGTAGATGGACGCTCTAAGGTTGTATCTCGGGATGAACAAGAAGTAATCGACTGGATGATGCCTTCTCTGATGAAGACTTTCTCTGGTTCTGATGAAGTAGTTCAAATCTCCCCTCGTCGTCCAGAAGAGAGTGAGTGGGCACAACAAGCCACTGAGCTTCTTAACTACATCTACAACGTACAGAATAGTGGCTTCCTCATTACCTACCAGTGGATTCAAGATGCACTGATGGTTAAGAATGGCATCGTCAAGGTATTCGTTGAAGAGTACCCTGAGAAGCAGTATGAGCACTATACTGGTATGTCACAAGAAGATGTGGACTACCTAGTACAAAACACTGAAGGTTTGGAGATTCTACTCCAGACTCAAGATATGGTCAACCCCGGCAAGTTCCGCCTTCAAGTAGAACTCACTAAGATGTGCCGGAAGTTCCAGATTGTAAACGTACCTCCAGAAGAGTTCATGATTAGCTCTGATGGTCGTACAGTTGATGATGCTGAGCTTTGTGTACACCGAGTAGAGAAGACTGTTTCTGATCTTCGTGCTATGGGTGTACCAGAAGATGTGATCGAATCCTCTATGCAAGACCAGTTTGATTTCATTGAGGGTAGTCCTGAGCGTTTGACTCGTGACTCAATCGATGGTCAAGGCAGCTGGTCATATGGGAATGATGACCTTGATGAAGAAGCCTCTCGTAAGATTTGGGTCGCCGAATGCTATCCGTACCTCGATGTTGATGGTGACGGTTATGCTGAGCTTCGCCGCATTGTACTTGTAGGTGATCACATTGTATCTAACGAGCCAATCGAAGAGCGTCCATTCTGTAGTATTACTCCTTATGTAATCGCACATAAGTTCTACTGTATGAGTGTTCACGATAAGCTGAAAGACATTCAATTGGTACGATCTACAATCCTTCGGCACATCCTTGATAACGTCTATGCGAACACTAATGGTCGCTATGAAGTTGTTGAGAATATGGTGAACCTTAAGGATTTGCAAGACTCTGTTGCTGGTGGCTATGTACGCACCAAGGCTCCCGGTCAGATCAAACCTTTGGATGTACCTCAGCTCTCTGGCGATGTGTACAACATGCTGTCTTACTTCGAACGTGCTCGTGACCAACGGTCTGGGGTATCGGATAAGACTCGTGGTCTAGATGCTGACTTCCTACACAGCAACCAAGCAGCAACCTCTGTGAACCAGATGATGACTGCTGCTGAACAACAGATCGAACTTATCGCTCGTGTTGTTGCTGAGGTTGGCTTTAAGGTTCTCTTCCGTAAACTATACCGATTGATTGTTCGACACCAAGATGATGAACTTGTGTTCTCCCTTCGTGGTAAGTTCGTTAAGGTCAATCCAGCAAGCTGGCGTGAAGATGCTGATGTAGTCGTTACCGTAGGTTTGGGTAATGGCAATAAGGATCAGCAGCTGATGCACCTCAACTCCATGTTGCAGATGACCCAGACGGTTATCGCTGGTGGTGGTATGGGCATCCTCACTGACTACGATAAGGTGTACAACATCTTGTCAGAGCTTGCTAAGAATGCTGGCTACCGTGATGTTACTCGCTTCTGGCTTGATCCTAAGTCACCTGAGTCTCAACAAGCACAGCAGCAGCTTATGGAACAACAATCTAAACCTAGCCCAGAAGATATTAAAGCACAAGCTGAAGCTCAGTCCAAACAGTCTGATGCACAAGTTAATGGCGCTAAGGTTCAACTGGAAGGTCAACGAGTACAGCTTGAGTCCCAGAAGAATGGTACTGATGCTGAGATTGAGAAACGTAAACTTGCTGTTAAAGAACGTGAGCTTTCTATCAAGGAAGCTGAACTTCAACTCGAACGTGAACGATTCATCTGGGAACGTGCTCGTGATGAAGCTGAGTATACCCTTGAAGAGTCTCAACAGCGTGCTGCATCTCTAGGTGATGGGCGAGTACCTAACCGGAGGAAATAACCGATGGTTGACCTCGTAGGTCTCTCCATACGGGCTAAACAACTTCTGGACGAGAAGGTCATGGATGATATCTTTGATCTTCTCCGAAAGGACTTAGTTGATGAAATGCTAAGGACGACACCAGAAGAGTCCGCCAAGAGAGAAAACTTATATTCTGTTCTACAAGGCTTAGACAAACTAGAGTTAAAGTTTGCTTGGGCCTGCACTCAAAACGACTTCGAGAATGCCCAAGCGGCTAACTTAGAAGAACTGAACCGGAGACACACATAATGAGTTCTGGAATTATTGAGCAAGATTACTCCGTGCAAGATGCTGCTGATAATCTACCCGATGATTTGTTTGGCATGCTCGATGAAGATGACTACCAAGATGAACCTCAAGATGAAGAGGAAGTGGTAGAAGTTGATGATGAAGAGGATGACGAACAGGAGGAGGAGGAGGAGGAGGATGTTGTCGAAGACGGAGATTCTGAAGAAGACGAAGGGGATAGTGAAGAAGTCGATCCCGATTCTGATGGAAGTGGCGAAGATAGCACTCCAGATGAAGATGGCTCAGATAAACTATTCGAAGTACAAATCGGTGATGACACTTACGAAGTAAACCTTGAAGAGCTGAAACATGGTTATCTTCGTGGTGAAGACTTTGTACGTCAGACCACTGAGTTTGAAGCAGCTAAGGCTGCATGGGAAGAAGAGGCAAGTAACGAACGCTCAGCAGCAATCGCAGACATTGAAGATGTACGTCGTGAGTTTGCTATTAAGACTAACGAGTTTGAGAACGTAGACTGGAATCGTCTTAAAGCTGACGACCCACAAGAGTACGTTATCAAGCGAGCACAGTATGCAGAGTTCATAGACCAACGTGGTCGTCTAGAGGTTCAGCGTACGGCTCTACAGAAGCTTGAACAGAAGCACAATGAGATTAAGCAGCGTGCTTATATCCAGAAGCAATCAGAACTTGTACGACACCTGATTCCAGAATGGGCTGATGATGCTAAGCGTCCACAGCTACAGAAGGACTTGGTAGAGTACGGTCTTCAACAGGGTCTCTCGCAGGGTGAGGTTGAATCCTTATCAGATGCACGGGTACTCGCCTTGTTGAATAAGGCTCGTCTATATGACAACAGCCTTAAGAAGCAAAAAGAAGTATCCCAAAAAAGAACGCCGAAGGAGGTGCAGACTGCGATTAAACCCGGCTCAGGTTCGGATAGAAGCGCTCCAACAGGCAAACGTGTCAAGGCAGCAGAAGCGCGATTTAAGAGTGATGGTTCACTCCGCAACACTGCTGACTATCTTGATGCAATTGGTTTTGAACTTCCAACACTGAAATAAGGAAGGAATAATGGCGACTCCAGCTAATGCCGTCTCAACTGTACTGACTAAGGGCAAAAAAGAAGACGTACTCGACGTTATCTATAACATCGACCCCTACGATACTCCTTTGATGTCGTGCATCGGTAAAGGTTCGGCGAAGAACATCATCTTCCAATGGCAAACCGACGAGCTTCGTTCTCCCGGTGATAACGCCGTGATCGAAGGCGAAGATGCTACCATCAACTCCGGTAGCTTCACAACTCTGCGTGACAACTACATGCAAATCTCTGACGAGACCTTGCAGGTAACTGGTACTACTGACGCTGTAAGCCATTATGGCCGAGCGAAAGAATCGAAGTACCAGTGGGCTAAGAAAGCCAAAGAGCTTAAGCTCGACATGGAGTACATCCTGTGTGGGAAGTATCAAGCCAAAGTAACCCGTTCTGCTTCGGTAGCCGGTACTCTTGGTAACATCTTCTCGTACTACACCACTAACGGCTCCGTAGGTGCTGGTGCTGGTGTTGCTCCTCTAGGTGACGGCACCAACACTGGTACTCCGGGTACTGCTCGCACTTTGACTGAAACTCTGGTCAATACTGCTGCTCAGAAAATCTGGAACGAAGGTGGCAAGGCTAACACCATCATGGTCAACGGCCCTATGAAGCAATACATCTCGAATGTATTCAAAGGTCGTACCGATCAAATCCAACAGGACGTTACAAGCAAACGTGCTATCTCCGTAGTTGACTTCTATGAGTCTGACTTCGGTGTGTACAAGATTGTAGCCAACCGTTGGTTTAAGTCAGACGCTCTGTTCATGTATGACCCAATCATGAACTCGCTCGTTTACCTCCGTCCGTTTAACACTGTACCACTGGCTAAGACCGGTGACAGCGATAAGTGGCAGATGCTGACCGAATGGTCGCTTCGTGTGAACAACGAGAAGTCTGGTGCGATCATCCGTGATTTGCAATTGAGTTAATAGTATAGGGGCTGGCCAAGGCTGGCCCCTTTTTGTTTGTACATTTGGAGTTTCTAATGACTGTTGATATTAAATCAGAATATTCCTACGATAAAGACACTGGTTTGTTCGTCCGTAAAGACACTCAAGATTGTGACGAAGTGTTCAAACAAAATGCTATTGATCGTGAGACCGATACACAGTTTGCTCCTACCAACCATAAGATAGCCTCCGTGCCTATGGTTGTGTTGGAAGATTGGAAAAACCGTCATGGGTTGGATTGGCTTGCAATTGGAACTGACCCACACCACACGGGACTATTCTTTAGATTGCTCAGAGACCGAGACAACCTTAAATTCCGTACCTCAGAAGGAAACCTAGGCGATGGCTCTAAGTTCTGTCGGTGATCTTCGTACAAGTATTCTCTCGTGGGCTGAACGTAATGATTTAACAAACCCACAGCTGAATGACTTTATTGCTCTTACTGAAACATATGTAAACCGAGTTCTCCGTGTTCCTTCTATGGAGTGGAAGGCTTTGATTTCGTCTACGGATGGACGAATTGTTATTCCGTTCGACTTCATTAGCCTAAAGAATATCTCTTGGCTTGGAGCGGACAGCACCTCCCAGAATCGCTATGACCTAGAGTCTGCTACTTGGGAGCGAGTAAACACAGAACGCTTGATCTACCGTGATGTTCATGCACCTAAATTGTTTGCACGTCAAGAGAACTTCTGGTATATCTCAACCACTCCAGCAGATGGTGATGTCTTTGAGGTTCATTACTACCGGTTCACTCCGGGGTTGAATGATACTACTCAGACTGATAACTGGCTGCTACAGGTTGCTCCAGAGGTGTATCTCTTCGGTGGATTGTACTTCACCTATATGTTCCTGCAAGATGAAAACAAAGCACAGTATTGGAAGGCACTGTTTGATAGTGCTATCGCTAGTGTTCAACTTCAAGGGAACGAATCAGATCAGGGCCATAGTCACGGTCGTGTAAAGAATCTAGACATGATGGGGAGTGAGACCTAATGGCTGATGACTGCTGTGTCGAAATTGTAACTAGAACTCCCAGCTTCTTTGGTGAGTCATCCGAACAAGATCAAGTTACTGCATCCTCTGATGCTGCTGAAGCTGCTGCACTGGCTGCTGAAGGGTTTGCTGCGGCTGCTGCTGCAAGCGTACTCGATGTTGAGGATGTAGCGGATAGCGCTAATGCTTCTGCCATAGCTGCTGCCTCAAGCGCTAGTGCTGCTGAGGTTAGTTCAGTATCGTCTGAACTTAGCCAATCATTGTCTGCTGCCTCTGCTGGGGCTGCTTCTGTATCTGAGTTTAATGCTGCGGCTAGTGCTTCGGCTGCTGCCAGTAGCGATACCAGTGCATCTAACTTTGCAGATGCTGCTAGTGCTTCTGCTTCGGCTGCTGCTACTAGTGCTACCAATGCTGCTACAAGCGCCAGTGATGCTGCTGACAGCGTTGTAGAGGCTGAGGCAATAATAACTGACCTAGGGACTCTTGCTACCGCTGTAGCGGATGCTGAGGCTAGTGCTGTAGCTTCTGCTTCAAGTGCTAGTGATGCTGAGACATCAGAAACTAATGCTGAAACCTCTGAGACTAACGCTAGTGCTTCTGCCTCGGCTGCTTCCTCAAGTGCTAGTGCTGCAAATACATCCGCAAGTAATGCTAATGCTTCTGCTGTAGCCGCTAATGCTTCTGCCATAGCTGCTGCCTCTAGTCAGTCTGGTGCTGCATCTTCTGCATCATCCGCTTCGACAAATGCTGGTGCTGCTGCCACGAGCGCTAGTAACGCTAGTGCTTCTGCTTCGGCTGCATCCACAAGTGCTACTAATGCTGCTACAAGCGCTACAGACGCTGCTGCAAGTGTTGTAGAGGCTGAGGCTATTGTCACAGACCTAGGTACTCTTGCAACTGCGGTATCAGATGCTGAGGATAGTGCTACGGCTGCTGCAACAAGTGAAGCCAATGCTGCTGCATCAGAGACTGCTGCTGAGACTGCTGAATCTAATGCTGCAATATCTGAGTCTAACGCTAGTGCTTCTGCATCATCTGCTGCAACATCCGAGTCTAATGCTAGTGCTTCTGCCTCAGCTGCTGCTTCTAGTGCTAGTGCTGCAAGCACATCTGCATCGAATGCTAGTGCTTCTGCCTCAGCTGCTGCATCAAGTTTGTCCGATGCTGAGGAAAGTGCTACAGCCTCTGCTTCTAGTGCTAGTGATTCAGCCTCAAGTGCAAGCGCATCAGCTTCAAGCGCTAGTGCTGCAAGTACATCAGCTAGTGCTGCAAGTACATCCGCAAGTGCCGCTAGCTCTTCTGCCTCAGCTGCTGCTGTAAGTGAAGCTAATGCTGCTTCATCAGAAGCGGATGCTGGCTCTAGTGAAGAAAATGCCTTCTATAGCTCTCTAGATGCAGGGGAAAGTGCTACTAATGCTGCAAACTCTGAGACAAATGCTGCTGCTTCTGCCTCGGCTGCTGCTACAAGTGAAGCTAATGCTGCAACCTCTGAGTCTAATGCTAGTGCTTCTGCCTCGGCTGCCGCTACAAGTGAAGCTAATGCTGCAACCTCTGAGACTAATGCTGCAACGTCAGAATCTAATGCTAGTGCTTCTGCCTCAGAGGCTTACCTTGGATTTGTAACTATAAGTACATCTACGTTGACCCTAGGTTTGTCACACATAAATAAAATCCTAGAGTTTACCAGCGATTGTAGCGTATCAATTGATGACACTCTTGTTGAGAGTTGGCCAGACAATTGTAAGATTCACTTTACTGTCGATGAAGTAGGTAGAGAAGTTATCTTCCTGCCAGAAGGTGATACTGTAATACAAAGTCCATCATACGGTATATTTGGTGCTATTTCAATGTCTCTTCCAAATTCATTTGCCACTATAATCAAGAAAGGTAGTAGTGACACTTGGAAGATATTTGGATTATTGGATGCCTCCTAATGATGATACCCGGAATATTAGCCATTCAGTCTCTAGTCTTTCCTGCTACAGTTGGAAGGATATGGAATATAGAATCTGGAAGTATATCAACTGGAGTTTGGACTAGTGTATGTGGTGGCGATGGAAGTGAAGGCGTTGGGTTCGTAGGTGTTGGATCAGACGGTGAAGCATTCCTATATACAGAGGGTGGTGGGTATGAGTCACTGACCGTACCTACCTCAAGTGCATGGTCTTGTGTTGAGATGGTCTACACAAGTTCATCTGGCAATGTATTCCTCGCCTGTGCTACAGGTGGAGAGCTGATGGCTTGTGCATCTAGTGATTACACATCTTGGTCTTCTAAGACACCATCTACATCTGGAAGTTGGACGAGCATAGCTAGAAACTATAATTACGAAGATATAGTTGTAGTCGTAGGTAGTGATGGGTCTGTAATGACAAGTGAAGATACAGATAGTTGGACTACAAGGACAGCAGCCTCTGCATCACCTTGGACATCAGTAAGTCATTGCTTCTATTCGACGTATGTTGCTGTAGCGTCTAATGGAGATGTAATGACTAGTTCAGATGGTATAACTTGGACATCTAGGACAGCAGCCTCTGCATCACCTTGGACTAGTGTATGCTACTCAAATACATCTAATCTTGCTATAGCTGTTGCATCAAATGGAGACATAATGACTAGTCCAGATGGAATTAACTGGACATCAAGAACATCTCCAATATCGGCTCCGTTTGTAGGTGTGTCTTCAACAGAGGATGCTTTCTCAGGAACAAACATTATTGTTGCTGTAGCATCAGATGGTTCTGCTGTGTATTCAGTAGATGGTATAAATTGGGTTGAAGCTTCAACTCCCGGTACACAGCCTTGGACATCTGTATCTAAACTTAGTTATGGAGTTTCAGAGTTTTATGCTGTAGCATCAGATGGGTCGGTAATGAAAACCCCATAATCAATATATGAGGAATGTCATCATGACAGCTCGTGCTCCATACATTAAGACAACCGGTATTGCTGTAACTTCTACAGCGATCAAGGCGTTGCCCATTACGCTTGGTCGATCGTACCTAGCTATCTATAATCCAGTTGCTGGTCTTTTGTCTGTAGCACTTGGCGGTGACACAGCTCCAGCAGCTACTGACTACTTTACAATCCCTCAAAATGGACACTTCGAATTCAGTTGTCCCCCAAGCTCTGCTGTATGGATCAAGGGGGCAGGCGCTCAGAATTGTGTGGTAGCAGAGGCTAAATGATATGCAGAGCTGGAAGCAGAGACTTATTGATGTATTCGCAGGGATTCTATCAGCATTAGCTGTTTCCAGCATTGCCGTAATGGCTACCTCTTGGTCTGACCTACAGGGTATAAAGAGTGCTGTCTCTGAGAACACCATAACTCAGAAAGAGCTTCGAAGGACTCTGATCGATGTGCAGATTCAAATGGCCAGAATCACTGAGAAGTACATCACTAGAACTGAACTAGAATCTATTCTAGACAAGAGGGATAAACAGAATGGGCCTTGAAGCTACAACCTATATTAATGGGCTAGTCCCTACAAACCCAACTGGCACTGATGGTAAATCACAAGGTGATGACCACATCCGGTTGATTAAGAGTTCTATCCGTAACACGTTCCCTAATATCACTGGTGCGGTTACAGTAACACAAGATCAGATCAATGCTATTGGTATCCCCGGTGTGATTAACTTCACTGGGATGTGTACATTCTTTGTTGGCACTCAGGCTCAAATCCCTGCTGGTTGGCAAATCTGTAATGGTGTTGGGAATCTGACTAATGGTACTCCAGTACCTGACCTACGGTCTAAATTCATTATGGGTTCTACTGGTGACACTGGGGCTAACCCTAGTGGTACATCTGGTGGCTCCACTACACACAACCACACGTTGGCCGTAGCAGTAACACCTACTGCACTGACAATTGATCAGATTCCATCACACACCCACCTTCTGGATAAGTCTGCTGGTAGTAACAACACCCCCGGTGCATACGTTACTACAGCTAACGGTGCTGGTGCTTTGGCAACAACTCGTGCTACTGGTGGTAATCAGACTCACACCCACGGAGTAACATCGTCTCTCTCAGAAGTAACCTTGCTTCCTCCGTACTACGCTCTGGCTATCATCGTTAAACTATAAGGGATATCCCAATGCCTTCCGATTGGATCAGACAAGAGATTAAGAACCCGGTAGGTGTCAACAAGTCGCTTGATCCTACCGATGTTCCAGATAACGTATGGAATGATGTAATCAACGTATCGTTCAAGGGCGGTAAGGTATCTAAGACTCAGGGGTATGCACAGACGTTTGGTACTCCTAGTGGAGACCCATACTACCTCCTAACGGTTATCCGATCTGGTGTATTGTTTTGGGTGTATCCCACTCTTGATGCGATCTATCGTACAGAGGGTTCATCTCACGTAGACATCTCTAGGACTACAGGTGGTGCCTACACTGGTACACCAGTAGATAACTGGAATGGTGGCGTACTTAACTCAGTCCCTGTGCTAAACAATGGGGTAAACGTACCTCAGGTGTGGGAGTACAGTAGCTCAACCTTCGAGAATGCTCCGGGGTGGCCTGTTGGACTTCAAGCTAAGATCATCCGTCCGTATAAGAATTATCTGATCGCCATGAACCTCACAGTAGGCTCTGTGCTTGAACCTGTGAGTATCCAGTGGAGTAATGCATCTGATCCGGGGTTTGCACCTACGAGCTGGGCATTGAATGACACCACAAGTGAATCCGGTAAGGCTTTCCTAGCGGATACTCCCGGAGCTATCGTAGATGGTCGACCCCTTAGGGATATGTTTATCATCTACAAAGAGGATTCTGTCTACTCGATGCGCTACGTTGGTGGTGTATTCGTTTGGCAGTTCCGTCAGTTGTTTAATGATGTCGGTATGCTGTCTCAAGAGTGTGTCGCTGAGTTCGAAGGTAAACACTTCGTAGTGACTGCTGGTGATGTGTATGTGCACAACGGTGTGAACAAGCAATCAGTGATCGACAATAGGATGCGTGAGTATCTGTTCTCGTCCATTGATAAGGCTTACTCGACACGTACTAGGGTTGTTGCAGACCATGGCCGTACTGAGATGTGGATTTACTTCGTAGGGACTAACAGCACAAGTGGACTCTGTGATACAGCTCTTATCTGGAACTGGACAGAAGATACTTGGACTATTCGTGACATCCCAGAGGTAGCACACATATCCTATGGTATCGTCGATCCTCAGACATCAGATAACTGGCAGGATGACCCACTGTCTTGGAACAGTGACACAACCGTATGGAACGATAGGAACTACAATCCATCAAAACTTAGCATTCTAATGGCATCCCCAAGTGACACTAAGATGTATCTTGTCGGTGATGTGTCTACGTTTGATGGTACTACATTCACTTCTCGTATTGAGAAGAACTCAATGTATTTCGGTGATGATCACAACTTTAAGTCCATCTCTTCTGTTACCCCACACTTTACTGGTGATGGTGTAGTGACAGCCTATGTTGGATACCAGAAGTTGAAGTCTGACCCTATCACATGGAAGGGGCCATTTACATTCAACATTGGCGTAGACTACAAGATTGACTGTAAGGTTGTCGGTAGATATATCTCGTTTAAGTGTGAGATTGATTCTGACGGCTCATGGTCACTCAATGGTTATACACTTGAAGGCAATGCCACAATTGGGAGTAGATGATGCCTGTTCGTAGATATCAGCACTCAATTCCACCTGAGGATTATGAGCGACTACTTGAGTACGTTGAGAGGGAACTCTCTGAGGTGTCAGCCTCTATTGACTCAGTAGCTAATGGTGAAACGGATGTCTTCTATACTGAACCAGCTAGGGTCTATCCGGGGATGATACTTTATGCGGATGGAACTGAATGGAACCCCGGTTCTGGTGAAGGTATTTATCGTTATAGCCTAGCAGGTACTTGGGTTTTCGTTGGATAAAGAGTATACTATAGGTAGAAGAACAGGAGAACACTTATGAGATTCTACCTATTGCCTCCAGAGCGTATTGACGAATGGTGGCCCAATGTTCAACCTATGGTTCAGAGAGTCCTCGATTACCCACTAGGTATGGACTTGATGGATTGGTGGGACGTGTACTCTGAGTGCAAGAACAATAAGTCCATGTGCCTAGTGTCAGAGGATTGGACATACGCAGCTATCATGTGTGTGGTTACATACCCTAAGGCTAAGGTTCTGGACTTATACCTATGCGCTGGTGAAGACCCCGGATGGGAAGACCTCAACACCTGCATTGACGAGCTTACTACAGTGTTTGACTGTAAGTATTCAACCATTACAGGCCGCAGAGGGTGGGAGAAGGTTCTCAAACCCCTAGGCTACACCTTCTGCAATACAACAGTGATGAAAGAGGTATCTAATGTCACTTTACAGAATGATGGAATTTCATCGACTGGGCCTTCCGATTGAGGATGCTGTACTTTGGAAGTCTGGTAGCCCAAAGCAAAAGTCTTCTAGCACCACAGTTAGCACACCCACACAGTCTGCACAATATAACACACTCTTAGGTCAATCAGACAGCTGGCTTAATGGTGGTGGGTTTGATAAGAACTACGGTGGTTCAGAGGACTTCAATAACAACGCTGGGATGAACGCTATCCAACAGGGCGCATTA
>Ga0070747_1001157_pt1 | contig 12970 bp, 17 predicted proteins | sample VirMetDEL_Mar_31_FD_77321 | JGI IMG/M metagenome (GOLD analysis project Ga0070747, IMG submission 77321) | Aqueous microbial communities from the Delaware River and Bay under freshwater to marine salinity gradient to study organic matter... | ecosystem: Environmental > Aquatic > Marine > Coastal...
AAAGGAAACCCCATGACTGACATAAGCCCAAAGGCGCAAGAAAAACACCTTACGGAATTGCGTGGTTTTCACGGCAAGGATGAACCAAGTGTTATCTTTATTGAAGCCCTAGCCGCACGCATTGCAGAGTTGGAAGCTAACATAAACCTAAAAGCTGATTTTATTGATAAAACAATAAACCAACTGGCAGAAGCAGACCAGCGCATTGCAGAGTTGGAAGCCTGTAAATGGGACGTACAACACACGGACACAATGAATGACGCAGTGGCGCAAGGCATGGTAATAGATGAACAAGCCGCACGCATAGCGGAGTTGGAAGCGGCTTTGCGTAAATACGAATTAGACTTTTGTGAAGGCTATTGCTCTATTGCGGATGAGATGGACAGCCCCGATTGTAGCGGATGTGCTGCTCGTAAAGTTTTAAACACCCATGAAAGGGAAATACTATGATACCTACTAAATGGTTCAAAAATGAACATCATGAAATCAAGATGAATACATACTACTTGGAGACTTTAGGTACTGTTAAGGTGGCTGAGTTAATTGAAGATAAACGCACAGAAAAGCGTGATAAGTTTGTACGATCAACAGTAAGCTTCTTAGTGATAGCTGGAGGCTTAACCTTAGCTATAAGTATATTAGCATGATTACGATCCAAATATAATCAACGCACCAAGGACTACAACACTAACAAAAAAGCACGCAAATCACTGATGTGCTGTAAAGGATAATATTATGTATAAACACATAACAATGGCCACTGCATCATTGGCACTGGCAGCCGCAATTCCAATGGAAAACAACGGAGTTAATCTACGTGTAGATACTTCAGATGAGGAAAGACCTAAACCAATGAGTAAATCTAAACTCAAACGTTTAAAAGCACGAGTATCTGGGCGTCATAATGTACTACGTGAAAGGCAATATGTACCAGTGAAGAAATCCTCTTCATTGGAGAAAATGCTTGGATCTAAGGGGCGTAAATAATGCCCGGTACTCTTAAACTCACCCATGATCAACTGGTCATGGACAAAGTGGGTAAGCAAATACTCTACAGTATATTTGTAAATGCAAAGATGAACGCTGATATTATGATGGCTAATTTATTCCCAGAAGTAAAACCTTGGGTTCATCCAAGCTACCTATCCAAATCAGTTGATTGGGTTCAGGCAATACCGTTTAAACATACACCCCATTAAAAATGCTAGTTAGCAACCAGCTTGGGTGAAAGGGAGTTCACTACTCCAGTGTCACTGTGACTTCACATCAGTGCGTGGGAGGCAAGGAGGACGGCTACGATAACAGCCGCAGGGGTGAAGAACCCCAACAAAATCAATCAAAAATCATGGAGAATACAATGTTTCAAAATCTTACTGGTATTGAATACCTGAAAGCTGAAATCGCCTGCAAAGAAGACAAAGCTTATGAAAAGGCAACATGGGACGAACGCATCGCTCATTACGACACATTGGATATGAGCAACACAAAGATGTTCAAGAATGCATCTGACCCTATTGGTTTACGTGCAGCATCTAAAGCTATGGATGATGCAATCAATGCTGAACCAACTGGGTACATGATATCACTGGATGCCTGCTCATCAGGACTACAAATCTTATCATTATTGGTTTCATGCCCAACATCATTCAAACTATGTGGTGGTGACAGTTCAGCTTGTATTGACAGCTATGTGTCCATCTACGACAGCATGAACCTACATGGTAGTCTCACACGTAAACAAGTGAAGGCAGCCATCATGACAAGCCTGTACGGATCTGTGGCCATGCCAGAGATGACGTTCGGTGACAATGTGGATCTATTCTATGAGACAATGGAAGCTATGGCTCCAGGTGCATGGGATCTAAACATGGGCTTACAGGAACTATGGGATGAAGTGCCAGCAGGTGAGTATAGCTGGGTTCTACCAGATAACTTCCATGCCAACATCGAAACCAAAGTCAAAGAGGTGGAGCATTTCACCTTCCTTGGTGCATCATTTGAGTTAGCTAAGAAGCTTGCAGGTCGTCCGAAATTCCACAAGGGATTAGGCCCAAACCTGATCCACTCAATTGATGGAATGGTAGTACGTGAAATGTACCGTCGCTGTATGTTCAGCCCAGTCAAGATCTTGGAGCTATTTGATGCTCTGAAATCACCACTGACTGAATTGAGCAACAATTCTGTAATGGTACATAAACTATGGGAACACTTCGAAGACAGTGGGTTTCTATCTGTACGGATCCTTGACTATCTGGACGCTACAAATATGGGACTGGTAAATTCATTGATTATTGAAAATTTGCTACTGTCTTTACCGATGACACCATTTGAAATTGTATCAATCCATGATTGCTTCCGCTGTCATGCAAACAATGGCAACGCCTTGCGTCGTCAATATAATACGATTATGGCTGACATCAACGACTCTACAATATTGGCTACAATGGCTGATATGGTGGCAGGTAAGTCTGTAAAGGCTCGCAAGATTGGAACAATACCACGGGATGAAATCCTAAACGCGAATTACATGCTTGCTTAAACCTATTCCTCTCCCTAACGGGAGGGGGTTAATTTTTTACTAAGGAAATAGATGTGGTTGAAAAAGTATCACGATATTATCTACTACAAAAGCAGACAAAGACGATCTTTTATACTGAGCAAGACATGCCTCTGAATGATCAATCCTTAATTTACTTGGATAGTTCTGACTGTCATGACCCTAAGTTAGTGGCAGCATACCTATTTCGTACTAATAAAGTTCAAAGTGCGAAACTACGATAATCGGTAATCTTTGTCTCTTTGGTTTTTAAATCTAGGAGATGAAACAATGGCCGCACTCAAACCAAGTCAAATAAGAACATTTGTGATGAATGCTCTCGAAGCTGGGGAAATCCCTTATGTATCTGGGCCACCGGGTATTGGTAAATCTGACATCATGGAGTCAGTAGCAAAGGATTTAAATCTGAAGCTACTGGATATCCGTTTAAGTCAGATGTTACCAGAAGATCTTACAGGTCTACCTTCCATGGATGATGTCCGTAAAAAAGCAACCTATGTTGAATTTGACACATTTCCGATGGAAAACGACAAAGTACCTGATGGATTTGTAGGTTGGTTAATCTTTCTAGATGAGCTTTCATCTGCATCTGAAGAGGTTATGGCTGCCATCTACAGTTTATTGTTAGGTGGCAAAGTAGGTGGTAAACCTATCCATGAAATGGCTCTAATATGTGCAGCCGGGAACCGTGCTAAAGACAGTGCAATCGCACGCGCATTACCTGACACATTGATTACACGCATGTTGTGTGTAGAGATGAAAGTCAACGTAGCTGATTGGTTAAAGTGGGCTAAAACAGCTAACAATGCAAATGACACTGTATCTTCTTTCATCGAGAAGAACCCTGACCAATTGTTAGGTAATGTCGATCACGAAAAGCGTGAAGAATTGGAAGCATATCCTCAACCTCGTGGTTGGGGCAAAGCAATGGGTATTGTTAATCTTCATGAGAGCCGTGCTCTAAAGATAGCTGGTAGAACCAAGAAAGATCCATCCAGTGGATTACCAATCCCCACTACTAAAAATACAGGCTCTGCCATCAAAAACGACATTAAAGCATTGATTAATGCGGCTGTCGGTAACTCGGCATCTCGTGCGTTCTGTGAGCATTATAACGAATCAATCGTTATTGCTCCACCTTGGGAAGTAGCACAGTCACCCAACTCAACAACCATACCTACCACACAGATCGGGAAGGCTAAACTTACAGCTGACCTTGCTGAATTCTACCTGAAATCGGGTGATCAGTCTCGTGATAGTCTGGTTCAGTTTATGAACCGTATGGATAGTGAGCACTCATCACTATTCGTGGAAATAATTAGTGAAGATCTTGGTACAACAGCTTCTGATATGAAAATGATCCAGGAGCTTAAAGATCGTTTGGGCGTAACTGTGATGACACCAATGCCAAAGAAAGGGCAAACAGGTGTATCGGGTCATGTAGCAGCTCCAGTACCAGTACGACCACCTTCAGGTGCATCAAATGCAGCTAAAAACCAGTATAAAGATGCGATGTTGGCGTGGGAAGTAGAGCATGGTGAGAAGGATACCTTATCAAACTACAATGGAAACATAGGTAATGACCTATTTGATTAATAACTGAAAGGTTACCTCATGACAAATGTAATTTTTGTTCCCCCATCAACACCTGGTAGCGATCCCTTCGCTATCACGGTTGGTGTGGATGCAGATGGCAACGTCACAACTAACGTACCTGGTTTACCAGGAGCAATGGTTGAGCCGGATGCTAAACCTATGACCCGTGTGAGTGAAACTCTCAAGCGGGTTGTGGACAAACAAATGGAGGATCCAAAGTTTGTGGGTCTTGCCAAATTCTGTACAAACATTCAGTTCGCATGGTCAACAGCCATAGATACTGCTTGTGCAGGTCACGGGTTTATTTTCTATAACCCACACTTCTACATGTCTCTACCTGAAGAAACTCAGAAAACTGTTACAGCTCATGAGATCTGGCATCTAATTTTAAAACACCTTGAACGTGGTAAATTAGTAGATGGTGAGATCCATAACTGGGCAGCCGATCATGTTATCAATCTTGGTTTAATCCAGGATGGTTTTACATGGGAAGAGTTCCAACCTTTGGCAGATCCAAAATACAATGGTATGTCAACTGAACAGGTGTACAACATCTTGTATGCAGAGGAGCAAAAGAAACCTCGTCGCCCTAAAGGTGATGGTAAAAATGGATTACCTGGTACTCCAGATCCTAACGCTAAACCTGAACCCGGTATGGGTGGAACAACCCCAACTGCTGATCAAATTGAAGACATGATTGAAGATATCCTGAACCAAGAAGGTGATGAGATATCTTTGGATGAGCAGAAATCTGATGCTGACAAAGAAGTTGATAAACATTCTGAGGCATGTGGAAACCAAGCAGGTAATTCTGGTATTCGGTTGGATCTTACTCAAACAATGGTTCCAATTATTGGTGCAACATATCAGAAGATCTTCGAAGACTATCTGATCGACCCTCTATCTGGAGGTAAGCGCACATTTGTACGCCCAAACCGTCGTCAGGTTGGAATGAAGGGGTCGCCACTGCGTCTTCCAGGTCGTTTCCCTAAACGTGGTCATATCAACCGATTGACCCATCTGGTGTACGCTCTGGACGTATCTGGATCTATTAGCCAGAAAATGGCCCAACAGTTCCATGACTCAGTACGGAACTTGAAGGATGTCTTGAACCCTGAGAAACTTACTGTACTGTTCTTTGACACACGAATTGTGTTGGAGAAGACGTTCACAGACAAGCAGCCATACGGTAAAATACATGTGAATGCTGGAGGAGGTACAAACCTAAATCCAGTATACCGTAGAACTGCTGAGTTAGATCCAGAAGCTCTGGTTATATTTACTGATCTATGTGTTGATATCCCTACTAAACCAAAGTGGGATACGATCTGGTTGATACCAGAACTCAACTGTAATGTTCCAGCTGATCTAAACTATGGGAAGTTGTATTTAATCCCGAAGGAATAAATATGACCAATATTGATAGAAAGCTGACAAAACAATAAATCTCAGACTTCATAAAACAAATGAATGAGAAATCTACAATCTACCAGGATACGTTAAAAACAAAAAAAAAATGTACCTGGAGGAATTTTCATTAAATCCAAAAGAGGAAAACCTTAGAAGGATCTGGCTATCAAATGAAATTAGAAGATATGTGAATAAGTTTGAATGATCTCAAAAAACTAATGAGATCACAGTCAAACTGATTAGAGATCATTCAAAGTTTAAAGAAAGTAACATATTTTCTGCAGCCTCACTGGTATGTGAGTACATGAAAAGTAAAATTCTAGAAAGGATACATGATGTCAACGGAGACACCGACAATAATGAAGCAAGTTGTGGACAACCTCAATGCCGCAACATTTGAGAATGGGTACGCACATAACTATACCCGTATACCCGAAGAAATCGTTGCAGAGATGCACGATTGGTCTGGTATCATTGGTTTTGATCCTGTCAAATACTCCGATCTTATGGAGGGTGTTGAAGGTGTCACCCGGTGGCGCATTTGTAATCCACCTCAAGAAGGTGCTATGTTCATGGTTGAGTATGCAACTCTCTCTGGTTGGGAAGCTACGGAGACATGTCAAAACCCTGAAGGGGAGACCTGTCGGATCACATATGAAACTGTGACATTGGCTCAAGAATCAATCGACGATTATGTAGAGGAAATTGCTCTGCAGATCGCTAACGGTGAACGCAATGGAAATGAGAAGTATTATGCTTCTGAATTCCGTGTTGTTCCCTTCACAATGTAAGGATTACATTATGTCTATTTCACCAAAACTTCGCAAAGAACTGAAAGATCTTCGTGAAGAAGTAAAAATGTTACGGGAACGTGATAAAACCTGGACAACCTTGGATAAAGGTTGGAGAGCTGAAATCAAAATAGCAGAAGCTGATTTGGTTACTGCAAATGAAAAAAGCAACAAATATTGTATGGAACGGGATGCAGCTAATAAAACTCTACTCCGTATAAATGATAGTTTGGCTAAGTCACGTAGATCCAATGACATCATTATACGTGAAGCTGAAGTTCTGAAATCTGTCATATCGTTATTGGCAAGCAAGGGAAAACGGGGATGATTATCAACGGTTCAAGCCTATTAAAGATGGCTCCGATTAAAAACATGCACAAAGATAAAATGAAAAGTCATGGTGTGTCTTTTGGTTTAGGGGAAGCTGGATATGATATCCGGATCAAACAAGAAATTCGATTTCGAGCAGGTTACTGTAATGAACGTACTGTTGTACGTTTGGAGCCTGAATTTGTACATCTAATAGATGGGTGTGATGAACTGGCTAAACGTATTCGGTATGGTAGATTTGCACTGGCTTCTGCAATTGAAGAATTTCAAATGCCCAGCAACTTAGTTGGAGTTGTTCATGACAAGTCTACATGGGCTAGGAAAGGTCTATCTGTGTTCAACACAGTGATTGAACCAGGTTGGAAAGGTTTCTTGACTTTAGAGCTTGTCTTTCATGGTTATGGGGAACTAACCATCCCTGCAGGAGCTGGCATAGCACAGGTACTGTTCCATCAAACGATCCTACCTGCCCAATATGAAGGCAAGTATCAAGATCAAGCTGACAAACCTGTACAGGCTAAGGAGAGCTAATATGCAAACTATGTTTGTAGACTCTTTCAATAAACAGATGCCCTTGACCATTACGGTTGAGGGTGTTGAACTTGAGCTTAAATTTACTGATGACCAAACTGGTGATCACATAACCCCAGCTCGTTTACTAGCGATGCCAGGTCAATCACAACGCTGGTACACACCAGTATATCGGGAGTATTAATATGATAGTTTATTCTGTACTTACAGATGATGAAAATGGCTCTACCTTAGAGCTTTTTCTATCTGAAGAAAACTCAGATAAGAAAGTCAAAGAATGGTTAACTGATCATTGGGATGAGTACTATTATGGGAAGTTCCCCGATGATGTGTCCAAAGCCTTAGAGACTCAGCAAAACTGTGACTGTCAAGAATTCATTTGGGTCGAAAAACACGACTTAATTTAACCTCTCTTTTGTGCTTCGCTCTGTGATAAGGGTGAATTCATGGTAAATTATGGCGGCGGCAGCCGAGTGCCGGGAACAATATAAGGAGATGTCCTATGGGCGAACTGTAAGCTCTACAGAGCAATTAAATCGCATATTAGATCCACCACATGTGGAGAGCGTAATACCTTACTATAGCTGAAAAATGCTAATATACGTGACAAAAATCCGAACCCAAGTTGGTTAAGGTGAGTCCGAACATTACTGGATTGATTTCCGTATGTGCTACTCTTTGAAACGACTAGAGGCTCTGAACAACAGAGTACAGTGAGTGGATCTAGTAGCACATCAATAAATCTATTCATGGAGAATTTTAATGCCCAAAGAACCTTTAAGACCTTGTGAGATAGTTGATGGATTAACAAGTAAAGATCGTATTTACTTAAATACCGAAGGTGGAGTATCCCCTGAATTGGTTCGAACTTTGGGTAAACATGCTGATATTGTGATCGTTGACGAGCATTCAATGCTCCCTGGTTATGATATACTGATCGATAGTATCCCTCATGATATGAAATCTCCTATTTGGCCAGAAGCTTTTCGTGGATCTGGTAAATCTGATATGATGATTGAATATCAAAAGTATGATTTACATAACCGGTTCAATATTAATTTTGAACCAAGTAAGACAGCTTCAGAACGTCAGCATTCTGGGCATCCCACTGAAAAGAACCCAAATCATATGCGGTTCCAAAACAATCCTAGCTCATATAAAAAAAGGTAAAAGGACGAACCAACTATGATGGATATCATCCCTGTAATACAGAAGAACATCAATCTGACGGTTCCCTGGTATCTCATGGCAGCCTATGCCTACTATGTGCGGGATGAAAACATCATTACGGATAGTACATTTGACAATCTTGCCATTCACATGGCAAATAATTGGGATATAATTGAGCACCGGCATAAGTACATGATCACACTTGAAGATCTGGCAGCCGGTACTCTTCTTCGTCGAGACTTTCCAGGCCCAGTAATTGGTGCTGCAGAAACGCTTATCAAACAACAATCTTAACCAAAGGGTAAATACTATGTCCAATAAAACCGAAGATCCACGTAAAGCAATGTTGCGCGTGCGTGGTTACGTGAAGGCATTTATGTCTGGTCGTAAACCAAAGGGTAAGAAGATCACTGATCTCAGCCAGTACCCATCAACTGTGGCAGACAAGAAGCGTACAATCATTGCGTTGCAAGATCTGCTCGAAGATTCAATGACGAAGCACACAAAAGCTTCAAACCTAATTGAGAACTTCAAAATCAATTTTACTGCACAATGTGAAGACTTTAATCGTCATATTTTGTCTCAACGTAGTCAGATCAAAAGCTATAAAGAAGAGATTGAATCTCTGACTGCTGTGATCAAACACAAAGACGAAGCTCATGAAGATCTTCGCAAACAACATTTTGAATTGCGTGACACAAAACGTAAATACCAAGATGCGTTGGCCAAACTTCAGAATGAGAATAATGCTGCGATGATTACATTGAAATCATCACTTAATTCGTCTGAGGTTGGTTATTCACCAGCACCTCATTGTAGTGCTCAAATGACATGTAACCATGAATCAATGATGAGATCTCCAAACCATGGTTGAACGTAAGGGCCGGAAACCTAAACTCCTAATCGTTGGCTATTCGCAATGCGGTAAAGATACCGTTGCGGATCTAATCAAATCAGTCCTTGGTTTAGACTACTCATCTACAACTATGTGGGCAGTGGACAAATACCTCTGGAAGCAATGGGGTAAGGAGCGTTATGACAACGTTGCTGACTTCTACAATGATCGTCATCAGCATATCCCAATTTGGCAAAATCTTATGGATGCTTACTGTACTCCTGACAAAGCTCGTCAGGTACGTGGTGTCCTTGAAACCAATGATATGTATATTGGTTTACGTCATTTTGATCAGTTAAATGCAGCTGTAAATGAAAACCTTGTTGACCATATAATATGGATTGATGCAGGTGATCGTGTTGGTGTTGAACGTGGTATGACAATTACCAAAGATCATGCTAATCTACTACTCAATAATACTGGGCCAAAGAGTGCCTTGGTTGGTCAAATCAAAAACCTACAATCCATGTTACATATGGAAGGTTTTGATGTGAACTTCAAAGAACCTGCTTTTGTTTCAGATCCTGTCATACCTCTGATCGTTCAAAACGAACCAGATCTTGGCGGAGCTGCTAAAAATGCATTGGTGTTTGAACCAAAGATATTTGCTGTTGGTCAGACCCGCTTCAATACTGTTGAGTTTGAAAACTGGATTGATTTTAATCAGTTGGGTGAAATGTCGTTGGACACTGCAACTCCCCTGGGGAAACTCTGGGATGAGATGGGTGATACAGATAGTATCGCTCGTATGATCGAATTTGGTGGCCGTCACTGCTACCGTGCTTGGAGCCAAGGTCGTGATCGTGTCTCATATATCCGTAACATCATGAAGATGGAACACGGATCTGTAATGGAACATGCCACAATCAATTGGGCAGTCCAAGGTGTGTCACGTTCACTGTCACTTGAATTGGCACGTCATCGGGTAGGAATTGCTCTTTCTCAAGAATCTCAACGTTATGTCGATGCTTCTGAGATTAACTTCGTGGTTCCACCTATCGTCATATCTATGGCAAATGCTGCAGGCTTAGGTAACACCATACTGGAAGATTTCTTGAGTGATAATCTCGACAGTGTGGCAAACTACACCCGTATGCAGGAAAGCCTGTTCAACTATATGATAAAGCAAGATGGTGATGTGAAAGCAGCCACTGTCTACAAGAAACGTGCAAATGAAGCTGCCCGTGCGCTATTACCAAATGATACCGAAACTCGGTTCTTATGGACAACAAACATGCGTATTCTACAGCATTTCCTTTGGTTACGTGGTGGTCTAGGTGCTGATCTTGAGATCCGTCGTTTAGCGGTATGGCTTCTGAGCAAAGCACAACAAGTTGCTCCAGAGATCTTTGACACTATGACAACTAAAGCAGTTGAAGGTGATTTTGGAGTTCCGATCATCGTATCTGCTGATATATAATTTAAAGCCTTATAGATATTCATTTGTCTATAGGGCTTTTTATTTTCCTGTTTATGTGTAAAAGCCTACTAAGCATTGACTTTCAGGAGAAATTGGTATGTCGAAACTTCCCTTCATTACTTTTAAACGCGGTGATACCTTTAAATTAGATCTCACAGTCACAGACAAATTAAATGATACTGCTGTTGCAGCTAAAGTGGCATTGGACGCGGCAAATGCCGCCGAACCCCAAGTAACATTGGACATATCGAATGCACAGGCAGCCTATGATGCTGCTATAATTGTGGACATTACAAACTGGACAATAATTTCCCATGTACGATGGAGAGGTAAATTAGTTACTACCCTATCCGTAGTAATTGCAAATGCAGCAACAGGTATTTTGTCAATAAATGCCACATCAACACAAACAAAGGATTGGGAGCCTCGTGATTATGCATGTGATATAGAGTTTATACCTGGAATTGGGGCAGGTACAATATCTTCGCAAACCTTCCTAATTAAAGTAGAGAAGGATCAGTCATATGTCTAATTTACTGGATATTACATTACAGCTCGGCCCACGTTACACTGTAGAGGTCTCTGAACCAAATAAACTAGGATTCACGATTGTGGTTGGTGCTCGCACTGAAACAGGTATTGGCCCTCAAGGAATTCAAGGAGATGAGGGTGATCAAGGAATACAAGGCATTACTGGTGACCAAGGCATACAAGGCGACCAGGGAAACCAAGGCATACAAGGGCTTCAAGGTGACCAGGGGATTCAAGGTATACAAGGAATTCAAGGTGAGCAGGGCATACAAGGGGAAACTGGATCTGCTGGCACAAACGGGACTAATGGTACGAATGGTGATGATGCTTATACTCAAGCTGTCGCAGGCGGATTCGTTGGTACTGAAGCTGCATGGTTAGCTTCCTTGGTTGGAGCCAAAGGAGATACAGGCGATACTGGTACTACCGGTGATACAGGATCTGCTGGTACGAATGGAACAAACGGTACAGATGGTGCCGATTCTATCGTACCTGGGCCACAGGGTATTCAGGGTGACGCCGGAGTAAACGGAACAAATGGTAGCGACGGAGCAGATTCTATTGTAGCCGGCCCTCAAGGTATACAAGGCATACAAGGCGTCAAAGGTGATACGGGGAATGTAGGTTCTACTGGAGCCACAGGTGCAGGTTTTACTGGAGGTTCTTACTCTGGTGTATCTGGAATTATTACATTCACCTCTGGAGATGGTCTCGGTTTTACTACTGGAGATGTTCGAGGGGATCAAGGCATTCAAGGTATTCAGGGCATTCAAGGAACACAAGGTAACATAGGTGTGACCGGTGATGGATTTACGGGTGGTTCCTATGGGGCTGGTACAGGCATTGTGACCTTTACTTCTAACGACGGATTAGGATTTGTTACTGGAGACTTACGTGGTGCTCAAGGTATACAGGGGTTACAAGGAATTCAGGGAATACAAGGTGACACCGGAGCAGCGGGAGCTGGTACAGGTGATATGCTTATTTCTACATATGATCCAGGAGCTAAAAGTGCTGATGCTTTTGCTATGGATAATATGGTTGAAGGTACACTTACTAAAATATTAACAGCGGCTGAACGTACTGCGATATCCAACAATACAGATAAAGTCTCAAACGTAGTCCACCCGCTAGTGGAGACCGCTGTACCTCTTGGTGCTGTGTTTACTGACAATGACACAGTGTACGATGATAGTGCCTTAACCACCTTAGTTAATGGTAAACAAGCACAACTACCTGCCCAAGATCTAATAGATATTGGAAATCTATCTGGGATAAATACAGGTGATCAGGTTATTCCTACAGACTTCGATCCAGCGGGAACTGATAACTCTGACAATAATGCAGTTAATAGCAATTACGCTAATGATTACCGCCTTGCTAATTTTGTAGCTGGAACCCACTATGAGCCTGCCAAGGGTGCGGATGATAATTTCGTAACAGATGCGGAAAAGATTGTTTTAGGTAACACATCGGGTACAAATACAGGCGATCAAATTATTCCTGCAACGGGTGTGGATTTTGATCCTGTCGGAACTGATAATTCAGATAATAACGCAGTTAATACTCTCTACAGTGGTTTGGTTACTAACGCCACCCACACAGGCGATGTGACTGGTTCTGGTGCGTTAACTATCGGCGCAAACAAGGTAACTCTTGGTATGCAAGCCCAACTTGCCACGTCCACATTCTTGGGCAGGACAACGGCTGGTACTGGTAATGTGGAGGCGTTGACAGCG
>Ga0070747_1001162_pt1 | contig 12934 bp, 23 predicted proteins | sample VirMetDEL_Mar_31_FD_77321 | JGI IMG/M metagenome (GOLD analysis project Ga0070747, IMG submission 77321) | Aqueous microbial communities from the Delaware River and Bay under freshwater to marine salinity gradient to study organic matter... | ecosystem: Environmental > Aquatic > Marine > Coastal...
CACTTTTCCATCCCATGGCGAAACATAGGGTATGATAACTTCTTCACTACCCCATTCTAGTACAGATTTGGTATTATCACAATACACCATAAGTTTACGTTCCCAAAGTGAACGATATATTACCTTAGATGTGTCACCCTTATACTTTTTAGGGTTAATTGGATTGTATTTTCCACTGTATGCCATTAACTTATCTTATAAATAGTTATAATCACAGGAGTATTTATACATGGCAAAAAATATCTATAATGCCGTTCGTGGGGCTGCAGAAGCTCAAACAGGCAGAGTCTTTAAAAATGCCGTTGGTATTCTTAAAAAATCAGCCATAGATACTATACGAGGTGGTAAAAAAGGTGGTGCTAATAATGATGTTGCTAATGCAGTCGGGGGTAAATACAGTACTCAAAATTTAACATTTCCTCTTGATTTGGAAGGCCCTACTGGTGCTAATGGTAATCAGGGGCATTATATCCAATTTTTTGTTAACGAACAATCAGATGAAATTATTGATTATCAAGATCCACGCAAAAAATTTGAAGCTGGGTTAGAAGTTCTACCTGATAATGATAGAGTCCGTCAAGCTATGGCTGAAACCGAAAGTTTAGATCGCAAGTCTGATATTGTATCTAGAAAAAGACAAGACAGGGATCCGTATGGGGCTACTGCAGCTATTGCTAATCTTAAAGGTATCAAACCTGCCAAAAAAGCATCAGTGTCACAAAGTTCTCTTAGTATAAAAAGAAAAGCAACTGTAAGGATGCCAGTATCTATCTGTATGTACATGCCTCCAAGTGTTGATGTAAAATATGGTGCAGATTATCAAGATACCGAAATAGGAACAGCTTCAGCTGCAGGGGCAGCTGCAATTCAAGATATTATGGCTGGTCAAGGTGTTGTCGACACTGTAATTTCTAGTCTAAAAAACAATGCTGGTGCTGCAGGAGATGGTTCAATTGCTGCAGCTGGGGCAGCAATTGATTTAATTCCCGGCTTTGCTGGTTCAAACGCAGTCTTTGAAATGCAAAGAGGATTTATCAAAGCACCTAGAATGGAACTTGCATTTAAAGGTATTCCTAAAAGGGATTTCTCATACGAATTTAAAATGATGCCAAAAAGTGCAGCAGAAGCTGAAATGGCAAAAAATATTGTTAAGACATTTAAAATGTATATGTTACCAGAAATAAAAAATGCGGCTTCAATGCAACTAACAACTCCTGCAACATTTGACATTCAATATATGCATCTTGGTGAGGAAAATATGAATTTGAATAAAATAGGAACTTGTGTACTTACAAATATGGATGTTAAGTATGGTGGAGATAAATATAAGACTCACGCAGATGCAGTTCCAGTAGAAACATCAATGACTTTAAGTTTTAAAGAATTAGATTTAGTTACCAGAGAAAAAGCAGAGCAAGGATTCTAATATGTATTTTGATAAATTTCCTAAAATTCCATATGATTCAGCTGGTCAAGGTGACTTTAAAGTTGTAACAAACATTCTTAGACGAACTGGTATTCGTGAGAAAGCAAAAGCAAACACATTGTTATTTGATACCTATGATGTAAAAGATGGAGAAACTCCAGAAGCTCTTGCAGATAAAATGTATGATGACCCAGAGTTGCATTGGGTAATATTGTCAGTGAACAACATCACAGACAGATATCATCAATGGCCTATGGCGACTAGTCAATTTTTACAGTATGTGAATGATAAGTATGATGACCCTAATGGTACACACCATTATGAACAGGCACAGACATCAGGCGATACTAGTGTCAAGATAAATGTATATTCAAACTCTGCATTATACACTGGTGACTTAGACTTTTATAATAATTCAACTATTGTAACTAATATAGAATATGAACAGTCTGTACAAAATGAACTTAGAAAGATTAGATTGTTAGACCCTCAATATGTAGAACAATATGTAGAAGAACATGAAGCTTTAATTAAGGAATCAGCCATCTAATGTCGGTTACTACATCAACTAATTATGCTGGAAAATATGAAGTAAAAGAATTGTTAATAAAAACTAGTTCTGGTAGTGTTCTAGATTTAAAAAACTCAGTTCAAGCTATTGACATATATGAAAGTATATTTTCAACTTCACTATCTGGTTCTATCACCATTTTAGATGTTCATAACATCGCGGCTAATGGCCCAATCATTGGTCAAGAATTTATGTCATTGAAACTTTCAACACCAAATTTAGAAGGTCAAGAAATTGACTTTACTGACAGTACATTTTGTATTTACAAAGTAGTTGCTAAGTTCCAAGCTTCTTCTAATGCTCAACTTATAAATCTTAGTTTTACTACACCAGAAGCACTAAAAGATAAACGTACCAGAGTGTCAAAAAGTTACACAGACGATATTAGTAATATTGTTGTTAATGTATTAAAAGACGAACGATACATCAACACCAACAAAAATGTGTTTGTTGAACCAACTCAGGGTATCAGAAAAGTTGTTTCACCAAATGTTCATCCTTTTAAATTTATAACTACTCTTGCAACTGAAGCTATATCAAAAGAATATAAATCTCCTCATTTTATGTTCTTTGAAAATACTAAAGGCATTCACTTTAAAACTATAGAACATATGATGACAGGTACAAGTCATGGCCCATACTCTGCTAGTGATCTAGGCCCCTTAGAGAAAGGAAGCAAAAAAGCATCAATACTTACAGAAATGTTAAGAATAATAGACTTTCAAGTAAATTCAAATAATGATATGTTAGTTAACATTCAAGGTGGAATGTTGGGTTCTAAAACTATTGAATATAATATATATAATAAGACTTACTCGTCTAAAGAATACAAACATTTTGATAATTTTAACGAGTTTCCTAGACTTGAGGGTGAACAGTCTAATCCAGTTTTTGGAACAGGTTCAATTGATGCTTTAGGAAACACTGTAGGAGATTTTTCTGATTCAAGAATACATTTGCATCCAGTAAATACAGATGGTGTATATGACACACAACACACAAATGAAACTTTATCATATCGTTATACACCAGATAAAATTAACGAATCAATATTAAAAAGACAAGCAAAATTTATGGAATTGAGAGCTGGTGTGAGTGTTAGTTTAAAAATAACAGGTAACACTACAATTGCTGCAGGGGATATGATAAACATTGTAGTTCCAACAGCTGGTAAAACACATAAAAACAAAAACGATCCACAATTTACTGGTATTTATTTAATTACTACATTAAGACACAGTTTTGACCAAACAACTAAAAAACACGAAATTTATTTAACAGCAGCAAAAGATTCATTTTCAACAGGTTATTCTCCAAGCTCGGAATCTGGAGAACCTCTTGGCAAAGAAGGTGTAATAAGAGAACTTACATACTAAAAGGAGATGTCTATAGTCATATAAAATATGTTATGTTTAACCCAATCTAATTAGGAGCGCTTAATGGCCCAGAAAAAAACTAAATCAAAAATGCGTAAATTAAACTTTGTAAATCGAGATAGGAGAGTTGAACTAATTTCAGAAACGGATAAATATTTATTGAGTACTGTAGAAAAATTAAAACCAAACATACAGAACAAGAAAACACACTACGCTTAGGTAGCAGGATTAAGGACAAAGGAACAAAATGATTTCATTTAACGAATTACAAGAGGGCGTATACGACCCTAATATATTAAAGGCATTCTTTCTTGCTGGTGGGCCCGGCAGTGGTAAGTCTTATGTTGTAAGACAAACTACTGGCGGTCTAGGTCTAAAGATTGTCAACTCTGATAAAGCATTCGAGAAATATCTGAAAGATGCGAATTTGTCCTTAAAAATGCCTGATGAAGAAAAATATGATCGTGACCCTGTTCGTGCTAAAGCAAAAAACATTACTCAGAAACAAAAATCAAACTATGTAGAAGGCCGTCTTGGTCTTATCATTGACGGCACAGGAAAAAACTATGCGAAGATTTCAGATGAAGCAACAAGGTTAAAACAACTTGGTTACGATGTTCATATGATTTTCGTAAATACATCTTTAGATACTGCACTTGAAAGAAATAAAAGACGCAGTCGTAGTGTACCAGAATCACTTGTAATTAAGTCTTGGAAAGATGTACAGTCCAATATTGGTAAGTTTAGTCAGTATTTCAGACAAAACTTTGTCGTAGTAGACAACAATGATACAGATGAAGATGTAATGACTCCTGTATATAAACAGATAAAATCGCTTGCACTAGCAAAAATATCAAATCCATTAGGAAAACAATGGGTTGCAAACGAATTATCGAAGAAAAAACGAAAATAAAGCTCGAAAAGACTTGACTTTTGTTGATTAGTATGTCATAATGGTTATACAAAATCAAAAAAGAGAGAGATTAAATTATGGCTTACATTAGTCAAGAAGACAAAAAAGAGTTAACTCCTGCAATCAAAGCAGTTCTTAAAAGATATAATGTGAAAGCAACCATTGCAGTTCGTAATTACAGCACTTTAGTTGTCAACATCAAAGAAGGTTACATTGACTTTGCAAAAGACGCCACGCATACAACTCAAATGGGTGGTTTTATGCCTGAAGTTAACGAGTATCATCTGGACAAACATTGGTCAGGAGATGCACTAGACTTTCTACAACAGTTGTTAGATGCAATGCAAGGCCCATCATATTTCAATAATGATGATGCAATGACTGATTATTTTCATAGATCACATTATACTGATATCAATATTGGTAAGTGGGATAAAGAATATAAATGTTTGGCTGTACAACCATGTTATTGGGGGGCTGCTTGATGCTAAGTAGTCTGGTAAAAACTTACGGAAAGAATTTTATGGAAACTATTACAGTTATTCACTCTGCATTTGAATCAGAACCACAAACAGTTGCAACTCTTGATGTTGATAAAAAATTAACTGATATAGAAAAGTGTGAACTTGCCTTTCGCTTGACTAATAGCATTAGTGATGCTTGGTATATTAGAGATGATGTTAATTATTTAGGATCTAAAAAAACTTGTCGAAGTACATCTTTAAACGATTTTGTTTTAATTGGGTCTAATAAGTATAAATGCACATCTAAAGGTTGGGAACTGTGGTCAGTATAACTGAAGAAGCAAAACAATATTTAGATTCCATGATCGGATTAGGTCTGCATGGTCGATATGCTAGAGTGTCCATTGAAGGTGGCGGTTGCTCTGGTTATCAATATAAATGGGATTTAGTAGATGATGATACAAATGGTACTTTGTTTGACGACATTTTAGTTGTTGATAACTTAGCTGATTCTTTCATTGAAGGTTGTGAAATTCATTGGGTAGAAGAATTTGGTGGATCATCTTTAATTGTCAGAAATCCAAATGTCATTGCATCATGTGGTTGCGGTGAGAGTTTTGCAGTATAATAGGAAAAGAAATGTACGAATATAAATGTAAGATAGTTAAAGTTATTGATGGTGATACAACAGATGTTGATATCGACTTAGGTTTTGGTTGTTGGCTTCATAAGCAAAGAATACGCTTTTATGGTATCGACACACCAGAGTCCAGAACCAGAGATTTGACAGAAAAGAAATTTGGACTGATGGCAAAAGAGTATGTACAATCTCATATGCCTCTAGGTTCTACCCAAACACTTATTACTTGTAAAGATGGTAAGGGTAAGTATGGTAGAATACTTGGAAAGTTTAAAATGAAAGATGGAAGTATTCTCAATGAAAATATGATTGACGAACACCATGCAGTAGCATATTATGGTCAATCTAAAGAGTCGATTGAAGAAGAACATATTAAAAATAGAAGTTTTTTTGTGGAGTGATTATGGAATTTCCTGCATTGATATTTTTCTCGGTTTGTTTAGCTTTGTTTATATTTAACCAATTTAATCATTGACAACTACCAAATATTAGTGTATGATGTATAAAGTTAAGGATTGAGGTAAAAATGGCAACAGATATGAATAAACTAGATGCTCGTCAAGAGCTTCTAGTAATTACAATGGAAGAATGTGGTGAGTTAATACAAGCTTGTTCCAAACTTCTACGAAGAAATGAATTGTATGGCGATACTATGGAAATAGCTAATCTTAAAAGTGAGATAGGCGATGTTATGTGTATGATTATGTTAATGGCAGAATGGGATGTAATATCTCACACAGAAATAGAAGACCGCATTGATGATAAACGTCAAAAATTATCTAAATGGTCACAACTTGTTGACCCAGATGAATTTAAAAATAACCCAGATGCACCTAAGTTGTAAATAAGGAGATATTGAATGGAACTGTTAACTGAATATGGACGAGAGCAATCAACCCCTGTAGCAAAAGTTAAAAGCTCTAAAGGGCCCAACAATAGTATATTGTTTGAAGTATTGTGGGGTGATATGCTTGTTGGTTCTTGCTCTTCAAAAGAAGAAGCTGAAGTTTTTGCAGAAAATTACACTTTAACTAAACAAGTAGGTAGAACTTAGTGGCATACAGCGACAAGGTGCTAGATCACTACGAAAATCCACGAAATGTGGGTAAGTTTGACCCAAGTGTTGATAATATTGGCACAGGAATGGTTGGCGCTCCAGCTTGTGGTGATGTAATGAAATTACAAATAAAAGTAGAATCTGGTATTATTGTTGATGCAAAATTTAAGACTTATGGGTGTGGTAGTGCTATTGCATCTAGTTCTTTGTTAACAGAGTGGGTTAAGGGTAAAACCTTAGATGAGGCTTCAGTCATTAAGAATACTCAAATTGCAAACGAACTTGCCTTACCTCCTGTAAAAATTCATTGTTCAGTACTTGCAGAAGATGCAATTAAAGCTGCAATCGTAGATTACAGATCAAAAAAATGATAAGAACAATTATTAGTTTAGTTTTTAAAGTTATATCTCTATGTTTAATACTTTGCGTACTGCCAATTATACTTATATATGTGTGTATAATGGAAAAACGATTTGAAAAAAAATAACAACAAAGAAAAAACAGAGGCCCAAAAAGAATTTATCAAACTTTGGGGAGTTTTCAGAAATGTTGTAGTAAAACCAGCTGGAGTTCTTTTAGGTGAATGGGATATAAAAAATCAATGCAGAAAAAAGAAGTGATGAGAGATTGGTTTGCAATGTCAATGACAAAGTTTTTCCGTTTCATGGCAGACACATTCTTTGCCAAACGCTATGGACATAGAGCAATAGTGTTAGAAACTGTAGCAGGGGTGCCAGGCATGGTTGCTGGTATGTGGTTGCATTTTAAAAGTCTGCGAAAAATGAAAACTGGTTGGGGGCCTGACATTAGAGAAATGTTAGCAGAAGCAGAAAATGAACGAATGCATTTAATGTTTTTTATTACAATTGCTAAACCTAATATATTTGAAAGACTATTGGTTTTGTCTGCACAATTAATTTTTATGATATTTTATATAATTCTGTATATAGTAAGTTATAAGACAGCACACAGGATGATTGGTTACTTTGAAGAAGAAGCAGTAAAAAGTTATACGGATTACTTGGATATTGTAGAACGAGGTGAAGTAGAAAATGTTCCAGCACCGCAATTAGCAATAGATTATTATAAAATGAAGCCAGATGCAAAGTTAAGTGATCTAATTAAGAAAGTAAGAGCAGATGAACAACATCACAGCGAAATTAATCACAGATATGCAGATGGCGATACTTCTTACAAGAGAAAATGGACGTAGATAATCAATGCAGAAAAAAGAAGTGAGTAGTTATTGGAAAATCTGGTGTAAAGCACTAGGAAACAAAGCGTTTAGTGACAATAAAGATGCAGATAAAGTTGCATATATAAGAACATCTTGGGCATTACTTAACATTATAACTTGTATATGTATTATTGCTAATTGTATTCATCAATGGTAATTTATTTTTTAAAGGAGATATGTTATGTCGGAACACAATCCTTACAGTGGAAACTATCGTAGTTGGCGAGTGGGCATCCCGATGATGTTGCTAGAATATCCAGCACATCCTGAGTTATGTCACCGATCTATGGCTATCGTAGATAGTTATCTTATGAATTTAACTGGAAATATTCCTACAGGTGAACGAAGAAATTTTAACAAAAATAAAAAATGAAAAGGAAAAAATATGAATTATTATTATAAACATGCAATATCAGCGACAATGGTATTAGCTGTAGTCTTAGCACTACCATCAACAGCACAATCACTTGAAACATCAGCAAATATCACACTGACAACTGACTATAAATTTCGTGGGATTTCACAAAATGACACAGGCCCAGCACTACAAGGGGGATTTGATCTTGCCTTTGAGAATGGTATTTATGTGGGAACTTGGGGTTCAACAGTGGATTTTGAACTGACAGGAAATTCAAATCCTGCAATGGAACTAGACTACTATGTTGGTTATGGTGGCAGTATTACAGAAGCTTTTTCTTATGACATTGGTGTCATTTACTATGACTATCCAACTGCTGATGCTACTAATTTTTCTGGTGAAGGATACAACAAAGATCGTGACCTTGATTATGTAGAAGTATATGGAAGTGTTGGATACCAAGATTTAACTGTAGGTTATGCATTTTCTGATGACTACTGGCAAGAAACAGGTAAATTCAACTATTTCTATATTGATTACGACTTAGAACTTCGTGCTGGTTGGAGTTATAGTTTTCATGTTGGGTACAATGATTTCAGTAATTCTAGCACCGATAATGATGTTAATGATGCAAATGAAGCATTCTTATCTAATGGTGAAGATAACTACACAGACTACTCTATTACATTCACTAAATCTTTTTATGGTTTAGACCTTGCATTTAGTTTTGTCGATACTGACCTTGATGAAAAAGATTGTTGGGATACTGATTGGTGTGACAGCTCTGGAATTTTCTCAATAAGTAAAAGTTTATAATTACACACATACTCTTGACATTTACCCCTAAAGGTGGTATTATTACATAATGAAATTCTATACAAATATTCTTCAATGGGGTAATTCCCTACTGTTGCGTGAAGTAGTAAATGGCGAACGTGTCTGTCGTAAAGTCAGATATTCGCCAACACTTTATGCTCCTGTCAATTCTCCTACAGAGTGGAAAACACTAAAAGGACAGTATGTAACACCTATCCAACACAATACAATCAAAGAAGCAAAAGAGTGGGTTGAAAACTACAAGAACCAACCAGAGTTGGTTCATGGTAGTACCATGTATTCCTATAACTATATTGCTGATGAGTATCCTAACAGAATAAACTATGATGTTGACCAGATACTTATTGTCACAATTGATATTGAAGTTGAATGTGAGAATGGATTTCCAAGTCCAGAAGCAGCTGCAGAACCACTTCTATCCATCACAGTAAAAAACCACCAGAGTAAAAAGTTTGTTGTTTGGGGTGTAGGTAAATTCCAGAATGACCGAGATGATGTGACCTATGTTGAATGTAGTGATGAACTACATCTAATCAAAGAGTTCCTTTCATTCTGGGAAAGCCATCAACCTGATATCATTACAGGTTGGAACACAGAGTTCTTTGATATTCCTTATCTATGCAATCGTATTGAAAAGTTGTGTGGAGAAGATGAGGTCAAACGACTATCGCCTTGGAGAAGTGTATTCTCAAGAGAAGTGTTTAAGATGGGTCGTAAGCATCAGGTATTTGATATACAGGGTGTTTCTCACTTAGACTACTTTGACCTCTATCGTAAGTTTACCTATACTGCACAAGAGTCATATCGACTTGACCACATTGCATTTGTTGAACTAGGTGATCGTAAGGACGGCAATCCTTATGAAACATTTAGTGAGTGGTATCAAAAAGACTTTCAATCGTTTATCGAATACAACATCATGGATGTGGAAATCGTTGATCGACTTGAAGACAAGATGAAACTCATTGAACTTTTATTGACTATGGCTTATGATGCAAAAGTCAACTACATGGATGTACTAGGTTCTACCAAGTATTGGGATATTCTCATTTACAACTATCTGCGTGAAAAGAATATTGTCATTCCACAAAAGAAACACAATTCTAAAGCAGAAAAGTTTGAAGGGGCGTATGTAAAAGACCCACAGGTTGGTATGCACAAATGGGTTATGTCATTTGACCTTAACTCATTGTATCCACATTTAATTATGCAATACAACATATCTACTGAAACTCTCGTTGCACAAGAAAAAGTTCCAAACATGTCTGTAGATAAACTACTCAACAAAGAAGTGGATACTTCTATTCTCAAAGGAGTGACACTGACACCAAATGGTGCTTTGTTTAAGACAAACAAACAAGGCTTCCTTCCAGAACTTATGCAGTCGATGTATAATGATAGGTCAAAATTCAAAAAACTTATGTTAGAGGCACAACAAGATTATGAAAACACTAAAGACCCCAAACTACTCAAAGATATATCAAAGTATAACAACATTCAGATGGCCAAGAAGATATCACTTAACAGTGTCTATGGTGCAATCGGGAATGCATACTTTCGCTACTATGACCTTCTGGTTGCTGAAGCAATTACTACAAGTGGTCAGCTTGCTATTCGTTGGATTGAGCGTGCTGTTAATCAATATCTTAATAAGTTGCTTAAGACTGATAACAAAGACTACGTTATTGCAAGTGATACGGACTCGGTGTACGTTGTTTTTGACGAACTTGTTAATAAGGTCTATCCAGACGGAGAAAAGACTGAAAAAATTGTGTCCTTCCTTGACTCTGTGGCTCGAGATAAAATTGAACCATTTATGGACAAGTGTTATACGGACTTGCATCAATATGTAAATTCATACGAACAAAAGATGCAGATGGCCCGAGAAGTCATCGCTGACAAGGGTATATGGACTGCTAAGAAGCGTTATGTGTTGAACGTACACAATTCAGAGGGTGTTCAATATAAACAAGCTAAACTCAAAGTAATGGGATTAGAGGTTGTAAAGTCATCTACTCCTGCACCTGTTCGTGCAAAACTTAGAGAGGCTCTGTCCATCATTATGAATGGGAACGAGAAAGAACTCAATACATTCATACAAACATTCCGAGAGGATTTTATGAACCTTTCTCCAGAGGAGATTGCATATCCACGATCAGTCAATGGACTAGATAAGTTTAGTGACGCAAATCAAATGTTTGCAAAAGGCGCTCCTATACATTGTAAGGGTGCCATACTATACAATCATCTTATCAGAAAGAATAAACTAGGTCGTAAGTATCCTTACATACAAGAAGGTGATAAGATTAAGTTTATCAATCTAAAACAACCTAATCTATATCAATGTAGTGCGTTCTCATTTATCACAAAACTACCCAAAGAGCTAGACTTACACAAGATGGTTGACTATGATACACAGTTTGAGAAGTCATTCATTGATCCCCTGAATGTTATTGTATCCACCATAGGTTGGTTAGTAGATAAAAGTTATGGAACTCAAGGATCACTAGAAGACTTTTTCAATTAAAGAAGGGGATGTACAATGAACTGTTATGTATGTAAAGACGTAGAGCTCATATGGGGCGGTGATAACACCGCTGAAGACATAGGACTAGAAGAATACTATGATACAATACTAACTAATCTAAGCTGCCCAGAATGTAATAGCTATGTGGAGGTATTATGGAATGGTCACAAAGTCTTTATCTAATAGGAGAATACAATGTATTATAGAACAAAAGTATATATCAACGCAGAACTGTTAGCTACTGGTTCAAGCACCAATGAGCAAGAGTCTATTACAATAGCACATGATTCAATACCATTAGAGATAAGAGATTACATTCTAAAGAAAGATTTGATCTTTAAAACACAACTAATGAACGGAGAAGAAACCTTCATTGAAACTCCTGTTATAAGAGTGAGGCAATAAGGAAGAAACTATTATGGAAAAGAAAGTTATTTATTTAGAACCACATTTACCAAACAAACCTATAGATGCATTTATGTATGCATTGAGAAACACTTATAAACAAGGAGAAGTAACATGAGTAGCATGTCAGGTGAATATCGTTGTACTGAGTGCGGTTCAGAGAACTGCCATAAAGAAGAATTCAATGATGATGAGAGTGGTCATATCATAAGTTGCAATGACTGTGGATATTGTGATGTATACAGGGAGGATAGTGTCAGTGGTAAGGTTATTGAGGAGTACCAAGGCTATGAATACTAGACTAATGTTAGTGCTTACTCTGTAATTCCCACTATTCCCCACTTTGCGGAATATAATTAAAAAGGCTCATATAAACATAGAGTTGATGTGATTAGTGTCTGCTACTTATCAGTTTTATTTTCACATACACGCAGAATATCTCAGAAAACCTCAGAATAATCAATTAATTTCATTTATTTAGCATAAAGCCCTTGACACTATCTCTGAGCTATGTTATAATAGCTTTGTAATGAGATAAGAGAGCATAGAATATGAATATGAACATTTGGGTTGATTCTGAGAACTATATGGGTAGAGGTATTGCAGGAGAGTATGCCTCAGAGGTAGATTCTATACCAGGCCCAGAGAATAAGATGGTACTACCCTGTACTACATGTCCTAACTACGATGATTGTGCTACTACAGGTAAGGAATGCTCTGCGTTTCGCTCTTGGTGTGCATCAGGTACTTATGATGTCGTAAAGATTATGAAATTATTGAAATAATGCTAAATAAGCCTTGACATTGCTTACTAGTAGTGTTATAATGGTTATATAGAATTGAGAAGAGAGAGAAATATGACATTAGAAATCGGTACAGTTTCAAACATGTTTAGAGGTGTTGATATAACAAAGATGACCATTGGTCAGCGTTTAATCTTATCTACTCCATCTTCATCATCACCTATAGGTGTTGCAACAGTCGAGTGCATTCGATTAACTAATGAGTATTATACTGTGGAGAGTGTGTAATGAAGATTAAAGCTGCAATGAATATGTTAAATAAATTAAATGATTATAGGTCGCCTGCTGATGAACAGTCAGTTTGGAAAGGAGTTCCCATG
>Ga0070747_1001164_pt1 | contig 12912 bp, 22 predicted proteins | sample VirMetDEL_Mar_31_FD_77321 | JGI IMG/M metagenome (GOLD analysis project Ga0070747, IMG submission 77321) | Aqueous microbial communities from the Delaware River and Bay under freshwater to marine salinity gradient to study organic matter... | ecosystem: Environmental > Aquatic > Marine > Coastal...
AAGTTACAGAGTTATTAGTTATTAACTCCCATTTCTCTCTACCAATTGTAGCTGTTCCTGATGTAGATGATACTATACCACCGACACGCTGTACTCTGTTGCATGTTGCTGTAATACTTGACTCAGGTTGCGTAACTGCATGACCTTGAAATATTTTCTCTGAGTCACTAGCTGTGCTTGAGTTTGTAGAATTATTTGGTGTTGTTGCTGTGCCACCCATTCCTGAATGCAAAGAACAATAGTAAAACAGGTCAGGCGTTCCATCTGCTACCACTATTGTAGACTGCGTTGATGAGTTATGCGTTACACCTGTTGTATATTCTGTTCCACTTGCATGTGTACCATTAGAGGTGGTAGAAAATCTTAATGGATGTCCTGATGGATAATTAAACACATAAGTGTTGCCTTCAACTAAGAATTGTGCTTCTTGTTGTACACCATTTACAAAGTATTTATTAGCACCACTCACACTAGCAACAGTTACCTCATTTGTATGAGTGCTACTCGTTGATGCAATTCCACCCCTTGTAGCAAATCCGAGTACAGTAATACTGGCTACTGCTGTTGGTACACCTGATCCGAATCTAACTCGATTGCATATAGCCGCAGTTGTTGATGCAACGCTAACAGTTGATGATGCACTAATTATAAACACACCACTTGCTGTAATTGTTGCTACAGCGTTAGCTGTCTGTGGACTTGTGCGAACACGCATCACACTTTCAGTTATGCTAGATGTAGTTGTTGATGTAGCTGTTCCTGTTCTTACTCTTGCACCATTACCAGTAGTTGTAACTGTAGTCTGTGAAGCTCCATTAATAATAGCAGAGCCTTCAGGTACACGTCTAACACCGACAGTTATGCCTGAGTTAACAGTTGCAGTAGCTGTTGCAATTCTTACTCTCGCACCTACTGCTGTTGCACTTGACGTTGCTGTGACTACTGTTTGTAAGTTGTCATCGCCATCAAATACACCAACACCATACTGCCAATCGCCATAAAGACGAGAGGAAGTATCTTCAATAATGACTACTTCACCACTACAAGTGGCACTAGATGTAACAGTCGTAGAAGCATCACCACCCATTGTGGTAATCCAATTTACACCATTAGCACCTGAAGTAGCAGTTACTGTAGCAGACGCATCCTTTACATCACCTGTACTTGATCCCCATGAGCGTAAACCGTAATACGATTCACCATACTCAAAAGCCATTTACTTAATTAATTAAGTGTAATGTCTAGGTCACCTGATGGCACACGAAACACATCACCAGTTTCAATAGTCTTGTTTGACGATAAAGCCGCATAAGCCATCATGTTTCCTGATGAAGAAGCATCAAAAACTGCAACATGTGTTACTGTTCCATAGTTTGCTGTAGCTGTAGGATATTCTACTGCTGCGTTATTAGATGTAGTGTTACCTGATGTTGTAAATGCAACTGTTTGACGTGCATAACCACCACCACTTACTTCAGTACCACCACCAGCTTCACCTGGCGCACCTGTAAATAAAGCTAAGTATTTTGTAGTTGGAGCTGTGTAAGCCGCACCTGCGAATACATGATCTAATATCTCTGTTTCTAAAAAGTTTGTAAAACTCATACTAATCCTCTCACTTTAAGTGTTAACCCTGATCCACTAAACCTAGCATCATCAGAGCTTTCATTTAATCTAGCAACTGAAGCACTATACATCTGCGCCCAAACTGCTACCCTTTGATCTTCTGCTAAGTACGGTGCTGAATGTAATAACGCTCCATAGAGGTATACATCAGGCGCTTCTAGTAAAAGCCAATTATCTGCGTTGCTTATTAATGAAGGTATCTTCTGATAATAGAGCAACTCAAAATCTGTGTCATTGCCAGGCGTTGGATACAATTGAAATTGTCCATCTGCGTGTGTGTACATACTTGGTGTACCTGTGGCATTCTCATTTGCTGATCTTTTGTCAGCCATAGCATCTCTAGAAACTAAATTAACAACTGTAGTTCCTGTGCCTGTTAAGTGTAATCTTATTGTTTCTATCCAATCCGCAGGGAATTGCATGTATTCATCATTGGCTGATTGTTGTCCACTTGATCTTGCTTCCATCTTCCAATGTCTAATATCTCTGTTGATCTGAGCTTCTGCTAACGCAACAAAATCAGGTATAACAGAGGTTAGGTCATCTCTGTTGAGAAAGTCTGCAATACTTGCTTTTAAGCCTGTGTAAGTTGTCAATGCCATACTAAAATCCTAAGTTAGATTGTGCTTCTAATTCATATTGAGGTACGTTGCCACTTAAATATTGTGCTTTAAAATTTTGTTGCTGATCAGGTGTGTAGTTTTGCAACATCATAATAACTTCATTTGCTTGTTGTGGATTCATGTTTTGTAACTCTTGAGCAAACATAGCATCAACATCATTCATTGGTTGCATCTGTGTCATTTCTTGATCTGAAAATGCTGATCCACCGTAACTTGTTTGTGGCGATGATCCACCTTTTATCATAGTTTGTTGTGATGGTCTACCTTCAGGTCTACCACTTATCTTAGATTTTTCTATTAAATTTAAGATTTCATTGTCAGATACTGCGCCTGTATTGTTCAATGAAGTGTTGTTAATTGTGCTTAGTTGACTTGTTCTGTTTACATCACCACCGTATGATCCTTTACTTAATCTATTAAACTCTGCATCAGACATGCCACCTTTAGATAAAAAGTTAGTAGGCGTTTTTAATCCTTTTAATGAATCAGGTAGTTCGCTTCCACCTTGTTGTAAAGTTTTAAATTCTTGATCTGATACAGCTCCTTTAGCGCCACCTGTTTGTTCTCTTTCTTTAAAGAGCTTTTGTAACAAATCCATTACTCCGAAACCTTCGTCACCCATGATCTTGTCCTATGTTTGTTTGCATTAGTATAATCTAAAACTCCATATTGTTTAAAAGTTTTGCTATGGAGCGCATTACATCCTTGTTTTGTACCATAATATTTTGCCCATGACCTTCATCATAATGTTGTGAACCCATGAATGTACCTAATGATCTTGCAATGTTCTCAGCAAAGTTTTGGAAGTTGCCACCACTATTGACCATTGATTCTGTATAAAACTTACCTAACACTTCTCTAGGATTAATCTGAGCGCTTGGCTTTAAGTTTAAATTATCTGCAACGTCTAAGTGTTCTGTCCTCGGATCATTCATCCATCTTTCATAAAGGTCTTTTTGTGAAGGCAATTTTTGGTTTGATTGATAAGCATCGTCTACAAGCTCCTCAGTAACATTGCTTAACATTATTCTACCATCTGAAAATACTGAGTCTAAGTAGTGTGCATACTCGTGACCTGTTACATTCATCACAGGTTGCAGTAAACCTTTCTGTGTACCTTTATTAAATTTCATCCGTGCAACTGGTGTTGATACTTTAGCACCCATTTTAGTTAATCCAAGTTGCGCTTCATTACCGTAATAATCTATGCCTTGATACACATCTTGTAATTGCTGATCTGAAGGTAAGAATTTTCCGTAAGCATCAAGTCTTGTGCCATTCTGAGTAGAATTAGCTATTGGCACTTCATATCCCCAGTTCATGCCAGTTTCACGCTCTAAATAATCTTTTTGATATGCTTCTGTATCAGCATGTGGATTGCCTGATTTCATTAAATTTTCAGCAGTTGTAAGTCTTACGTCTTGTGGAAACAGTTGGTTTCTTGGTACATCTACTCCTGAATTTAAAAAACTTTGTCTTACAACATCACCCATTACATTCCATTGATTAGTACCACCTTTAGATAATGTGCTATCGTATGGCATAGATACTTGCTTACCAAAGTTTGCATTAGGTGTTTCAAGTTTAGTGTCTAATAAACCTTTAGCTTCTTTCTTTTCATCTTTGACTTGTTGTGCTTCTGATATTAACATTACAGTCCTGAGAGTAGTCCTTTGCGTTCTAGTTTACCTTTATCTTCTAAGTGCCTAATAACTTTATCTGTTATCTGTACATACGGAGGATCATTTCTCAAAGTTGCATAATGTTGATCAGGTGTTACATTATCAGGATTAATTTTCTGTGGTGTTACAAAATCCCTACCAGTAAATCCTATTCCATCTGTAGCTTCTTTTGCTTCCATAAAATCAAATATTGTTAAATCTTCTGCAAACGGTCTAGTTGGATTACCATCACTTTTGAGTGTTGCATTGTAAGATGGATGCAATATACCAAGACCTTCTGAGTTTACACTTGTAGGATCAACATCACCAAATCTTGTATTAGGGTTTGGATCAAGTGTAGCAATCATTGGAGTTGTACCTCGTCTAGCATTTAATAACTGAGGTTGTGTATTTGCTACACCAGCTTCTGCTAAAGACAAACCTTGTTCTGCATATCCTCCTTTGTTTTTGCCTTTGTATGTTTGTAGAAATGGTATGCTTGAGTTGTTTTTAGATGCTAAAAGATATTGTATTTTCATCCTCTCTGAACCATTCAAGTTTCTCATAGCAAATTCTAAATCGTTATCTATGCCTATCCAATTAGGTGCAATGTGACTAAGTTTTTTGTCTAATTCAGCTTTCTCTTTTTTATTTAATCTACCTTTAAGTGCTGACAACATTGTTTGTGTTATTTGGTGTGAAAAGTTTATACCTGTTGGGTTCAATAAAAATTATGATACTTGTGGTGTAATATCATGCATTCTCTGTATCTCTTGTATTCTTTTCTCGATAGACATTAATGGCACTCGATCTGATGCCCATGCATCTCCTCTTTTAATTGCTTCTAACATTTGCCCAAACAATACTCCTCCGTATTGTCCAACATCAACATCATATTGATCATTAGCAGTTATAATTTTTTTCGCAGTTCCATCAGCACTAGCACGATCTGTCATAGTAAACATTACTATTTCACCTTCCATGCCTTGTACAGACTTTGGTTCTTGTTGCACAATGTCTGAGTTTTCTATTTGGACTTGTATTTCTTTAAGCTCATCAACTTTCTGATCTTGTGTAGCTCCTTTGTTTTTACCACTACCTACTTTTTGTCCTGTAATAAATTGCCTATCAGGATAAACTATGTTAGCCATGTAAGGCGTTTGATTGGCTGCGCTTACAATACCATCTAACTCAGCCATAAATCTTTGTTGTACTATTGGATTAGTTGCAACGTCTATTGCTTTCTTAGCTACAAAGCCAACACCAACAAGATCAAGCATAGCTGAAGCTGGGTTTTTCTTAGCGTAATCTACAAAACCATCGAATGATCCATAGGTTTGTTTGATGTATGATCCAAACTCTTTTGCCATTGCACGTTGATCTTGACCAACACCTTGCATAATTCCCATATCTCCTACTGGTGTTAAAGTTAATACACCACCAAAAGCTAGATCAGCTACAGCATTACTTGTTTGTTTTGGATTAGTAACAGCAGTTGCGCCACCACGATATAACTCACCAATGTCTTTAGCTACGTTACCAAAAGAAAAATCTTCTGTTCTTTCATTGTTACCTTCACCCCAACCAAAGGCTTGAAAGAATGGACTATCAGCTCTTGCACTATATAGTTCTTGTGCTTCACGATCTCTTTGAGCTTGTAATTCAGGATCAACAGTTCTTATTGCATCAAACAAGCCACCTGTTACATTTTTAAAGCCATCCCATCCATCAGACAATAAACCTTTCATACAACTCCTTTAATCTTTCTTCTAATTGGTTTATCCCATGCCTCATTGTAAGGTTGATAGCCTACTGAGAGGTAACGAAAACTATCTGCCCCATGTGATGCCCAATTGTGATCAGGTCGCATCCTCCATGTTGCTCCTGAATCATCCCATTTTTTGCTATAGTTTAACAAACAATCTATGCCACGTTCACACTTTTGCTCATCAAAGTAGCACTTGTCTAACATCTCTCTAACTTTTTGTATGCCATCTTCAATTAATAACTGAGGTGCTATCTCTGTTTTATCAGCACGAATACCCATACCTTCTAATGTTTCAAGCCTAGACTTACCTGATCCAAGCTCTCTTACTCTAATGTCGTGTGGGAATATGTATTGATCGTAGATATATTCTTTGTCTTGCAACACCTTTACATAATGATCTAAGCCTACACCTGATGCTTCATAGTAATCTATTAGGTGTACTTCTGTGCCTATAAACTGTGCAAACCACATTGCTGTGCTATCTCCAACTCCTAGATCAAATGCAACAACAACTCCTTTACCACGATCATATCTTACTGTTGTTATACGATCTTCATCTCTTGCTCTACGCATTTCAGAGGCATAATAACTTCCTTCCTGAAAAATTTGAAACGCTCCCATCCAAATATGCTCATATTGATCAGGTCGTTTTTCTTTATCTTCTAGTCTAGTTTGTTCTAACACGTCAGGAAACCACGGATTATCTGTGTAGTTAAGTTGCACAATCTTGGCATCTTTAGGTGGGTTATCTCTAAAGCGCTCATGTGTTGCGCTGTATTTTGACTCAGGGTTGTACGTAATCCACACCTCACTACCTACTTCTCTGACCGATGGCAGCAACAGATTCCACGCCTTACCTGACACTTGCTCGGCTTCATCTACCCATGCTAACAGTATTCTAGCTTTAGATTTAATTGACTCTAGTGATCTTCTAAGACCTGCGAATGTATATGTAATGTTGCCATCTCTTGATCTAATGTACTTCTCTCCGATCTCATAGTAATCAGCAAGAAAAGGCACAGACAATATAGCTGACTTAATCTCCTCTAATGAAGAATCGTTTAGCGAGTTCATAAACTCACGACCACAGAGTATTTGTCCTTTAGTTGGTGGTACTGAGTTACCCCATTGATAACCTTTGATCGCAGTCATAAGAGCAAAAGAGCGTGTTTTCCCGCTACCCCGACCTCCATAAGCTATACGATACCTAGCTTTACCTTCAAATACTGGTACTAACTTAGGTGGTAATTCAATGTCAGCTTCATTCATTTTTTAGCAACTAAGTTGATTGTTGTTGGCATTGCTTCACCCTTAGTTGTGATGTCTTGATCCATCTTTTCATGGTATCCGTGCTTACCTAAAACGAGCTTAGTAATTGCTGAATTAAAAGTGTTGTTAAGTCCGTTCTGCACTAACCAAAATTCCTGAGAATTTAAAAGTTTGCCTAATATGTCGGAAAACTCTTTGTCATCTTGCTTTGCCCAATCGTATAAAGTATCTCTGTGTAGGTCTAAAACCATAGCTAATCCTTCAATGCTTGGGATCATATGACCATGCACCTGATAGTCTTTAATGTACTCGTAGGCTTGAGCTTCTAACTCCTTGCTCCACTTAGTAGGTCTAGCCATTAAATACCTCTATCTTTAGCAGTCAACGCTGCTTTTTTGAAATTCATTGCGCTTGGTCTTTTCTTGTTACCCTTCCTACGCATTGTTTCACCACTACCACCTTTGATCCTTTTGCGTTTAGCGTGAATGTTTGCATATAATCCTGTTTTCATAACAACTCCAATAAGTTAGGACACCCAATATTTTGTAAGCACTACCTGTAGTAGAAATAAAAAATGTCCTAACTAATTAAATCTCTCCAATCATCAGGTAACTGTAGTTTTATACCAAGATCATTCTCTACCCAAGAAATCACTTCATCGCAATACTCTCCCATTTCTTTTGTATTAAGACTTGTTGTTGATTTTAGCACCACTACTGGTTTACTTGCAACCTCCTCAATTCTTGTTTCAAGAAACTCTTTGCGACAATGATCATGAATTGCCTCTTTAGTGTTTTTTGTTTCCTTTCTTACTTGCTCTATTATTGCAAAATACATAGCATTTTGTTTATGCGTTCTTGTCATTTTGTTTGGCTTAATACTTATAACAGCTTCCTCACCACTAGAATTTTTAAAAAAAGTCCGAGTCATACTTTCAATGATCTCAGCTTTAGGCTTATCACGTTTTAATATTCTTGATAATGTTTCACTCATAATAAATAATTTCCTTAGTGCTTCAGCCATAACTAACCAATTTGTAAGCATATTTAAACAACAATTCCTCTTTAATTAAATAAGCATTCTTAGGTACGTTATCACCTTTACCAACAAACGTCTTAAATTGTAAATTGTTTTCTATGATGCAATCCTTTACTCTCTCTCGTTCTATAAACGCATACTGACTTGGTGTAACAAAAACCCATGTATCAGCTTGACTAGTCATTAGCGCTGAAGGTTTATCATTCATAGAAACTTCTACTACTAAATTTCCTGTGTATTTACTTTTAAAGTCTTGTTTAACCTCATAACGCTTGTGTTTCTCAGGTACATATATATCCATTTCTTTACAATAACCATCAATGATCACAGCACTAGGATATTGTGTCTGTAGTAACTTTAAGACAGCTCTTTCTGCGTTATGTCCTGTTTCTAAATCTTTATTAAATGTGTTCACTCTTTTATTTTCATTCTTTTAAGAATTTTATCTGTTCTTAAAATAGCATGATCAAACATCTCAGCTACAAAATAAGGTTTCCAATAAGGATGCTGAATGCGACCATCTACAACATCATGACAATATCTACACAAAAAAGCGCCTACGTCTTGACCAAACTCGTCTTTAGCCTTTTCACCCATTCCTGATCCACCTTTATGTGCAAACACAGTTGTAGCACCGTTATCATTCAGACAGTCATCTAACTTTAGCGTACAAGCCTGTCCTCTCGCTGCTTTTGTAATTGCATTTTGTTTCATAGCTTTACTTCATACATGACTTCGGTGTTTAACCATAGGATAACATCAGCTACTGAATACACCGTGGCAACTGATCCACCTACTTTTCTGATCTGTTCGTGCATATTTTTTTGTGATTGAGTTAAATAACCTTTAGGATGTTTATCAGTCGCTGGTCGTTTAACCTCTAATCCATAGTACATACCATCATAGACAACTGTAATGTCAGGCACTCCACTTTTAACGCCTGTTTTTTTAAGCCTTGCGCCCTCAATTGCTCCACCTTTTCTTGATCCACCATTAGGTACTGCCCAATAACAAACTTTACGCATGTCTAAATACTTGCATATAGCGTTTTGGATTACATCTTCTGTATAGTTCATTTAGCTTTGTACATATCCATAATTAAGTTATATTTCATTTGATCACACAACATAATGATTTGCTCACACAATTTATTCTGTAATTCTCTATCTTCGATACCTTCAATCGTTGCCAAGACATCTCTAATTGTTTGTATTAATCTTTTTCTTTCGCTGTGATCAAGTTTTTTTGGCATTTTTAATTCGTTTTCTAGGTTTAGTTGGCTCTAAATAATTGGCTAACCCATAAATCATCCAATGTGTAATAGATTTATCTGATGCAATTCTAGATGTGAAGCCACTTAATGACAATCCTAACATCTTAGCTGCTTCTTTTTGTGTGATCTGAAGTCTTTCAAGCTCTCGTGGTATGGATTCGTAATAAATAATCTTAGACATAATAAAAAAAAGTAATAGAATAATATAATTATATCAATATTAGTACACAGTTCTGAATTGGTTTCAATTAATATTTCGCTTTCAGCGAGTGACTTCCGTAAAGCTAGGGAATAAATTCCCTCTTAAGATCAAGAGCTTTTAAACTTATCGGGTAATGCTGTGGAGCTGAGAGTTTCGTGCAAGTAATCCCCAACCTAGACGTTAATCTAAGTTAGAGATTTTCATCGGTATAAAGCGCATCGCAGTATCATCCGTGCTTGTTTCAATCATAGTCAAACAAGTCAGAGTTCATTGCTACGGTATGATCCGTACTCAGCCTTCTGTAACTCTGCGCTAGATTTTCTTTATCGGTTCAAGGTGGTTACCAGTATAAACCTTCTTAATCTAACATCAATCCACAGCCTCTTGGAACGCATAACTGATTCTCTTTTTTAAGGTGTGAGTGAAGTATTAAACTCGACATATCACCTTGCGCATCCTGATATTTGCCTTCGAGTCTGAAAATGGTATAATCTTTCACAGAACGGTGGGGCAAACACCAGTTTAGAAAATCCTTAGAGCTTCAACCACTCTAGGGATTTTTGCTTTCTGATCTACTCAAAAAACACTAAACCAAGACTTAAAATGATACACAGGTTTTATGATCTTTTTTTTAATTTTTGCAAAAAAACTATCCTTGACTACCGTTAGGGATTTTAAATTGGCTCTACAACCCCTACTCCTATAGGCTTAATTATTTTATGTCAAATGTCTGTACGTATACCAATATTAGTATATAATATCTGTGTCGAGGATAACAAATCGGCACTTTTAAACTAACTTGGAGATACAATGTCATTTAACAGAGCAAAATTATTAACTAGCAAGTACGGTAGCAAAGACCTTTTAGAAGGTAAAGATGAGATCACTATTATTGGTGTAGAAATTCCTAGTGGCTATTTTGTACAAGAAGCTGATGAGTCAGCTCCTGAATTTATTATTGAAAAGCAACAAGTTAAAGGTGGATACAGAGCAATTCTAAAACCACTACACAAACCTGAAGGCTTGATCGGTGCTATGCACAACGGTGTTTATGCACAAGTAGATAACTACATTGCTGATCACATTACTAAAATGCTTGGGTATCCATGTCCTGATGTGATTCCTGTTTTCGATAGATTTGAATCACAAGAATCTTACAACATCCTTTGCAGATAATTTTAACAGGGGAGCTTTGCTCCCCACACACTTGGAGAATAATATGTTTAACAATTTAACTGACAACGAAACAAAAATCTTAGATCAAGCCTTTGGACATTACTGTGTACAGGTTGATCGATTCCCTGATCTACTTGCAGTCGAGTCTGTGTCTTACAGATCAGTCAACGCAATAGCTAAACTTTACGCTGAAGTTAGTGACGAGTTTAGAGACATTTTTAATGACATGAATAGACTTGTTGAAATTGACAAAGAATTAAAAGCTAGAATTGACAGAGAGACTGAGTCAATAAATGGCAAGTTTTACTACGGTCAACACGATCATCTTATTAATTAATTTACAGGGGAGGGCAACCTCCCCATTACTTGGAGAAGTTATGAACACAAATATTAAAATTACATTAACAGACGAGCAACGTGATCACATCAAAAATCTTATCGATGGCAAGATCACTCGTAAAAAAGCAACTAGAGCTGATGTATCTAATTTAGTTCAAATGTTTGTAGACAATCTTATGGAGTCTAAATTGACTGAACCTCAAGAGATTGTGCAAGAAACGATTGACAACCTTAGTGGTTACAAATTCTTTGTTAAAGGCTCAAAGGTTGAGGCTAAAGAATGGGTTGAGTTCTCATGTGACGATTGTGGTTGCATGGTGTCAGTTGCTGACAACAAACTTAAAAATTTTCCTGAAGATCAAACTGGTCTTGGTCATTTTTGGCAAGACACTTTACCACGTAATTTTAGTTGGGGAGCGTAATCATGATTAAGTCTAATTTACCGTGGAAGATCGATTACATTTATGGGTATAGCTATGGCAAAGCTGTACCTCAATATCTTACTGACAACGAAATGTTTGACACTCTATACACAGAAGATGAGCAAGATGAAGTCTTTAGTCTTAAAGTAGGTGAGCAAACAACAATTGTTGGAGTTGGTGAGAAAATTAAAATTACACGCATGGAGGTGCAATCATGAGTAGCTTAGAAAGATATTACGATCAAAAGATTGAAGAAGAAGAAATGATGCTAGACGAAGATGATTTTTTCTTTGGTGACGATGAGATTTGTGTTGGTAGAGTTTACTATCAAGGTGGCTATGAAGAATGGCGAGTAATACAACTCGGTCAGACTGATGGTCAAGATGGTGTAGTAAAGTTTTTTGTTACTATGATCAGACTACATGACTCCCAACTTAGAACAATCTTACAATCAACTTTTAGAAAGAAATGGAAGTTATATCAAAATTAGTATATCGCTATACTAATATTAATATATACTTAACACTTTAAACACTTGGAGATATTATGGAAACTGCAAAAGAATTAAAACAAAGCGACAATTACCAAACAGCTTGGGAGAGTCGCAAAGATGAAGCTCGTGACGAATGTATGACTGAAGCTGACAACATTGTTATGGAAGTTGAGCATATAGTTGGCGATCTTGATCAAAGACTAGATGTGCAAAATACTGAGATACTTGCTGATGCTTTGAAGGCTTTAAGAGAATTAGCTGACTACACTTATCATGACACTATTTATGGCAAGTATGCAACGCACACGGAAGAATTTATTTATGACTTCCGTAAAGACATGAAGATGATCGCACAGGAACGTCTTTGTTATGAATTAAAATTTAAGGGAGAAAGATAATGAATGGTCATTCAGATGCAATTGACAACGAGGACTTTCCGTTCTCAGAAGAAACAACTAACCTACTAATCAAACATGGTTACACAAACGAAGAATTTGAGCATCCATATATTGATGAGCGCAAAGAAGAATTAGCAGGGTTTGGCGAGTTTACTAATGGCACAACTAAAGCGCCTACACAAAACGAAGAAGTGTGGGCATGGCTTGAGCAACATGGAACGATTACAGATAATGAAGCTAGAGATTATCTTTACATCAATCGATTAGCGGCGAGAGTTTATGATCTGAAACAAGATGGTTATCCCATTGAAAGTGAAATGATAACTGTTAAGCGACCTAATCGTAGATCAGTTAGTTTTGCTAAATATTTTATTAAGTCTGATGAGGACTAATCATTTTACAGATGTCATCTCGGAGCTTAAACGAGTTCGAGATGTTTATTATGATTCAATCTTTGAAGATTGCGAGTATGAAATTATTGAAGCATTAAAAATTAAGATGGATCATTTACAAAACTTGGCTGACAATGGTCAAGAATATATTGTTAACTTTTAAGGAGATATTATGGAACAGCAATTAGACAAATACGGTTTACCATTACTTGAGTCTATGTCTATACAAGGC
>Ga0070747_1001166_pt1 | contig 12904 bp, 14 predicted proteins | sample VirMetDEL_Mar_31_FD_77321 | JGI IMG/M metagenome (GOLD analysis project Ga0070747, IMG submission 77321) | Aqueous microbial communities from the Delaware River and Bay under freshwater to marine salinity gradient to study organic matter... | ecosystem: Environmental > Aquatic > Marine > Coastal...
GCCAATACACGACAATCGAAAGAGCAATCCAGGGCTAGAAGGCTTCGAGGCAACTTAACTCCGGAAGGAGTGGGTGCCGATCCCGCCACAACTTTGTCTGGAGACGAAGAAATGGCGAGAGGTTTTGCAAAGGCCGGAGGCGGCCGCTAGTACGACCAATTGTTTGTTTCTTCGTCACAAAGTTAACAGTGACGGAGTAAATCCAAATGATTACGACCTATACTACCGATGCGGGTCGCATTAACGAGGTCAAGGGGGAAATCCTTGCCCACGCGATTCCGGTAGAGGTACTTGCTCTTGGTACTACCATGAAGCAAATGCCTCGCAACGCTGGTGATAACATTACTTATCGCCGTTTCATTCCCTTCGGCGCTACCAGTACGAATGTGAACACGCAAAACCGGCCTTTGGTCGATGCTGCTGCTCATATTTTGCAGGAAGGCGTTACCCCAAGTGCAGATCAGCTCACCCCGGTTGATGTAAACGTCAAGCAACAGCAATACGGTTGCCTGTACAGCTACACCGACAAGACTGCTGAAATGTACGAAGACGACATTCCCAACGAGATGAAAATTCAAGTTGGTGAGCGTATGGGCCTGGTTCGAGAAATGGTGCGTTACGGCACTATGAAGGCGTGTACCAATGTTCAGTTTGCTGGCGGCACTACTGACCGGGTTCAGGTTGACGAGGCAATTAGCCTTAATCAGCTTCGCACCATGTCTCGAACGCTGAAAGCAAACCACTGTAAAAAACCCCGGCGTATGCTGGCATCCAGCCCGAACTACAATACATACGCGGTGGAAGCCTCGTATATTGTTTTCGTGCATACCGATGCAGAGCCCGATATTCGTGATTTGCCCGGTTTCCGGCACGTTGCGGATTATGGTCAACGCCAGCCTATAAACGAGGAAGAAATTGGAACGGTTGAAGAGTTCCGCTTTGTTCTTTCTCCAGAGCTTGCTCCCTATAGCGCGGCTGGTGCTGCGGTTGCCGGAACTGGCTTGATGGGTACTGCAAACGTGGACGTTTATCCGTTTATCGTTTGTGGCATGGATGCGGTCTACGATGTGGCTCTTCGAGGGCTCAACAGCATGGACCCTTATCACATTCCGCACACTACACGGGACAAGTCTGATCCGGGTGGTCAACGCGGGTACGTTGGTTGCAACTTCTACTCTGCTGTTCTTATTGTGAATGGTGGCTGGATGGGTGTAATTGAGGCCGGTGTATCCGATCTGGCGTAAGCCGGGTTGATATTCCATTGAACGGAGGAAGAGTCTAATGGACCTTCAAACATTAAGTGGCGTTACTGGCGCTTTTAACGCGGCCGGACTTACCCTGGACGGTTCAAACAAGGAAAATGTCACGTTTACTAACGCGACTGAACTTGCATTGAATGGTACAGCGTTGTCGGTTGCTGCGAACCAAGAGGTTGCTCTTACCGGCACTTCTCTGGCCGCATCCCAAACCTGCGTTTTTCTGATTTGTTCTGCTGGCGGCACTTCGCACACAGCAGTTCAGTCGGAAATTGTAGCCAATTCTGATCTTACTGATCGGGGTCTTGCAATTCAGCTACCGGACATTCCAGAAGGCAACGTGCCTGTCGGATATGCGAAGGTATCTACCAACGCGAGCGGAGCTTTCATCCCTGGTACGACTAACTTGGACACAGCTAACGTGTTCGATGTTTATGTCGATTTCCTGGGTGGAATCGTTGATCGCGCTGTGCAAGGCGTAGCAACGGGCGCGTAATAGCGTCTAACGAACGTTCTCTGGTCAGGCAACCCCTGGCCGGGGAATAAGTTTTTTATACAGGAGAGAGCCAAATGTGGAATTGGAGAGCAATCCGAAATCTACAGGTCTTTGAGCGACTGGTTATGAAAACCAGTGCAGTGTTCACAGCCGTTGATACTGACGGAAAATCTGTAAGTGGAACGAGTATTGGTAAGTTCAATGTAGCTAACGCTGGCACATTTGCTGCCTTATCGTCTGCTACGACTTTATTGCGCCGGGATAGCGGCAAAACCATAGTGCTTGATAGCGCAACAGGTTTTGCGGTAACGCTTCCGGCGGCTGAATCTGGTTTGAAATTTTCAGTAGTAGTTGGCGATACGCCTCCGACTTCAGGAAATCACACCCTGGTATCGGCAGAAACAGCCAATATTTACGGAAATTTGATAGTCAACGGAGCAAAAGTACCAGCAGTAGACGAAGATAATATAGCGTTTGTTGCTAGTAATGCGGTTCAGGGCGATCAAATAGAGCTTGTTAGTGACGGCACAGATTGGTATCTGACCGGAACTGGCAACGCTGTTGGGTCTATTACGGCTAACACGTAACGCAGGCTAAAATATTAAAGCTCCCAAAGTGTGTTAGCGGCCACACTGGGAGCTTTCCTTATGCCGTGTGGAGATTGAAATGACAGATCAGAGCCCAAGGCAGAAAAAAACAAGCACCAGGAAAAAGCCGTCTCAAGCAGAATTGAAGCGACAGACAAAAGCACAAAAAAACCGCGCTGACGATGCTGAGAATCAATTATTTGCTATGCAACAGCAAATGACAAAAATTATGGACCGCTTAGAGGAAATGGACTCTAAACCAGCGGCCCACGACCCGAAAGCTGGGATGATAGGCAATGTTCTCAATGAGCGCATTGACCCGGACCTTCCAGACAGGCCAGAAGCGGTATTGCCTGCACATTTGCAGAAGATATCAAAAAGGCTTGATGAGCAAAGCGCAAGAAACAATCCAGTCACCAGTTCTAACAGATTGGAGACTGAAAACGAAGAAATAGGGCAAATTGAAGAACGCACCATGAGTTCTTCTGGCCTGGCGAGAGACAGCCTGGAGCCGATTCGAGTAGTCGATGAAGGCATTGTGGTAGAAAATCACACCAGATGGACCAAGGACAAGCTGGAACATGAAGTATTTATGAATGAAATGGTTTGTGTGAAAGTCGCAGAAACAACGGATGATACGCAAACTCCAATGCCAGAAGTATGCGTAAATGGTCGAACGCAGTTTTTTGCCAGAGGGCAAGAACAATGGGTTAAAAGGATGTTTATTGGTCCTCTGGCTCGCGCTAAGAAGACCACGTATACTCAACGTATGGAAAAATTAGAGGACGGGTCAGATACTTACGTCCAAGTGCCACATTCGGCACTAATGTATCCCTTTGAGATTGTTGAAGACAATCAGAAGGGAAAAGAATGGCTACGCAGCATTTTGCGGGAGTCATAGGAGAATGAAATGCCGGAATATGTATTGCCAGAAATAAAAAACGCGAGCGAAGAAGTTGGCATGGTAAGGGATTCATACGCTTACCCTGACGAATATGCTCGAAAAATTACTATTCCGGTAAACCCTGAAATACTTGCTGGTCTCATGGTTGGTGAGGCGGCAAGTATTACTTTGACGGGAAATATCCAAGAACTAAGCAGCAATCAATCTGCCGATTCCGCAGGCCGAACTAGCGTAACCATTAATTTAGATAAAGTTGAAGCTTACCCTGTTGATTACGACATGGAAGATGATGATTTGTCTGACGAAATGGCCGCAGAAGAAGACATGGCTAAAGGTTTCGGCTCTGGCCGTGGAAGATTTGGCGGCGGAATGGGAATGATTTGAGAGGCAAAAAATGGCTAAAATAGCTCCCACAATTACAACATTACATAATTCAAACACGAAAGTCGTTACGTTTACTGATTTAAAGCAGGGATCGACTGACGCGGGGACCGGGGATGCGTTTGGCCTCGAAGAATGGGGGGATCGCGCAGCGCAAGCTATTGTTACAGGCACGGCTCCTACAAGAGTTGATATAGAAGGTTCGCAAAACAACACCAATTTTGCTCGATTGCGGGACGTTAACGATACGGACATTGATTTAAAAGATGGTCGAATTTACGCGATCCAGGAAGTTCCTCTGTATACAAGAGCAAAAGTTACCGGCGGTGACGGAACAACTAATGTGGTTGTCATAATTTCTGCTAGTCGGAACAATGATTCGAGGACATAATAATGGCCGATATATACAAATCAGTATCTATTCTTCGCAAACAAGTGAAGCCGTATTTGGATGTAGCAGAAGCACTGGACGCTATTGAGGAATCTCAAGACGTAATAACCGGCCTGGCTGCAAACAACTCAAAACTGACAAAGTTAAAATCTGACGTAAAAAAATCAGAAGCATCATTGGCGACTGTGCAAAAAACGCTTATTGATTCTGAAAAAAAAGCGAAAGATTCTTTAACTGAATCAAAAAAAATAATCAAAAAAGCAGAAAATGACGCTAAAGCAATTATTGAAGGTGCTAAGGCTAAGTCAGATGAAAATAACCGACAAGCAATTGAAAACCTGCGTAGAGAAGAGCAAGTTATTGCTGACAAGCAAGAAGCAGTGATAAGCACAATGACTGCGGCCCAAAAACGAGTAAACGCTTTAAATGAAGAAATAAAATTGTTAGATGCCAAATTATCAGAACAGCATGAGCAAATTACGGCCAACAAGATCAAGATAGACGAATACATTGGCGCATTAAAAAATATTTGATATGAAAAATGGCAATTACAACTGATAATGAAAAGTATTCGACATTAGCCTTTAATTGCTGGACGGTTCCTTCTGGCACTATTTCGTCTGACGGTCTTGATTCAGCCGATAAAAAACAATTACTTCGCGGGTATCCTACCTTGCCTTACGATCCAGGCCCGGACCCGGTATCCGGCAACGTGCAGTGGATTACGAGATACAGGAGACGGGGTAGAAGATGAAAACCTATTTGCAATTATGCCAGGCAGTGTGCAGAGAATGTAGTATTGCTGCTGGAGAAAGCGCAATCACCACAGTTGCTAATCAGTCAGGGCAGTTACAGAGAGTTACAGCGGCCGTTCGAGACGAATGGACCCGAATACAGAATTTACACACTGATTCTGGCCTTTTATGGCGATTTCTTCGCTCAGAGTTTACGTTGCTGGCAGAAACAGGCGTAGATACTTACGCGTCAGGCGCGAGCCAGGTAAAAGACACTGTTGCAGGGACTCCTGGAGCAACGATAACAAGATTTAGGAAATGGCTAATAGCCAACTACGATAATCCACCAAAATCGTATAAAACAAGCGCAGGAAAAGGAACAGAAGGCTTTTTAACGTTTCTCGCGTGGAATGACTTTAAGTATATTTACGACATTGGAACTCAAAATCCTGGCCCCCCTGCTCATATCACAATAAATCCTCAAAATAAGTTGGTTATTGGTCCGGTTCCCGACAGCAACTACACCATAACGGGTGATTACATAAAATCGGCTCAATTGTTAGTTTTAGACGATGATGAGCCAGATATGCCTGTAGATATGGAAGACGTAATTGTATGGAAAGCAGTTTCAAGGACGGGATTGCAAAAAAACGCTGGCGAACTAATAACGCTTGGAGAAGATAATTACGCGCACTATTTGGGGCAATTAGAAAGCGATCAATTGTCTGAAATACCGATTGCGAGCCCAATGGCATGATAAAACAGGCTAAACAAGCAAGAGGCGCGGTCCAAACGGCTTTAGATTATATACCGTTCGGTTTTGGGCTTGACCTTGTTACTCCTTCAAATCAAACGCAGCCAGGATCGCTGAGAGAGTGCGTAAATTACGAAATAAACATAAACGGGGGCTACACCGGGATCGAAGGTTATGAGCGTTACGATGGAAGTCCAAGGCCCAGTGACGCTACGTTTGTCAAACTTGATGTGAATATAACGGGAAGTCTTGCTGTAGGTGATGTAGTGACTGACACTACAACTAATAAATCAGGGACTATTGTATTTATAAATACAACGTATGAAGCATCACAAATTCATATTGTTTTAACCAAAGTTAATGGCGTTTTAGGGTCTGAAAGCGCAACGCATACGCTCAATGTTAGCGGATCAGCAGAAGCAACAACAGTTGGAGTAGGGGCCGTAGGTGGCGCACCTACAGCGAAACTAGGGGCTCAATACACAAATTATGCTGCTGACAACTACCGAACAGATATTACAGCAGTGCCAGGTGAGACAAATTCCAAAATATTAGGAGTGTGGCACTTAAATGATATTGTATATGCGTTCAGGAACCATACAGACGGAAATAGTGCAAAACTGTGGAAATCTACGGCAAGCGGGTGGTCTGAAGTAAGTTTAGGCTTAAAACTGGCGTTTACGGCAGGTCATAACGAGCCAATTCGCGGAGAAACAATAGAAGGGCAAACGTCAGGGGCCACAGCAGTTATAACTAATTATCATGTTACCAGCGGACAGTGGGATAGTAACAATGCGGCAGGGATTATATTTTTAAAATCTCAAACAGGTACTTTTCAATCTGAGCATATTGAAACTGTTAGCGGCGGCACTAATTCTTTGCTGATAGGAGGAAATAGCAGCGACTACACGCTTCTTCCAGACGGCCGGTTTGAGTTTGATAATTATAAATTTGCGGCAACAGAAAAAATCTACGGTGTAGACGGAGTTAATTACGGGTTTGAGTTTGATGGTACTACGTTCATACCAATTCCTTCAGGAATGACTAACGATTCGCCTGACCACGTAGTAGCACACAAATTTCACTTGTTTTTCAGTTTTGATAATAGTGTTCAGCATTCAAGCATAGGCGATCCGTTTACCTGGAGCCCAATTACAGGTGCAAGTGAAATAAATGTTGGCGATACAGTTACGGCATTTAAAGTTCAGCCGGGTTCCGAAACGGGAGCGGCGTTAGCTGTTATTTCTCGAAACAGAATACATATTCTTTATGGAAGTAATGCAGGAGCTATTGGCTCTGCTGGAGCTTGGAACTTAATTCAATATCGAGAAGAGGTTGGCGCATTTCCTTATTCTGTTCAAGAATTTGGAATTACGCTAATGATGGATGATCGCGGAATAAACACTCTGCAATCAGCAGACACGTTTGGAAACTTCGCGCACTTAGTTGCCTCTCGCCTTATCCAGCCGTTTATCAATATACGAAAGTCTTTAGTAACTGCGTCTTGCGTTTCTAGGGACAAATCTCAATATAGAGTATTTTTCTCTGATAACACGGCACTTTATTGCACAACTGATAACAACAAAATCATGGGGTCAATGACTCAAAAACTAAACCATACTGTGTCTTGTATGGTTTCCCAGGAAAACTCTCAAGGCCAAGAAGTTATTTATTTTGGGTCAAATAATGGGTACGTGTATCAGCTAGATCGAGGGACCAGCTTTGATGGAGAAGATATTGAAAGACGCATAGCTTTAAATTATCACCACGCAGGCACGCCGAGAGTTGAAAAAAGCTATTTTGACGGAAGCTTTGAGCTTACCGGATCAGGTTATTCAGAGTTCAGTTTTACATACGAGTTAGGATATAACCAGTACACGATACCTCAACCAAATGCCAGAATGCTTGACGTTGCTTTTGATTCTGCTAATTGGGACGCAATGACCTGGGATGATTTTATTTGGGACGGCTCTATTCTCGCTCCGTCTAATGTGGACCTTTCGGGTAGTGGCGAAAACATATCTCTTATATTTTTTAGTGCATCTGATTATTTGTATCCTTTAACCTTTTCGGGCGCACAGTTAAGAATGACTGTTCGCAGACAGCTTAGGAGTTAAAATGAGCTTTTACACACCATCTGGCACTCCATCTACAGGATCACCGGGAGATTCAGCGCCAATACGTGCTGAATTTACATCTATTCAAACTGCGTTTGCCAAATTACCTACATTAGCGGCCAATCAATTTTGGCAGGTAAATTCCGGAGGAACAGCGGTTCAATCTATTACAGCAAGCGCATTAGCGGCAATATTGAAGCCTGACTTGCTTGAAATTGCTGACTCTGCAACAAACACGACCAGTATTGCTGCAAGTTTTACACATACTACGGACGCTACACCGGCCGCAGGCATTGGCACAGCAATTTCATTTATTACAGAAACAACAGCAGGAAATCACACTGGCGCAGTAATAAGCTCCGAAGCAACAGACGTTGCATCAGGAAGTGAAGATTTTAAGTTGTTGTTCAAGTTAATGAACAGCGGGAGTGCTGCTTCAACTAAGTTGACGCTTGAAAATGACGGAAGATTGAGCCTGGTGTCTGGTGGTCAATATCAAATTAATGGAATTAGTGTTATTGGGGCAACAACACTTGGCGGTAATGTTGTAAATTCGTCTCTTACTAGCCTGGGAACGATTGGATCGCTGGTAGCGACCACGGCCGATATAAATGGCGGCACAATTGACGGAGTTGCGTTCCAGGGGACTATTGATAATACAGTTATTGGTGGAAGCACTGCTGCCGCAGCTTCGTTTACTCAGTTAACGGCGGTAGCAGGCGGTTCGTGGACAAGTTCGGGAATAAATCTAGCCTCTGGAGATAGTTATAAAATACAGGGTGTAGAAAAATTAGGCGCAACCACATTAGGCGCGACAGTTGTTGCCTCATCGTTGACCAGTGTAGGCACTATTTCTACCGGAGTATGGCAAGGTACTGCGATAAACCAAACATATTTGGTCGGTCAGTCAGGCACGAATACAGGTGACGAGCCTGATGCTTCTACGTCTGTTAAGGGTGTTGTAGAGCTTGCAACTCAGTCAGAGGTCAACGCAGGAACATCAACTACAAAAGTAGTGACTGCGGATACGTTGGAAGGCGCAACAGCTTTAAAAGCACGAACAATTAAATCTGACACGCAAAACGCGCAATTAAAAATTGACGTTTTAACGGCTGCTCAATATGCAAGTTCTTCAAAAAGCTCAGATACGCTGTACTTTTTAACTTAGGACATAAAATGCCTGATCCTTTAATTTTTGATACCCGCGACTTCGATTTAAACAACGGTACTGACGCTGTTGGCACAACCTATGATTTTACATTTAGCGGCGTATGGGAAGGAACTAAGCCAAAAGCTGCAATTATTTTTGCGGGACTTACTAATAGTGCTACTGCAAGAGGAGATGGCTATGCAGCTTTGTCAACAAGCATAGGAATGATAGATAGCGACAATAATAAAGCGTGTCATTGTTATGGCACTGTAAAGTCATTTGTAAACACTGCCGAAAGTCATTCAGGACAACAAAACGCATCAATTTCCGGAAACAACGATACAGTAGTTTGGATTCCCAACCTATCGAGTGGTTCTACAGCCGTATACGGTAGATTTGACGGACAGTTAATTAACAACGGAATAAGATTTACAAAAAAATCATTGGGGGCGGGCGGTAGCGTTTTCAGAGTGCAAGTAATTTTATTAGGAGGGGATCAGGTTCAAAACGCTAAAGTCTCAGGGATTAACGCGTTTGGATGGGCTATTTATGGAGGACCGCCATTTACAGATACGAGTGCAGGATTCCAGCCGAATTTAGTGTTTAGCACAACGGCCACCAAAAACTTTCAAAACGAAACCATTGTTACTGGGTCGGGATCGACAGCGTGGGGATGGAGTGCAAAAAACAAAGGAACGGGCTCAGTAGTTAATACGGGACTTAGTTTGTTCAGGGACAATAACTCGGACCGGTTTGTAGATATTACGGGGGGCATTGACGCTTCAAAAGCACTTGGAGTAAAAGGAATAAACGGACCCGGACTGAAAAACGATTTTGAAATTACTGCTTTCACATCTAGCGGAGCGACATGGGACTGGAGCGCGGGGTCCGGAAGTAAATTAAATATATTGTATATTGAGCTGGCATCAGACGAGCAAATCCATATCGGATATGACAATCGGACAAATAATAGTACGTCCTGGGAAACTAACGAAAACCCTGAAACCCCTTTAGTGGGCGCTATGATATGGGAGCAAGGCTACTCACTCAGCACTGGGGCCTCAGTTTACACAACAAACCACCACGAAAGTCACGCTATTATGTGGTCGCCAAGAAAAGCGGTTCAGTGGTCGTGGGTTGCTCACGATGCCGCAGTGCCAAATTTTAATGGATATGCGTGGAATAACGGTGACATAACTAACGGATCGACTTCGTATCGCAGAATGAAATGGATACATTACGCTAATAATGCGTTTGATTATGCTTCATACACGTTAAAAACAACGACCGGCAATGAAATGCGAATACAAGATATTAGTGACGACAAAACTCCGCAGCCAATCAGATACCTAATGCTGGGAGAGTTAATAGGAACAGGTGTTTATTCAGGAACGCAAAAAGTAATTTCCGTAAAAAAAGGAACAACAGACGTTACTGATATTTACCTTGGAACAACAGAAATAGAAGAGCCCTAATATGAACCCAGTAATGAGAAAAGTCGATTTGCCGTTTCTGGACGAAGAAGGTCAAATTATTGAAGGAGAAAGGCTTGAGCAAGCTAAAAAGCTACTATTGCTCCAGGCCGCGGGCCATGATGTTCCAGAAGAATTGCAAGAATACGCAATTAAGCATTCGTTTCATCAGTGCCTTGATACGGCTACTGTTTTGAAAGCGTTGGTTTGCAAAGCAAAAGATCCACACATAGGCATGGGGTTTGAAGAAATTGAGCAAACTAGGCATTTTGTGGAAAAAATTGATAATGAAAATTTAGGCGGTAATATTTTCCTTTCGACCAACCATTATAAAGAATTATGCGAAAAAGTTAAAAAGCCATTTTTAAAAGAATACAATTTAGCTTTTGATGTTTTTTTACAAACTGTACTAACCGCGCCAGAGGTTCCCTTGGTTCCTGCGGTAGAAGGTGAAAAATGACACCACTTGGAAATAATGCAGCTAATGAAGAAGAGTTAGAGGAAGGCACCGCAAGCGGGGCTCCTTTGACTGGTCCTGGCTCAAATAACGCGGCAACTGGACCATCGACTATTGGAAGCGGCGGCATTGCGGCCGATCCTGCCACTGGGCTTTCTAATCCGACTAGCAATAACGCAGAAACATCGACCAGTGCCGTAAGCGGGACAGATGGTAATCTTGAAACAAAAACCTATACAGCAAATCAGGCAACGTTTGGGGATGCGGAGTCTGTAGAGTCTAGGGTTGCAGGAATCATTGATGATGATTCGCCTCTCATGGCGAGAGCCAGAACAAAGGCAAAGCAAGCTGCAAACGAGAAAGGATTGCTCAATTCATCAATGGCCGTAGGTGCTTCGCAGGCTGCGGTCATGGATCAAGCTACCGAAATAGCCATGCAAGATGCCAAAACAGCGGCCGAGTTTAATCTTAGCAATGTGGATGCGGCGAATAAAGCGTCTGAATTTGACGCAGAACAAACAAATAGAATGGCCCTTGAAACTTATATGCAAGAAAAGGGCGGCGAAATTGATTTAGCGAAAATTGCCGCAAACATTGAAGGAGATAGCCGATTACTCAATGAAAAAGGAGAAATTGATTTAAGCTTGATGGAGTCTGAATATGATCGCAAAGATGAATTGCAAAACAGGCAAGCAGAAATTGATGAGCTTCTGATTAACGCAGAAGGTGACGTAAAATCCAAACTGCAACAAGAGCAAGGCGAAATAGATGAAATGCTGGCTTTTGTAAATGGAGAAATCGAAGCGGATTTGCAGGAGAAAAAAGGTTTAATTGATTTGATGCTGCAAGACGCAGCGGCAGAAGACGCAATAATATTAGAAAAAATCAAAGGCGAGATAGACAAGCAGATTGCAAATATTCAAGCATCAGCACAAATAGCAGCAGCAAACATAGCAGCATCCTCCAGGATACAAGCAGCTAAGATAGCAAGTGAAAGCGCACTGGAGCAAATTGCGGCGAAAGGTTATGTAGAGTTTTCCTTAAACGTGCAAGAGCAAGGTTTTAACAAAGAAACTCAAGAACTTGCCTTTCAAAACGAAAAAGAAATGGAAGGAATACTCACAGAAAACAAAATTCTCATTAACAGTAGTGTTTCGGCTCAAAACACAACAGCAACTTATACAGGTAACGTTACAGAAATATTGTTAAATCCCGACATGAATCCAGAGCAGAAAGAAGCGGCTATTGGAGTAGTTACGAGAAACTGGGAAGCAAGTTTAGCGTTTATTGACGAATCGACTAACAATGAAACCAATTTTGCTGACATGATTGAAGTCAATTGAGCGAGGAATAGTTAAGTGATTAGACCGGCCACGTTAAAAGACGTTCCACTTATCTGCGTTTTAGGCAGAGAGTCTTTAGAGGTCAACGATCCTTACCCTACCTTAAGAATATGTGACGATAAAATTAAACAAACAGCAATAGAAGTAGTGTCTGGTGCGGCGCATTTTGCATGGGTAAATGAAGACAATGAAGGAAATATAGATTCTGCCGTATGCGCTTATACAAGCGAAATTATGTTTCACGAAAGGAAACAATGTTCGCTATTGCTTTATTACAGTAGGAATAAAGGCTACGGGAACGGTGGCCGGTTACTAAAAGAATTAGTTACATGGTGGCGTGGCCGACCTGGTATTAAAATGCTAACAATTGCTTTAGAAGAAGGAACGGACCCCAAGGTGGGTTGCTTTCTCGAAAAACTTGGATTAGACAAAAAACTACCTGTTTACGTGGGGCTTTAGAAATGAGCAAAATAGCGAAAGGCATCGGAAAAGGATTAAAAAAAGTAGGCGAAGGCTTAAAAAAAGCAGTTAAAGGCGTTGGAAAAGTCTTTAAAAAAGTCGTTACGTCTAAGATATTTTGGGTGGTCGTGGCGGTAGCTCTTATTGCGTATTCGGCGGGGGCATTTACACCAGCCGTTACGTCAGCCGCGCCAGCGGCAACGCAAGCTACGGCAGTGGCATCTACTACTACAGCGACAGCCGGTGCTGCTGGGGCTGGGGCTGGGGCTGGGGCTGCCGGTGCTGCTGGGGCTGGTACGGCGGCTTCAAGTACATTGGCACCTATTACTGTTGCGCCCCAAGCATTAGCAGGCGGGGGCATGCGCGCCGGGGTGGCTCCAGTCGCCGCTACTGGTGCCGCTAC
>Ga0070747_1001169_pt1 | contig 12902 bp, 12 predicted proteins | sample VirMetDEL_Mar_31_FD_77321 | JGI IMG/M metagenome (GOLD analysis project Ga0070747, IMG submission 77321) | Aqueous microbial communities from the Delaware River and Bay under freshwater to marine salinity gradient to study organic matter... | ecosystem: Environmental > Aquatic > Marine > Coastal...
ATTCAGAAGCCCCAAAACATTGAAGTCAATCCATTCTTCAGCTTCAAGCTGTGTCCATTCGTTTTGTTTCATAAAAAGATCGAGCATTAAGTCGTAGCCGTAAATCAGCAAACCATCTTGGCTATATCCCATAATTGCTTCGTCTAGGCCATCAAGTATAATGGCTCCGTCATCAAGTAAGTGTCGTATTTCTTCAATTATCATTTAAAGGAATATACGCGCAAAAATACAATTGTCAACAAAAAAGCCCCGAAAATCCGTTAAAGAAATTCGGGGCAAAGTTTTGAACGACCGTATAATAGCCTTACGCGTTTAAGCCATAGGGCGATATGTGTTACACTTAAAATTCTGAAAAGCGAAAAAAAAATAAAAAACGCTTTAAAGAAATTAAAATAACAAAAAAGTGTAAATTACACTATGGCATTGGGTGGATCTCACGAAGAATATATAATTATCAATAATACCTTATTGACTGGAGTGCAAAACGTAGCGTTTTCACAGCAAGTTTCAGAAGATCCTGTTTTGGCGGTAGGGTCAAGTTTTAATGGGACAACTATTACCAGCCCCACAATAACAACTCTAGCTATTGATAAATTACTGCTAAACTCTGATTTTATAACAGGGCTAACTGGTTCCAGCTCCATTAGCGGGCAATTCGGATATGGGGATAATTTAATTGATTTTGAAAAAGCTTGTTTGGGTGATTATTCTGTTTCTGCTCAAGTGGGAAGTTTACCCACGATTGCTTTTAATTTAGATATTTACGGATCGTTAAGTGGAAGCGAATCTTCTGTCGAACTTGGCGCTGTAAATGAAAACTCAATTCAAAAAGTTCCTCAGGAAGGTTTAATAGTAACATTTGACAAAGGTGCGACTAACGCTGTCCAGTCTGTGGTTTTTACCCAAACAATCAATAAGCAGGCTATGTATGGTATTAATTCTTTTGAGGTCGCGCAAGTAAAAACGGTAGGACCCATCTCTCAGCAAGTGCAAATTTCGATAGAGGTAGAGGATTATGAGTTAGAAGAAACATTTTCTTTTTTAGAGGTGTCTAAAGATAGAAATAGAACAATACAAATTCAAATTAGTGGTGAAAACTCCATTCTTAATACATTTACATTAGAGAATGCCCACTTAACTAGCGAAAGTTTCTCAGCTGGGGTTGGGGATACTATTATTGCCAATTTAGAGTACAAGGGTTATAAAAAAGTGTAATAATAATTATGGCATATATTTCATATCAGGACGTACCTCTTTATTTTGGCAATTCGGCAAACACTAGTACATTACCAACTGAAGGTAATAACAAGGGAGTGATAGCGCAACAAGTTCAATTAAATTACACACCAAATATTGCTCCATCTAGAGTTGTGGGTAAAGAGCCAACTAAAGATAATTTTAATCTTTCTGGGCCTCCAAACGCCTCGTTATCCTTTAGTGCTTATATCGCTCCAAGCGAATTTACCCCTGCTGATTATACTGGAGACGTCGGCGATGCTGGGACAACCTTTAGAATTGGTGACTCCCTTAGTGGAATATCGGGTTCTGGCGCGTTTATGACATCTTTTTCTTATACTGTTTCTCCGTACGCTCCTATTTTAATGCAGTGCGACTTCGCAATTTATAATCCATTGACAACAACAAGTATTGGTGGCCAAATAGCAGACGCATTGAATGACAGCGTTTTACCAGCAACGAATTTTAGCACTTTCGGACATGGCGCATATTCTCTTTTTGACGGAAATGGTGCTAATATTTCAACACGCTTAGGTGATATTGATACTTTTGAATCAGTACAGTATCAGTTCAGTGCGAATAGGTTGCCAGTATATACAATTGGGAATTATAATATCACTAAATGCGAGTTACTCACAGCCGAGCATTCATTACAAATTCAAGGAGATAATATTCAAAGACTCGTGCCAATTACAGGAAGCAATCCTGGATCAATAAGAATTCAAGTCAAAAATGCAACCGCTTCAACATTGTTAACATCGACCGTTGATGGAAGACTTAACGCTGAAAATGTTACTATACAAGGTGGGGATCTAGCAAGAGGTTCTATAACTATCACAGAGTTGCTAAAATAAAAAATGCCTGAGTTGGAATTCAAACAATTGGGTCATAAAATACGATTCAAAAAACGTAAATTTAAATTTACCGAAAATCAAGTTGATTTTTTAAAAACAGCGCTAGACACAAAAACAAAACTAATGTTTTTGGCTGGACCCGCTGGGACTGCAAAGACCTACATGGCTGTATATTCAGCCCTGCAGATGATGATGGATGCAGACCTTGAAAAAGATATTCTGTACATCAGAAGCATAGCTGAAAGCTCGCAAAAAAGCCTTGGGTCTCTCCCAGGATCTATTGACGAAAAGTTTGGTGTGTTTGCTGGGCCGTTTTACGATAAACTAGAAGAAATGGTTGAACCTTCAGAAATTAAAATACTAAAGGAAAAAAACCTCTTTCAATGTATGCCTGTAAATTTTGTCAGGGGTTCTAATTGGAATGACACGATTGTTATTATTGATGAGGCGCAGAATTTTTGTTATGACGAACTCATGACCGTATTAACGAGAATAGGTGAAGACTCTAAAATTATTATTTGTGGTGACATGATGCAGAGCGATATTCGTAATAGTGGTTTTTCTGACATATTTAATACTTTTGATGATCAAGAATCCGAAGACAACGGAATTTATTGTACGAAATTTGGTGTAGAAGATATCAAAAGAAGTGAGATATTGAAATTCATAGTTTCAAAGCTAGAAAAAAATAAATTTTAAAAAATAATATCTTATTGTATAATAGGATATGACTAAATTTTGTTTTGATTGTGGCACTAAGCTAGAATATAAATTCAATCCACCTAACTTTTGCCCAAGTTGTGGTACTGCTATTTCAGCAGAAAAGAAAACCAAGGACAACGTTTTAACCAAAAAGAAAGTATCCAGATCTAAAGAGGATACGGATGGTTATACTGATGCTGGTTTTGTTCCATCTATTTCTAAGTTAGAATACGAACTTGAAGATTTTGGTTCAAGTGTCCAACACACAATAGGTTCGATTGGGGGAAAGCAGGCCCCCAAAAGACGGCAGCAAATCACTAGGGACATTAATGATTTATAATGTATTCTTTTGAAGATAAAATAGATAAAATAGAAATAGCTCTAGAAAGAAAAAGATCAAAGTGGGATTTGGATGCAGTAGCTTATGTAGATTACGACGACATTAAGCAAATCATTATGACACACATCTACAAGAAGTGGCACTTGTGGGATCAATCTAAACCTGTTGAGCCTTGGCTAAGCAGAGTTGTTTCTAATCAATTTAAAAACCTTTTGCGTAATCATTATGGAAATTATGTAAGACCATGTTTACGTTGTAAATTTAATAGTGGCGGAGATGGTTGTAATAAAACAGAGAGTTCCATTCAGGATAACTCTTGTGGAGAATTTAAAAAATGGGAAAAAAAGAAAAAATCTGCATATGATATTAAACTAGCCGTGACAATCGAAAATCATTCCCACGAAATCCAATCCAAAAAAGATAACTTTTTAGATCTAGAGCGAACGACAAATAAGTTAGCGCAAGAAATGAAGCTCCATCTTAGTAGCAGGCATTTTCGAGCATTTAGTATGATGTTTATAGAAAACTATACAGAGGAAGAGGTCGCTGATTATCTTGGCTTTAAGACAAACGAGAAAAAGCGCTCTGCTGGATATAAACAAATAAAAAACTTAAAAAAGATATTTCAAGAAAAAGCTCAGCAAATAATAAAATCAAAGGATATAATATGATTAATCTTACTGAAAAACAGAAAAGTTTAATTTTAGAAATTTTTAAAATTGATCCAAACATTATAAACATTACTAGAGCTGTTTTTGAGGATGAAAGTCTTGATGGCCGCGCTAAAGAGGGAAGAGCTGTTACAAAATTTCTAGCCAAAAATGGTTACAAAACGAAAACAACAAAACACGATAAAGCAAATAATATAACGCTTACCGAGTCACAGTTATCTGAAATTGAAGAGTTTAAAAGAGATGGGATGAACACATCAGAGATCGCTGATATTGTTTTTAAAGAACCAGTAAAAAGACTTTCTAAGGAATGGCGTGTTATTAACGAGTTGGTTAATCAAGAAAGAGAAGAAGAAAAAGAAAAAGGACAGGATGCTTCTGGAAACTATATCGCACCGCAAGCTATCTCCAGATTAATTAAAAAGATTAATGACTCAACTGGTGTCGGGCTGGAAGAGGGAAAGCTATCTAGAACGGCGCGCACTTGTTGCGATAAGCTGCGGATAAATCTTAGCAACTCTAGATTTGTCGCTATTGTTAATAATTATATCAGCCCCAGAGACAAAGAGTTATTCGAGCAAGAATTTATACGACTTACTTGGGACAAGCCAGACCTAACTGCTGACGAACTTAATTTATATATGAATGTGGGCAAGGAAATTATTAACTTAGAGTTAATTACTGGTCATTTGCAAAAATTAAACGAGATGTTCGAAGATGCTGGTCACCAAGATGAAATGACTGTCCGTTTAGCGGAAATTATCAAAGCCAAAAGCTCTGAATACCATCAATGCGAGACCCGTATAGAAAATCTAACAAAGAAGCTACAGGGTGACCGTGGTACGCGTTTAGCGAACCAACAAAAGGACACAGCATCATTTTTATCTATTGTCCAATTATTTCAAGAAGAAGAGGAAAGAAAAAATATGGTCAAGATAGCCGAAATGCAAAAACAAGTAATCAAAAAGGAAGCCCAACGTCTAGAGGGGATGTCTGCTTGGAAGGCGAGAGTGCTGGGGATTGGTATTGAAGATGTCTTATAAATGCAAAGAGTGCGGGTCAGAATTTACTTCCGAAAAATCCCTACATGGTCATCTTAAAGCTCATAAAATTTATGTGGCAGATTACTATGTAAAACACTACCCGCGTTTCAACAAACTTAATGGTAACCCTCTCCCGTTTAAAAGGAAGGAGGAGTATTTTGAGAATGACTTTATTAATAGATCTCAATTAGTTGCTTGGTGCAAAAAATCCGATCCCACTGAGGTTAAAGAATATATAATTGAATTAGCTAAAAGAAGAATCAAACAAAAGAATTATAAAAATGCGCCGTTCCATCTTGAACTTTTAAAAAGACAATTGCCAGACTTAGATGTTTTTAAAGAGAATTTTGGCACATATACAAAAGCTTGCCACGCAATGGGAGCTGAGCCAATATTTTATAAAGGTATACCTAAAGAGTTTAAGGAAGATGTCGATGTCGAAGTGTTAATCGATACCAGAGAACAGCAGCCATTAGAATTTCCCAAATCCCAAATTTTAAAATTAGATTTCGGGGATTACACATTAGGTGGTAAGGATTTTTCTAATACATTTGTAGATAGAAAGAGTTCTGGCGATTTTTTATCTACATTTGGCGGGCAGGTTGATAGGTTCAGAAAAGAAATGAAAAGATGCGTAGAGCTTGATAGTTATATGTATATAGTTATAGAAAAGCCAATAAAAGCAATTGAAAAAGAGGCTATTTTTACAAAAGGTAGAAGAGCGCCGAAACTGAGTTGGGTATTCTCTAATATGATTTCAATACAACACGAGTTCGCTGGTAATTGTCAATTTATTTTTACCGACAACAGAACACATAGCGAAGAAATTATTCCCAAGCTTTTGTATTTAGGCGACAAACTTTGGAATGTAGATATACAATATTTTTTAGATAAGGAGCAAATATGAGTTGGGATACAGGAAATCAAAAACCCCTAGATAGAGAAGATATCAACAAACAAATCTTAGATCTTGATGGCTACCTTGAAGATAACAAGGCTAAGTATTACTTGTACAAGTTTTTAAAAGAAAACGTCACATTTACAACAGAACTAATGACTGGCGTTGAATTGTTTCCTTTTCAACATATGGCTGTAAAAGCTATGATGGAGAATGATTACTTTTTAGGTATATGGTCGCGTGGTATGTCTAAGTCCTTTTCTACGGGTATTTTTGCCTTGCTAGACGCTATGTTAAACCAAGGAGTTCACATAGGTATTATTTCAAAGTCTTTTCGACAATCAAAAATGATTTTTCGCAAGATTGAAGACATATCTATGGATAAAAAAGCAGAATTATTTAGACAATGTATAGGCAAGGTTAGCAAATCAAATGATGAGTGGTCGATGCAGATTGGCAAAAGCAGAATTACAGCTCTGCCTCTTGGAGATGGTGAAAAACTTCGTGGTTTTCGTTTTCAAAGAATTATTGTTGATGAGCTTTTGCTTATGCCAGAAAAAGTTTTGAATGAAGTCATTATGCCTTTCTTGGCTGTTGTAGAAAACCCACAAGAAAGACAAAAAATTAGCGACGCAGAAGACGCTATGATTGCCGCTGGTAAAATGACAGAGGAAGAGCGTACAGAGTGGCCTTCTAATAAAATGATAGGTCTTTCGTCAGCATCCTACAAGTTTGAATATTTATATAAAATGTATCAAGCTTATGAAAATATGATCTTTAATCCTGGTGCTAAAAACCAAGGAAGAAGATGCATTATGCAGTTTAGCTATGATTGCGCTCCTAAAGCTTTGTATGATGAAAATCTTATAAGCCAAGCAAGAGGTACTATGAGTCAATCCCAAATTGATCGAGAATTTAATGCTCAATTTACAGATGACAGCGCTGGTTATTTCAAGATAAGCAAGATGGCTGAATGCACTATTGAAGATGGGGAATCACCATCAGTTGAAGTGGCGGGAGAAGAGGGCGCTGAATACATACTAGCATTTGACCCATCGTGGTCTGAATCTGAAGCTTCTGATGATTTTGCTATGCAGGTTATTAAATTAATACCAGAAGGCAAAAAAGGCGTTATTGTGCATAGCTATGCTCTTCCTGGCACAAACCTAAAAAAGCACATGACTTACTTTAAGTATATTATTGACCACTTTAATATAATTATGGTTGTGGGCGATTATAATGGTGGCGTTCAATTCATGAACTCTTGCAACGAAAGCGATTTGTTTAAGAAGGATAAATTAGAGATAGGTATGTTTGATGCTGGTTTAGACAACCCACACGATTACGTGAAAGACTTAAAGGAAGCGAGAAGGGGTTATAATGTTTCAAACAAAACTATTTGTTACTTACGAAAGCCCACCTCTGTTTGGATTAGAAATGGCAACGAAATGTTGCAGACAGCTTTCGATAGAAAAAAACTTTATTTTGCAGCGACGGCTATGGATGACAATTATTCGATTCAGAGAGCTAAAAAAATACCAATAAAAGACTTAAAGTTTTCCAAGTACGAGGATGAAAAGAATGCTGGCGCGAAAATGATCGAATTCGTCGAACACCAGAAGGATATGATTGACTTAACAAAGGCTGAATGTGCTTTGATTCAAGTTTCTAGTTCTGTTGGAGGCACTCAAAGTTTCGATTTACCCAGTAATTTGAAGAGACAAAAAGGCGTTGATAGACCAAGGAAAGATTCCTACTCCGCCTTAGTGCTTGGCAACTGGGGAATGAATATATATTACGATATGATGGACATCCCAGAAGAAAGTAATCAAGGCTTCACCCCAATGTTTATTTAAAAAAGTTAAAAAGTAACTTTTAAATTGTGTAAAGTAACTTATAATATATCATGCCTAAAAGAAAATACACAAAAAAATCCGAGTATTGGAATAGTTTTAAAAGGGTTGCCCCAGAAGCCCCAAAATTTCAAGAAGCAGTTGAGCCTGCTACAGCGGGTGAGGCATACCATGTTTCCCAGGGGTCGTACAGTCGATCTGGTTCTGTGAGTAACCTCTCATCGTCTCCCACAAACACAAGAATAAACAGATCTTCTGTCACGACCCCTATTAACAAATTTAGTCAAATAAGAGCTGGTTTGTTGCCATACGAAATGGGTTCTGATGGTGTGAATGTTAGGGACGCTATCGAACTTTGCCAAAAAGCTTATGCTAATGTTCCTATCTTTAGAAACACCATTGACATGATGTCAGAATTTGCCAACGCAGAGTTATATTTAGAGGGAGGTAATTCGACTTCTAGAAATTTCTTTGAAAAACTCTTAGACAGGATTAAAATTTGGGATCTTAAGGATCAGTACTTTAGAGAATACTATAGAAGTGGAAATATTTTCTTATACCGAATTGATGGTAAGTTTAGTTTGGATGATTATAAAAAGTTTTCACAAAACATTTCAGAAGGTCCATCCCTGAATAAGTTTCCGTTAAAGTATATTGTTTTAAATCCGTATGATATTGTCGCGAAACGAAGCACAGTATTTAGTACCAAGGATGGGGCTTATGCAAAGATCTTGTCCGAGTTTGATATGGAAAGACTCGCGAACCCTAAAAACGATTATGATCAGGCAGTGTTTGACGCTTTAGAACCTGAAGTTAAAAAACAAATTAAGGATGGCGCTTATTTTAAAGATGGTCTTCAAATCAATTTAAAGAACGATAGAATTTCATATAGTTTCTATAAGAAACAGGACTATGAGCCATTTGCTATACCATTCGGATATCCAGTTCTAGAAGATATTAATGCAAAAATGGAAATGAAGAAGATGGATCAAGCAATTATGAGAACCGTTGAAAACGTAATTCTTATGATTACAATGGGGGCGGAGCCAGATAAGGGAGGTATTAATCCCAACAACGTAAAAGCTATGCAAACACTTTTTCAAAACGAGTCTGTTGGTCGTGTTTTAGTTTCTGACTATACAACGAAGGCGGATTTTGTTATTCCAGATATTAATAAAGTAGTCGGTCCTGGAAAGTATGAGGTTATCAACCAAGACATCAAAGAAGGCTTGCAAAATATAGCATTAAATGATGATAAGTATAATGGAGCCGAAATGAAGACCCGTGTGTTTTTAGACAGACTCAAAGAAGCTAGGGAGGCATTTATCCAAGATTTTTTGCAGCCAGAGATTCGTAGAATTGCTAAGGATTTGGGTTTTAGGTCTTACCCAACCGTAAAGTTTAAAGATATTGATTTACGCGACGAAACCCAATTAATGAGGGTCGCTACAAGACTTATGGAACTTGGCCTTATCACCGCAGAAGAGGGTATGGAACTTTTCCAAACTGGTAAATTCCCATTAGCTAAAAATCTAGAAAAAGCTCAAGAAAAATTTGTGAACCAAAGAGAAAAGGGTTATTTCAATCCAATCGTTGGGGGAGTTCCCATGATTAGTCCAGAAACTGGAGATGATTCGGAGGAGAAAATTGATAAACCTACAAAAGGTATGTCTGGTCGCCCAGAAGGTTCTAAGGATAAGTTTTCTAGAGAAAATATTCAGGCCACAATTTATGAGGTGGAGGCATTAAATTCTTTAGCGACAGAAGAAATGAAGAAAAAACTAGGAATAAGTTCTTTGAGTAAAGAACAGGAAAAAATGGTTGGTTCTTTGTGCGAATCTATTGTATGTGCGTCAGAAAAAGAAAATTGGTCAGAAAACCTCATTTCTTGTGTAAATGATTTTAATTCAATAGAGAAGTTGGGTACTATGGAAGATGTATTAAATCTTTCCGAAGCTCATAGCTTACAAATATATCCTTCAGCAATTTTACATCACTCAAACAAATATGAAAAAAATTAAAAATCCACTCGTAGCGAACATTGATCGTTCTAACGGAGAAATAGAAATCTCCATTGCAAAAAAATATAGCGAAGCAGAGGAACCTGTTTTCCAAGAATTCATGGGTATGTGCGCTATGTACGATAACTATGCAGTTAACACAGCGGAAGAGGATGACGGCGGGACAGAGAAATCTTGCTCCAGTATGTTCAACCAAAAAATGAATACGGTTTTTTCGAAAATGGAAGCTAATATTTTTAGTCAAAAACAACACATGTTGGCTGGTCTTTCTGAAGATCAAAAAAAGAATCTCCCAATAGAATTGCAGAAAGCTTTTGTAAAAAAACTAAAAAAAGAAGGAAAAATTACGAAAGAAACGGATGCGAATCTCTTTAATCCAAAGGGTGGCACTATCGCAAGTTTTTTCGGTCCATCAGGGACTTAATTTTTATGCAACACAAATACACTGCAACTTTCGAATTTGAAGTAAATGCTTGCAATGAAATTGCTGGTATTAATGTCAGTGAAGCTAACATAGAAAATCTTCGTTCGTTGATCCCGACATCTGTCGATCTCAAAAAGAATATAGATCTTATGGGCGTAGCTTTTAACGCAGCGGTCGTTAATGAATTTAATAAAAATGGAGATGGCATTAATGCGGAAACCGCAATCGATTCCATTCAACAGTTTATTCATAAACCCACAAATATAGAACACAATAAAAAGAAAATTGTCGGACATATTGTTAATGCTGGTTTTAGCGATTACTCCGACAGCTCTATTTTAATTAATGTAGATAAAGAAGAGAAGAAGCCCTTTCATATAGCTTTAGGTGCGGTTGTTTATAAGACCGTAGATAAAGAATTTTTTGATTTGCTACAAAAGAGTACAGACCCAAATAGCAAGATGAAAAATACAGTTTCTGCTAGTTGGGAAATTGGATTCAGCGATTACAAAATTGCAGTTGGCAGCAAAAATTTAAAGGACGCTAGGGTAGTGTCAGACCCAAAAGAAATAGAAGAATTAAGGGTTATGCTAAAATCCTCTGGAGGTAAGGGCGTAACTAAAAATGGGGAGCCTATTTACCGTTTAATAACTGGTAAAGTTTATCCCTTAGGAATAGGTTTTACATTAAAACCCGCCGCCAATGTTAAAGGAGTAATAAGTGATGAACATAAAAAAACAGACCTAAAACAAAAAAATCTCGTGGAGGGAGATTCCCAAAACACAAAAGTACAAGCAACGCAACTCCAAAAAATATCTGACAAAATTTCACAAAATTTAAAAAAGACTGTAAACACTACTAAAATTATGGAACTAGAAACTCTACTATCAGAACTCAAGGACTCTCTTGCGGAGAAGAAATTTTCCGAAGAAGCTGTCGCTGGCATGACTTCGACTTTTGCCGAAGCCATTAGAACAAAAGACGACGAATATAAAGCTTCTATCGAAGCTGCGGAAAAAGAAAAAAATGAAATCGCTTCTGCTAAAGAAGAACTTCAATCTACCGTAGAATCTATTAAGGAAGAACTTAAAGTTGCTCAAGAGCGTATCGAATCTTTCGAGGCGGAAAAGAATGCTGAAGAAGCTGTCGCCCGTTTTAATTCTCGCATGGAAGAAATTGATTCTACCTATGATCTTGAAGAAACCGACAGCGCTTTCATAGCAGAAAAGATCAAGGGTCTTGATGACACCGAAGAATCTTTCGCATCTTTCAAGGAAGAGCTTTCTGTTTTTTGGGCTTCCAAAAACAAAGACGCTATTGCTCTAGCTGAAGAAGCTATCGCGGCTCGCGTTGAAGCAGAAATTGAAAAACGCCTTAATACAACAGAAGTTTCGGAAGCATCCGAGGTGGAGGTTGTAGAAAAAGTAGACATTGAAGAAGCCTTGCAAAGCGCAGAAGCTACAGAAGAGTCTCTCCCTAACAATAACGAAGCCCAGGCTTCAAAAACAACCTTTAAGGAAAAATTTGCTGCTGCGTTTAGCCGCGATAACGTCCTTGGATAAAAAATATTTAAACTAAAAAAAATTATGGCATTAAGATTACTCCCATTCAGACAATATAACGAGCATGACGTAGTAAATATGTTTGCTCTCAACTCCGCTTCGGTTCTTGAGTCCACCACTGGTGATGGCGCAGGTTCCAATGGCGTTTTTGTTACAGTAACAAACGGAAATCTCAACCAAGAAACCATTACTTACGGTACTGACTCTTATCTTGGTAAAACAGATTACCCTTTCGTTGGTGGTGACATGTACCCAACTAACCCGCTTGAAGTCGGCCCTGCTGCTTCTGGTTCGGTCCCTCTTGGACTCACTTTGAATCAAACCGCTAAGGCTGATGAAAATGGAGAAAAACTTATTTACAACACAACCAAGAAAGAGGAGCTTCAAGCTGTTCTTCCTGGCCAAAGTGTTCCTGTCGCAACTAAAGGCATTTTCACTTTGAGCGCAAATGCTATTGAAGCGGGTGCTGTTGCTGGATTCACAATTGGTGGTGGTTTCGAACTTGCTGGTGCTGGCGTAATTGGCCCAGTTGCTGCGACCTCTTCCAAGTGCCTTGGTACTATTCTCGGAACTGGCTCTCGCGTCTCTCAAGGCGGACTTACTGATCAATTTGCTGGTGACTATGTAGTCGTTAAGCTTGGTAAGTAAAAAGTAAATAAAAAAAAAGAATTTAACAATATGAAAATTACTTTAAAAAACACTCCTCAACAAGTCGAGCTTGTAAAAGCAATGGCTTCTCGCAATCGTGATGTAGCTTATGAAGCTCAAACCGCTCTTGCTGAATTTATTGGCCCTGTTCTCGCAGAAGTTATCAACAATGCTCCAGCATTGTCTAACCTCTTCACTACTCTTCAATACAACGCTGATGACAATCCTTCGATTCCTTTGGATCTGTATTTCGATGTCGCTGACGAAGATTATGTTCAAGTATATAGCCAAAGCCGTGCTGGTGGCCTTCCTACTTCGGAAGTTCTTCCAACATCTGCTGAACTCAAGATCGCTACTTATAGCCTTGATTCCGCAGTAAGCTTTGATCGTCGTTATGCTGCTAAGAGCCGCATGGACGTTGTCGCTAAGACAATGACTCGCGTTGCTCAAGAAATCCTTCTTAAGCAAAACACAATCTCTGCTAACGTTATCATGAAGGCTCTCGCTGAGGCAACCACAAATGGTTATTCTCACGTTATCGCAGCTCAAACAGCAGATCGTTTCACCTTGGCTGACCTCAATGCTCTTTCGACTCGCTCGAAGAGAATTGTTACTTCCTTTGTTGGTGGTACTCCTGACGCTCGTCAAGG
>Ga0070747_1001171_pt1 | contig 12882 bp, 13 predicted proteins | sample VirMetDEL_Mar_31_FD_77321 | JGI IMG/M metagenome (GOLD analysis project Ga0070747, IMG submission 77321) | Aqueous microbial communities from the Delaware River and Bay under freshwater to marine salinity gradient to study organic matter... | ecosystem: Environmental > Aquatic > Marine > Coastal...
GTATCAAGAATTTGATAAGTTAAACGCTAAAAGTGAATCAGAGCTTCAAATGAGAATGGTTGAAATATTCTGTAAAGTATCAAGGCAAGTCGTGATGAGTATGAAAGCGAATGATATAATAGAAATATGTAATATTATCAATGTTATGTTTGATACTAAATATCAATTAATAAATACTTTCAAAGTAAACGGTCAAGAATATGGCTTTATACCTAGTCTTGAAGATATGACCTTTGGCGAATATGTTGATCTTGATACTTACATTGGTGATGACGATAATCTACATAGAGCTATGAATGTCTTATTCAGACCGATAGATATTAGAAAAGGTGGTAGATATATAATTGAAGACTACGATCCAGATAAAAACGAAAGAGCAAAAGATTTTCCTTTAGACGCTTGTTTAGGTGCAGTTGTTTTTTTTTATCATTTAGGCAAGGATTGCTCGACAGTTATGCTGAACTCTTTGAACAAAGCGAACGAGGAGAACTTAGTGCAATATCTGGCTTCACAACCAAATGGGGATGGTACAATTCAATCTATGGAATCGCTCAAGGGGATATTACAAAATTTGAACATATCACTAAATTAAACGTACACGAATGTTTAACGTACTTGACATTCACAAAAGAGAAAAACGAAATAGAAGCACGAAATATTAAAAACAAATTCAAATGAGTAATACAGGAATAAGAGGATTTTATTTATTAACTGAAGCGATAGAAAATGCACTTTTAAATGACGTAAATGTGAACACAGTCACGACAGGCGACATCTACGATATTGACTTGAAAAAACAATCTATATTTCCGTTGTGTCACATAATAATAAATAATGTAAGTGCGAATGAATCTGTTTTAGTTTTCAATGTTTCTGTTTTATCAATGGACATAGTTGATGAGAGTAAAGAAGAAACAACTGATATATTTAGAGGTAATAATAATGAGCAAGACGTTCTTAACACACAATTAGCTGTCTTAAATAGTTTAGTTCAAGAATTAAGAAAAGGCAATTTATATAATGACAAATATCAACTAGACGGCAACGCAAACTGTGAGCCTTTCTATGAGAGATTTGAAAACAAACTAGCTGGTTGGACAGCAACTTTTGATGTGTTTGTAAATAATGACATCACGATATGTTAAACAGTAAAGAAGTAGAAGAAGAACTTAATAAGTTCGCTAAATATGTAATACAACAATCAAGAAACAACTTAACTAAAGGTGCAACTCCATACGGTACTTACAATGACACTGGCAGCTTATATAATAGTCTAGGTCACTTCGTAGATAGAACAGCAAACGGTTACGCTCTTAGTCTTGAAATGGAAGACTATGGTAAGTTTAAAGATAGAGGTGTTAAAGGAAAAGACACTAGCAAGAAAGCACCAAATAGTCCGTATCGTTTTGGAAGTGGCACAGGACAAAAAGGTGGCTTAACTGATGCGATGCAGAAATATGTAAGACGTAAAGGTATTCAATTTAGAGAAAGAAAGAAGAAAGGTGAGAAAGGTAGATTTTTAAGCTACGATCAAACAGCTTTCATAATTGCTAGAAGCATATATAAAACAGGTATAAAATCAAGTATGTTTTTCACAACTCCATTTTTAAGAGCTTTCAAAAGACTACCTGATGACTTGCTAAAAGCTTACTCTCTTGGAATCGATAGACAAATAAACTTAACATTAACAAAGAAATAAAATGGCAAAAATTAATGTAAGAAGTCCTTACTATGTATATTATAATCTAAGCAAATTAGAAAGTGCTGAATTAAGGCTTTGGATATATACAGGAACGCAAACAACTTCAAGACCTACAACACCAACTTATGTATTAAGTGCATCAGCGGTAAACTTTACAGTCAATTTTGAAATAGCAGAACTTGTTAGGGATTATATGACTTACAATGCAGACGATTATGAAACAGAAATTGTGTGGGTTGATTATCAAATACGGAGAACTGTTAGTGGAGTTAGTGGGAACTTACCTTTAGTTGAAAACAAAGCGTTTTACGGTTACGGATATTTTCAAGAGGGCATTAACCCTCAAAACGATAGCGGACTATTACAGTCAAATTTAACAGTAGTTAAACTAGACGATGCCCCAGTTGTTTTGCCTATTGACACAAGTAAAGTTAGTACTGTGCAATATTATTCAGAAAATCAAGAAGTTTACGAGGAGAATTTTACACCAACAACCACGTCATCAACTCAAATACAATACGTTTCAAATACTGTAAACGGAACAGACGAATTTGCAGATAGGGTTTATAGAGATAACGGTACTTTTGAGAATAGTATATGTTTACACGAATTTTTAGATACTAATATAACGTTTCCTGTTGATACTATTTACATTAATTCAACAGAGGGTGTTTCAGTTGTTAAAGTACAAAACATTACAGAGTGCAAATACGAGCCTTATAAATTAAGTTTTATAAACAAGTTTGGAGCGTTGCAAAATCTTTGGTTTTTTAAGCGAAGCAATAAACAACTATCAACTAAAGCAGAGGACTTTAAAAGAAATACACTTGTAGCAAATAGTTATGATGTAGATAAGCACCAACAGAAAAACCTATATAAAATGGGTAACGAAAAAATGGACTTAAATACAGGGTTTTATCCAGAGGAGTACAACGAGGTATTTAAACAAATGCAATTAAGTGAGGACTGTTGGATTGAAATAGACAATGTTGTTTTGCCTGTTAATGTAAGCGACAGTAGTTTTAGCTACAAAACAAGTTTAAATGATAAACTAATTAATTACAATATAAAAATAGATTTTGCTTTTGACACTATAAACAATATTCGATAAATGCAGATAATAGACTTATATATTAGAGATGGTAATAAATATACTAGCGAGGGATTTTTCCCTACACAAACTAGGCTTGTAGATACTTCAACAGATTTCACAATAGGTGATTTTAGAGTAGGTCAATTAATTAAAAATTTAAGTTCTGGAACTATTGGCTCTATAACTGCAATTGCACCAGGCGGAAACGTTAATACACTAGATATTGACGGCGGAGCTTTCCCAAACCTAGCAGGTCAGCCTTACCAAATTTATGATCATTATACAAAACTAGAATTATTCAAAGACGAAAGCGTATCAATTACAGATACTATTCAAAACGTAAAAGACCCAGCTAAGATATTTGCACCGTTTAGCCAACAGTTTAGCGTCCCAGCATCTAAGCATAATAATAAATTTTTTAAGCATTATTACGATAGTGAAATTCAAAACAGTTTTGATGCTAGATTTCAAGGTGACGGACTTATTCAATTAAATGGCGTAAACTATAAAATAGGTAAATTACGTTTGACTTCAGTTGAGTTAAAAAACAACGTAGCCTATTCTTATAAATTAGTATTCACAGGCGAAACGGTTGAGTTTAAACAAATACTAGCAGAGAATGAATTAAGCTCTTTAACGTACCCAGAGAGTTTGAATTTTGAATACACAAGCGATTTTGTTAAAAGTAAATTACAAGGAACTGCGGAGGGTGACGACTTAATATTCCCACTTATAACGCATAGTAAAAATATGCGATTTAATTATGCCAACAATGGTGGATATAGAGATGCTATAACAGGCACAAAATTAAATTATGCAGATTTAAAACCAGCGTTAAAAACTAAGGTTATAATTGATGCAATACAAACTATATATCCACAAATTGTATTTAGCCAACAGTTTTTTAATAGTACAGTTTTTAAAAAACTATACTTATGGCTTCATAGAGAAGAAGGCTATATGAGTAATTCAAACGATGGTGGCGGAGTTCAAACTATTGTTTCTAAATTTCATTACCGAAATAATTCAGACTTTAATTTTGATAGTGGAGTAGATGTAAGACCAGCAAGACCTAGATTTGAACAAAGAGATTTTTGGCATAGAGAAAGTAGAGTAGAATATTATTTTAGTCTTACCGTTAATGTACCAGACCCAAACTTAAATTATACAGTTCAAATTTTTAATGCTGAAGACAATTCTATTTTTTATGAAGAAAGTTTAACAGGGACTGGAACGGTAAATTGGTTAGCTACTCGTTATTTAACCAACCTTGCAGATAGGATTTTAAATTTAAATTTTGTAATAAGCACCGAAAACACATTGGGTATTAGTCAAAGTTTACAAGTAGAACAACGCTATGTAAGGAGAGGAAATGTATCAATTGACCATTCTGGGTATTACTCAAGACCAGCTGAAACGTCACAAAATATTGTAAATATAGCTAATCAAATGCCTAAAATGAAAATATTTGATTTTCTAAAAAATATATTTACGATGTTTAATTTGACTGCATATAAAGAGGACGGTATTATAACGGTACTACCTTTAGACGATTATTACAACGCTGGTAAGGTTTACGATATTACTGAATACGTAGATACCAGCAAAAAAACTGTATCTAAGTTACTACAGTTTAAAAATATGATATTTAATTTTAAAAGTAAAAAATCTTATTTAGTTCAATATTCAGAAGAATTGCAAGGTAATATATTTGCTCAAGAAAGTTATGGCAATGATGAATGGGATGGTGGCGATTACAAAGTCGAAGTTGGTTTTGAGAAAATGATGTACGAGAGAATATCAGACGAGATAACAGGCGGTTTAACTACTATCGTTCAAGGTGCTATGTTAGATAAAAAGTTTGAGCCAACAATAGGCTCTCCTTTATTATTTTATTGCTTTAGTACAACAACAGGATACCCAATAGCATTTGACAATCTCGATGGGACTGATGTTGCGATAAATCCTTATTTAAGACCGTCAAACTCTATATCAAATATTACAACAGGCTCTATAAGTCAAACATTAAATTTTGGTATTGAAGTTGATGAGTACACACTAGGTACTGGTAGTGCAGCACAACAAAACCAGTCAAATGATTTATTTACTAAGTATTACAGAAATTATGTAGCTAATCTATTTGCTAGGAATTCTAGAAAAACAAGCGTGTCTGCTTACTTGCCTTTGAGTATTATTTTAAAATATAGACTAAATGATATATTTGTTATAGGCACAACAGAGTATAGGATAAACTCTATAAAAACAAACTTACTCACAAATAAGAGTGACTTAGAGCTATACAATTTAAACGTAAATACTTCGCAGAGTTTAAACGGACAAAGTCAAAACTTACAAAGGGTTGAGAATTTAGAAAGTACAGCTAAAACAAGTAGTTCAGTTACTTTAGAATGGAGTTCTTTGCAATCTGATCCGAATTTTGTACGTTACGAAATATATCAAGACGATGAATTTATAACAACAGCTGCGAGTAATGTTACTTTAGCCACCTTAATTTCATTAGATAGTGACACAACTTATAAGTTCTCACTAAGAGCGATTTACGATATTGATAGCGAAGAAGTTGGAGCATTTGACACAGATTTATTTGAAACAACATTATGATAAAATTAATAATAGAAAGTTTAAAATACGCAAACGGAGAAACTGAAAATTTGCGAATAGCACAAGGTAAGTATAAACTACCTATGACATTAAAAGAGGGTTACAAGGCTTTAAAACAAGAGATAAAATGGCAATAGAAAAAGTAATTGAGATTAAATTATCGGCACAAGAAGCTGAAAAGAATTTAAAAGCAATAAATAAAACTTTAGAAGAACAAAGAGAGATTCTTATTCTTTTAGAGAAAGAACTTCTTGATGTTCAAGACGCTCAAAATAAAACATCTAAAACAAATTTAGCAGCACAAAAACAACTTACTACACAATCTAATCACTTAAAATCTGCAATTAGAGATCAAAAGCTTGGTTTAAAGAGTCTTAATATTGAAAGGCGTGAAGCGGCAGATGTTTTAGCAGGCTTAAATAAAGGAAGCAAAGACAATATAAACATAATTAGAGCAGTCGATAAACTTACAGGTGGATATGCAACTAAAATAGTAAAACTTAAAAAGGGATTTCTTTCTTCTATTAAAGGAGCTAAAAGATTTATAGGTACTTTAAAGGGGGTTAAAGGAGCTTTGATATCTACGGGTATTGGAGCTTTAGTTGTGGCTTTAGGATTGATTGTAGCGTACTGGGAAGATATAAAAGGATTTGTAGATGGAACTACTAAGGCACAAAAAGAGGGATTAGCAGAAGCAGAAAAGCTTAGAGATGTTACTCAGAAACAGTTAGACATTACTAACTCAATGGAGAACACTCTTAAAGCACAAGGTAAAACTGAGAAAGAAATAAGAGACCTTAAAATACAACAGACTAATGAAGTCATTGCTGCAACAGAGGCTCAGTTAGCTCAGCAACAGTCAATGAAAAAAAGCCAAATAGAGGCTGCTGAAAGAAACAGAAACATACTTTCTGGAATTTTGAAGTTTTTAAGTTTACCATTAGCTATGGTATTAAAGGCATACGATTATATCACTGGAAGCAATACAAGTGAAATATTTGATACTGCTGCTGAATTAATATTTGACCCTACGGAAGTTGCAGAAGAGGGTAACGCTGCTATTGAGGAAACAGAGGCTCAATTAATAAAGCTAAAAAACACAAGAGACGGATATATACTTCAAGAACAGAAAGAGAAAAAATCACAAGCAGAGAAGACGAAAGCTAACAAGAAAAAAGAAGACGATGCTGAGATACAGGCTGAGAAAGACAAACAAGCTGCGTTAGAAAGAATTAGAAAAGGTGAAATTGACACTGAAGAAGAAAGACGTGCTGAAGAACTATTTCAAGTCCAAGAACAATATAGAAAGCTAATTGAAGAAGCTGATAAGTACAATCAAAGCACTACTGAATTAATAGAGGCGCAAGGCGTTAAAGAACAAGAATTAAAAGATAAGTTTGCACAGCAAGACAAAGATAGAAAAGATAAGGCAGACAAAGAAGCCGCTGAAAAGAAACTTGAAGAACAAGAAAAACTTATTGAAGAACTTGAACTGAAGAAAGAAAATGAAGAACTAAGTTTTGATGAACAAAGACAATTAATTGCTGATCGTGAACAGCTATTGATAGAAGATAAAACGCTTACAGATGAACAAAGACTTCAACTTGAAGGGCAATTTACAGATGCAAAAATAAAACTTGCTGAAGCTGAAGCGGCAGCTAAAGATAAAACACTAGGTGAAACAGCTGATGTTCTACAAAAATTTAGTGGCATTGCTGGAGAAGAAACTGCGGCAGGCAAAGCTTTAGGAATTGCTAGTGCTACAATTAACACTTATAGAGGTGTTTCTGATGCTTTAGCGGCTAAAACTGTAACGCCGTTTGAAACTGCATTAAAATTCGCAAACGCTGGAGCTATATTGGCATCTGGTCTTCAAAACGTTCAAAAAATTGTAAGTGTAAAAGTTCCGAGAACTAGCGGCGGCGGTGGGGGTGCAGCAGCAACGGGAGGATCTGCACCAGCTCCACCAAGTTTTAATGTAGTCGGAGCAAGTGAAACAAGCGTTTTAGCAGATACAGTCGCAGAGCAAACAAACGAACCAGTACAAGCTTACGTAGTATCGAATGACGTCACTACTGCACAAAGTTTAGAAAATAATATTGTTGAGGGTGCGACTTTATAAAAAACAAAATAAATAAAAAAACTTTATATATAATTATGAGAATAGTCGAATTGATATTAGATGAAGATCAAGAGCTTGGAATTGAAGCTATAAGTGTGGTTGAGAGCCCGGCAATAGAAGAAGATTTTGTCGCTTTAAAAAGTCAAGAGTTTAAACTTGCTGAAGTTGATAAAGAGCGTAGAATTTTAATGGGTGCTTTATTGATACCAAACAAGCCGATTTACAGACGTAATGGTGAAGATGAGTATTATATATACTTTTCAAAAGATACTGTCTTAAAAGCATCTCAAATGTATTTAATGAATAGCAAACAAAACAACGCTACACTTGAGCATCAATACGAAATAAACGGACTTAGTTTAGTGGAATCTTGGATAGTTGAAGACAAAGTTCACGATAAGAGCGTTAAGTTCGGAATGGACTTGCCTTTAGGAACGTGGGTTGGTAGTGTTAAAGTCAATAATGATAAGATCTGGAATCAGTTCGTGAAGACTGGCAAGGTAAAAGGCTTCAGTATTGAAGGATATTTCGCTGATAAAATGGAACGGCCGAACGATGCAGCAATAAAAGACGAACTTTCTTCTATTGAAGATGAAGAAGCAGAGTATTTATTAAATCAAGTAAAGTCAATTTTAAAGAATGAAGAAGTTGATCTTAAAACTTACGCTGATTATCCAGATGCTGTTAAAAACAATGCAAAGAAAGGAATTGAACTTAACGAGAAACAAGGCAATAAATGCGCCACTCAAGTTGGAAAAGTTAGAGCTAGACAATTAGCACAAGGCAAAGGACTTAGTAAAGAAACTATAAAAAGAATGTACTCTTATCTATCAAGAGCTTCAGAATACTACAATGAAAAAGACAACGAAGCTTGTGGCACTATTTCTTATTTGCTCTGGGGTGGAAAAGCTGGTTTACGTTGGGCAGAATCTAAATTAAAAGAATTAGAATTGTCTTCTGAAATTATCAATGAAACAATGGCAATAATTGATGGGCGTTTAGCATATTCAACAAAAGAAGAAGCTGTAAAGGCGGCTAAAGATATTGGTTGTGAAAAATATCACACACACGAATTTGAAGATAAAACTTGGTATATGCCTTGCGAAAGTCATAGTTTGAAGTCTCCTTGTTGGGACGGATACGAACAAAAAGGAACTAAAATTTTAGACGGAAAGACTGTGCCTAATTGCGTAAAAATAAAATAATGAAACAATTTGAAACGCCTAGTAGAACAAGTCCTAAAGGTGGCAGAAAAGGTTGTCTTTGTAAAGATAATACTTATTCGACTAAATGCTGTGACGGTACTTTAAGAGCCCAAGGAATTGGTAGTACGTCTTCTATTGGTGAAAGAATAGAGTTTTTAACACAAGAAGACACTTATTTAATACTTCAAGAAAATAATCAAAAAATATTAATATAATGCCAAATTTAAAAATAAGTCAATTACCAATAGCAACTGAATTACTAGGAAACGAAATAATTCCTTTAGTACAGGGAGGCTTAACTAAACAAACGACAGTATCTAAATTCAAAAATTACTTTGTATCTACTGATATAACGGTAGAGGCTGGTGTTGATGTAGATTTAAACGCTGCTATATATGATGATACTTTTATGTTCAAGCTATCGTGGACTGGTGGTAATGGCACGGCAGTTTATACTTTACCAGACGCAGTTGCTCATATTCATAGAAAAATAAGGTTTATATCTGACAGTACTTTTAACAGTCAAGATCACGCAGACATAACTCCAGCATCTGGGCAAACGCTAGACGGAAGTTCAAACGCATATAGAATAAACAAAGATTATGAAGGCATTACGGTATGGAGTGACGGCGTAGAATGGTTTATATTACAGAAAAAAGCATAACGAAAATACAAAATAAATTAAACTAAATTATATATTAATATGAAGTCAAACAATATGATTGAAAAAATCAAGAATGTGTTAAGCTTGAATGAAGAAGTAAAGCTTGAACAAATTAAACTGGAAAACGGAACTGTGATTGAAGCTGAATCCTTTGAAGAAGGTAAAGAAGTTTTTATTGTAACAGATGACGAAAAGGTCGCAATGCCAGTAGGCGAGTATATCCTTGAAGATTCTAAATTATTAGTAATTGAAGAAGAAGGATTAATTGCTGATGTTCGCGAAGTTTCTGATGAAGCACCTAGTGAAGAATCTGAAGAAGAAATGGAAGAAGAACTAGCTGAAGAAGCCGACGTTGCAGATTGGAAAGGAATGGAAAAAAGAATTAAAAATCTTGAAGACGCTATTGCAGATATTAAAGCTGAAGAAGACTTAAAAGAAGAACTATCAGCTATCGAAATGGGAAACAACTTAACTGTTGAGCTTTCAAAAGAAGTACCAACTGAAGTTGAAGCAGTATTAAGCGAGCCGAGTGCAGATCCTATCGTTTCAAATCCAGAGTCTTTCAAAGAGCTGTCAAAATTCAAGATAGGTTCAAACAGAAAAGCAAATACAATGGATAGAGTATTCGCAAATTTAAAATAAATAATAAATAACAACTAAAAAAAAATTCAAATGAGTTTAGCAATTACAACAACCTATGCTGGTGAATTTTCAGGAAAATACATCGCAGCCGCTTTGCTTTCTGGGGATACTCTAGCAAACAATGAAATTACAATCTTACCAAACGTAAGATACAAGTCTGTTCTACAAAAAGCATCAACTGACAATATTGTACGCGATGCAAATTGTGATTTTCAAAAAGGACAAGGAACTTTAACTTTAACTGAAAAAGTCTTAATAGCTGAGGAATTTCAAGTAAACCTTGAATTGTGTAAAAAAGAGCTTCACCAATCGTGGGAAGCTTTAGAGATGGGATATTCAGTTTTTGCAGAGATTCCAGCTTCTTTTTCTGATTTCGTACTTGGTCACGTTGCGGCTAAAGTAGCTGATAAAACAGAAAAAAACATCTGGCAAGGTGTTAATGCAAACCCCGGAGAGTTCGACGGTCTTGCAACTTTATTAGCAGCTGATGGAGATTTACCTGCAGCTCAAGACTTAGTTGCTGCCGCTGTTGATCCTGCTACAATTATAGCAGAGCTTGGTCGTGTAGCCGATGCAATTCCTACTGCTGTTTACGGGAAAGACGATTTAAGAATTTACGTATCTTCAGACATCGCTAGAGCTTACACAAGAGCTTTAGGAGGATTTGCTGCTGCAGGAGTTGGAGCAAATGGTTTCGACAACAAAGGAACTAATCAAGTTCTAGGTGGTTTATACTTTGATGGAATTCAATTAGTAGTTGCAAAAGGTATGGCTGACGGAACTATGATTGCAGCTGAAAAATCAAACCTTTTCTTCGGTACAGGATTGCTTTCAGATCAGCAAGAAGTTCGTGTTATCGATATGAGCGAAACCGACGGAAGTCAAAATATTCGAGTAGTGATGAGATTTACTGCTGGCGTTCAATACGCTCAAGTAACCGACATCGTTCTTTACTCTTAATAATTAATTAATCATTGAAAAAGGGTGGGTAAAATAACTCGCCCTTTTTTATTTAAAAAACTTAAAACCTATGGGATGCCTAATAACTAGCGGCCGTAAAGTACCTTGCAAATCAGCGGTGGGTGGTATTAAAACTATCTATTTCGCAGATTACGGAACTTTAGGAACTGCGACAATCGTAGCTGGAGAAATTACAGCTGTTTCTGGAACGCCAACGTGGTTTCAGTTTGACGTAAAAGGTAACAGTTCAATGGAAACTGCTATCACTTCAAGCCGAGAAAACGGAACAACTTTCTATGATACTACACTTAATATGACTTTGACATTTCAAGACAAAGCTACACAAGAAGAACTTAAATTAATCGCACACGCTCGTCCACACGTTGCTGTTGAAGATTATAACGGAAACTTCTTTTTAGTAGGACTTGAAAATGGCGGCGATGTAAATGGAGGGACAATAGTCACCGGAGCCGCAATGGGGGATTTGACGGGCTATACTTTAACGGTAAATGCTCAAGAAACTGCACCACCTTTCTTTGTAACATCAACTGTTATCACTGATGATGCTTCAGCGGTTCAAATTGACCCAACAGCATAATTAGTACTTTTACTTGTAAATTAGGGTTATCTTAACGGGTAACCCTTTTTTTATTTCTACACTATACAAAATATTTATTTTTTCTTTATATATTAATATGAAGTTAATCACTACAAGCGGAGTTAAATTGTTTAAAGTAATTCCAAGAGAATTTATTACTGGGAACATTGATGTTATTATTACAAATGAAAGCACAAATGTAACTTTGCCAACACAAACTGTTCAATCTACAATTCAAGGGAACTTTATAAAATTCACTTGTGATTTTGGAACTTTAGTTGAAGGAAACTTTTATACGATGGATATAAAATACAATGACATTGCAAATCAAGAAACTAGAGTTATATATAAAGATAAAATTTTTTGCACGAATCAAGCTGTTAATCAAGAAAAAGGTATTTATTACAGCATAAACAAAGATGAATTTGTTAGTGAAGATAGTTTTGATAATGAATACATAATAATATAAATATGAACGATTTAAGAATAGTAAATTTAAGTACTTACACAAGTCCTGATATTATTGAAAAATCAAGTAAGGAATACGTTTCCTATGGTGCCGATAATAATTATTTTCAGTATTTAATTGATAGATACAACGGCAGTCCAACAAACAATGCGATTATAAACGGAATAAGTCAAATGATTTATGGACGTGGTCTAGATGCGTTAAATTCAAATAAAAAGCCAGAACAATACGCACAAATGATTTCTTTGTTTAAAAAAGATATGGTGCGAAAAGTGTGTTATGATCTTAAATTAATGGGTCAATGTGCTATACAAGTAATTTATTCTAAAGATAGAAAAACAATCGCACAAGTTGAGCATATTCCAGTTGAGAATTTAAGAGCTGAAAAATGCAACGACAAAGGAGAGATAGAAGCATATTATTACTCGGATAATTGGACTAAAGTTAAAAATGTAAGTAGTACTCTTAAAATACCAGCTTTCGGTTTCAGCAATGAAAACATAGAGATTATATATGTTAAGCCTTACAGAGCTGGTTATAAATACTATTCCAGCCCGGATTATGCAGGAGGACTTCAATATGCAGAGCTGGAGCAAGAGATAAGTAACTACCACCTCAATAATATATTAAATGGTCTGGCGCCTAGTATGTTAATTAATTTCAACAACGGAACTCCAAATGCTGAGGAACGTCAAATGTTAGAAAACAGAATTTTAGAGAAATTTTCTGGGAGTTCAGCGGCTGGTAAGTTCATTTTAGCCTTTAATGATAATCCAGAAAGTGCTGCAACTATTGAGCCTATACA
>Ga0070747_1001173_pt1 | contig 12877 bp, 17 predicted proteins | sample VirMetDEL_Mar_31_FD_77321 | JGI IMG/M metagenome (GOLD analysis project Ga0070747, IMG submission 77321) | Aqueous microbial communities from the Delaware River and Bay under freshwater to marine salinity gradient to study organic matter... | ecosystem: Environmental > Aquatic > Marine > Coastal...
GAGAGAAATTGTTGGAAAACCCTCGGTTTTAGAAACAACAAAAACAAGGGTTTATTTTTAGGGGTTTATTTTATTTGTTTATAAAATTGAATCAAATTTATTACTTATATTAGAACGCAATATGGCGAACAACAACAACAGCAACAACAATAAAACAGGGGGTTCTTCTAACATTAATAAAGAAATTGAAATAAAAAAGAACCTTACAACCAGTAGCAATATGGCGAACAACAACAAGAAACAATGCGAACCTAAATGCGAGCCGCAGGAAATGAGCGGGTGTTCGTGGTGGAAGCAGCTCGGCTATGGGTGGGCGTGTCCCTGTGCTGTAAAAGCCCAAGAAGACGAAATTAATAAAATTAAAAAAGTCCTAATTCAGCTCGGCTTCAACCCCAAAATGGCGAAGTGGAAATATAACCTTAACACACATATTACGGCTATGTATAAGGCACGCAGTCAAGGGAAGACGTGGCGGTGGGAACAAGACTGCCACGAAACGGCGTGGGTGGCAATTCAAGGTGTAAAAATGTTCGGGATGGAAGATATAGACAAACTGCTCCCAGCCAGCGTTCAATTTATTAAAAACGAAAATGGCACGTATAACCTTTACATAATGGAACACGATGATTAGGTGTAGAATTATTAACTAAATTGAAATATAAAAATAAAACAATAAAGCCCCTAACAAAATGTTAGGGGCTGCCTCACGTGACAAGATGGCGAACAGTAGTAGCATTATAAAAATTAATAAAACAGAATACTGGCTGCCCGAAGAATTATGGCGGGAGGTAAAAGACTTTATGGGGCTATGTAAAAAAAAGGACAACGTCCAGTGGGACTATATTAAAAAAGCAAAACTTCAAGACGTGTTAAAATTAAAGCTGCCGAAATATAGAATTCAATATGAACTCAATCTTCGTCCCGCTATTGAAATTAATTCAAAAGGAATAGTGAGCCTTAAAAAATACACCAATGGAATTAGAAGCAAAGAACTTCAAACACCGAAAGAGGTTTATTTTAAAAGTCTAAAAGGAATATATATGAACAAGAGGATGATGACCCCAGCAAAGTGGGTAGAACTAAGTCGCCTAATGACGAAAAATATTAGCGGGTGGGAGCTGTGTAAAGAAGGCGACAAATTCATATATGAATGCCACCGTGTTATTGGAGTGGGAGAACAGCTCTATGGGGCGGCGTTGCTCCTTAGTTTAGTAGAGGGTGCTGAACACAAGATTATGGAAAAGAAAAAAACGGTTATAAAAATTAAATTTATGGGCTATAACGGTTATATAAATTTTAGCGACAGCAACTTACCACCCCCGAGGCCGTTTATTATTAAATTAAAAAAAGGCGAATTCAATAGTCTTAATATTTATAATGATACTGTAGTTTATTAATCGCTAAAATGTTTTATTTGTTTTATAAAAAAAATGATGAGAACACACCCTAAAAACAACATTTTCAATAGCATATTTTTATGAGCATTACTAATTATTTTTTTTCAAATATATATATCAAATTGAAAAACCTGTTTTTAGGGTGTGTTATTATTATTTTTTTATAAAACAAGATTAATAATAATAACATTATCATAAAACATTTTAGCGATTAATAATTCCTAATTAATAATTCTGTCTTTTCCAACAGGTGACCACCAACACCCATTCCAGCAGTGGCGTGTCGTCCTGAATTATATTTAGTCTTAACAGACATAACCTTAAACCCCGCAGCCCGTGCCAGCTTCTTCGCCTCAGGGATATTATCATATGATAAAATAAACTTACCTTTAACGGTCTTTAAAAAATTAATTAATTCTTCAATGGTGACGTCGTTGCTCTCGTAGTCCTTCATTTTCGCAGCGGTGCTATATGGTGGGTCTAAATATATAAACGCATTGGGGTTGTCGTATTTTCTTATAACGGATTTATAATCCTGATTTAATATTCGCACGTCTTTTAAACGCTCTTTATATTTATCATATCTTTTTTGACTTCTTACTGAACCACGGTTCGCCTTCTCTTTACTTTTGCTCGGGGCATAACTCGTTCTGTCAGACCTGAATGAATATAAACTTAATAATATATTTCGCTTGAACCTCTCCACAGGTGAACTAAACGTCTTCTTATTTTTTAATGCGTTGAATTGTTCCTTTGAAGTTATAACAGGAAGTTCACCAACCTTATCACCTATTCTTTTAACATCTAAATATAAATTTATAATATCTTTATCTTTGTCGTTAATGACTTCCTTAATATTAGGGTCGGCAGGGGCTGCGAAAAAAACACTCCCTCCACCCACGAATGGTTCTATATAAGTGGTGTGCTTCGGCATCATCCGACGAATCCGTTCTCTCAGCTTTGACTTTCCACCAACCCGACCGACTATTGATTTTAATGACATTATATATAATACTATATAATATTATTATCGGGATGTCATTGCTTCCACCTCCTTTTCAAAATCATCCATCTCCTTCCGCATCTTTGCTAAGAACTGCTTTTTTAATTTCGGTTGTGTTCGCAGTCTGCTTCCTGTCGCCTCTCTCATCGCAGCCATCGCCTCGGAAGCCAGTCTTTTCGGGGACTTGGCGTCGTCCTTCTTGGACTTCCTTAGTCCTTGTGTGCGACTTTTAATCCTGCCGTGTGTGGACAGACCTAACGCCTCACGCACTTTTAAGATGGCAGACTCTGCGTCATACTCCGCAGCACTCACTTCTTTTCCTGCTTCCATTATAGATGATATTAATTCCGTTTTGTTTTTATTTCCATAACCTTTTAATTTTAAAACCTTCGCCGCCCGTTTCAGTTCCTCTCGTGATAAAGTTTCAAGCTTCGTGGCTCGTGCCTTATAATCCATATATAAATAATAATTATAAAAAAATTTATTAGTTATAATTTATCCTCATCTGCTTCTTCTAAAACATCTAATACATCCTTTGATTGAATTGCTGGGAGTTCTCTCAGCGGATTCTTTCGGGCTTTGCTTTCATCCATAATTTTTTCATCACTGGAGAGGCTGGAGTCGTCACTTATTTCGTGGTTGTTCACTTTATCAATCTTATCATAATATCTTATTTCTTGGGACATTATCTCTATTAAATTTTTATGAGCTTGCTTTAAGAACACTTTGCGTTCGTTAGGGTAGAGAGCCGTTTCTATCTTTTCTAATGAACCGTTATATTCGGTGAGGAGGTCTTCGTCCACTTCCTTATGATTTCGTGCTTTTAATAACGTGTTAGTCAATAAAGACGCCGATTGAAGATAAGTTTCCATTCGTTGATTAAAGTTTCTAAACTTCATCAATGACGCCATCGTTGCCGTTATAGACGATAAAATAATGGGTAGAAGCGTCCACCCCGCACCTTTTAATTCCAGTCGCATTTTTATTGACTCCGCTAAACCACTCACTAAACTTATAACAATAATGGCTTTATTCCAGTCGTCGCAGTCCTTCTTTAAATTTTGATGTCCTATTAAGAGAGCATCTCTTTTTGATTTTAAATCGGCTCTTATGTCTTCTATTGTGTCCTTTATCATATTATATTAACACAGATGTTTTAAATGAAGGACTAAATCATAATTTTCATCCACTGGGTTCGCCACACCCGAATAAGTCCTTAAAGACACCTCAAATGTGTTTCCCTGCGGTCTTCCATATAAATATGTGGGTGCGTTGAACGATGCCCCAGCCACTAAAGTCCGCATTACGGGGTGAGGGCTCTGCCCCTTGTGTCCATCCTTCGGTTCTAATAGACCGAGCAACGTGGACGAGCCAGCAGTCCCCTCACTATTCACGGCATACTTACACTGAATAAACGGAAGCTTACAATATATCTGTGTCGGATATGTCGTTAATAAGGCATCGGCTGCGGTTAGTTTTTGTAGTGCCGATTGAAAAGTAAATGTCATCTCATACTCACCCTCAGGAATAATGCTCCAGTCAAACTTATACTGTTTCACCGCCCCGAGAGCATCTAAATTAGTCCCCTCAGTTGAATTAATGTGAATTGAATATGTCTTCATTATAATATATAATGGTTATTATTTAATTACATAAAAATATTTTTAGCCTGACCGCCTAAACCCTTCACACGCTCTATGGCAGACGAAGCGGCGGCAGCAGGCGACTGACCTGAATAGGTGGACGGGTTGGAGGCTTGGCTCGCACGTCCTAACAGAGCCGACGCCGAGCCAGCCGTCCCAGTTAAACCCCTCGCTCCGCCGAGCAATCCACCCGCTCCTATCTGACGAGCTAAACCTTGAACGGCGGGGTCACTGAGGAGCTTATCACCCTGCGACGCTGCCGACCCTAACGCTCTGCTCGCCTGACCCAGTCCACTGCTGACTTGACGAGCGAGCATCGGGGCTTTGTTAAATATTCCACGTGTAGCTCCACCCACTTTATTAAAGAAGGATGGTGCGGACGAAAACGCTCTTAAACCTTTGTTGAAAAACGACATTTATAATTATTATAAATATTATTATTAATCTTCATTAAAATCTATTCGGTCAAACTGTTTATAGAACTTCTGTGAGTCGGTGTTAATAAATAAATAAGAAAAGGGCTTATCATACACCAGTTTAGAGATATTCGGCATCATACTCTTCACGAATTCGTCCTCCACGTTCTCATCAAATAAATTTTTTAATTCATTCTTACTGACTTTAAAGACGAAGATATTGCTAAATAGACGACGCAGCTCCTTTGGAACTGAAAAGAAAGTCTGATTTAAAAAAAATATACTGGTTCTAATATGGCGGCGGTTAAATATTAACTCTTTAAAAAGTTGTAAAGTTTCTTTATTTTTTAAATAGGAAGCCATATCATCAAATATAATAACATTGTTTTCATCGGGTGGTGAGCCTTTAATCCTCTCCAGCACCTCTTGAAGGTTCTCTGTTGTTAGTTCATCAAACTTCTTATCAGCTGGGTGCTTCTTGAATATATCGTTCTTTATAGAGGCACGTGAATGACTTGGTTGAAAGAGGTAGATATTATGGTAGACCTTGTTTAAAAGTTTTTTATCCTTTAACATCGCCCACATAAGTGATGACTTTCCTGACTTGGGACGTCCTAAAAGAAGGTTAGTGCTGTGATTATTCAAATAAGACGTCAGTTCATAATTATTTAACTTGGGATGAAGGGGTCGGTCACACAACATCTCAGGTGGCTTAATCTGTGGTTTTTTTAGTTTAATAATATTCATATTTATATTTAATCAATATTATTTAATTAAGTCCTTAATGAGTTGCGGTGGAATTCTATATCTCATATTAATTGAACCACACGAACCTTTCGTCAATCTATTTCCGTGAGAATTACCTAAATTATTTTTATGAAGCAGTCGTCCATTAACAGACGTTAAATTACCACACGCTTTATTACATAATTTCGGCGTGAAGTCCATTTTATTCGTCCATATACGTGTGCGTTTTTTATACCCCCAGTCACTATACATACAATAGTCCACGTCATAATGGTTTAAATCCGTTAAAAATTGTTTCATCTTCCCTGTTGCTGGATTTTCTATATACCACCAAGTGGGGTTAAAATATTTAATTATCTCCTGTGTCTTTCTTAATAAAGGCAGTCCCCTTTCAATCATATCTTTATCCAGCATTTCGTGTGTTATAATTTTATCACCGAACGCTTTTGTTTTGCGACCAACCCACGAGCGTCGGCAGTGACTAAATGTCTCGCACGGCACCGATGCCCATATCAAATCAAATGAATTAGGTTCATATTCTTTATAATTCCAATCCATAATATCTATATTGATGTCTGCGTTCTTCAAATCAAGAGAGGTGACATTATAACCTTTTTCTCTACAAACCTTACCAACACTACCTGTTCCCGAAAACAATTCTAAAACCTTCATTATAAATAACTATATCATTATATTTAAGCTTATTTAAACACGAACAGCGACCTGTCTGCTATTGACGTTAAGGGCTATGAGGGCATCGTAGCAAGCGTAGAGGGTGAGGGTGGCGGCGGCAGTCGTAGCCGACGAGGTGTTCACACGGACGTTAATCGGTGTGAGCTGCGACGACTCACCCGAAAGCATAACCTGATTGGACGAAAGTTTCTCGGTGTTCATTCCGTAGAAGTGCGAGGCAGGAGTCTGAACGGTGGTGGCAGTGCCGCCGACAATCTTGGCGAACCTGTCCCACGCAGCAGGAGTGATGGCGTTGCGTGACGAATAGATGTCGTGAGCCTCACCGAACGCCTGACGAAGAGCCGACTTAATAGCAGCGGTGTTGGTTTCTCTTAAAGGAGTTGGCGGGAACGGACGGTTCGCCACGAAAAATTGAACTGAACCAGTCTCGCCAGCAATCTTAACAGCATCATAACCCGCATTGATGGAGGCATTGCCAGCCTCACCTGTGCCTTGAAGGAATAGACTCTTAATAGACGAAAGGCGGACATTGTAAATATAAGTGGCTTCACTCGCACCTGCGAGGACAGGGAAGTTCACGTTGGTGACATTCCAGCCCTGCGATTTAAGGACGAGGTCGCCATCCACCGCCATTGAGCGGACAACGGAATCCATTCCAGCACCGAAGTCCACGAGGTCAAATGTGAGCTCTAAATCGTCAAAAGAAAAGATGGGAGCTCCAGTAGCTCCGCCACCGTAGAGGACAGAGGTGGCGTATTCACTAATCTGAGCGGTGGTGAGCTGGATGCGGACGCCACCCATATGACCGAGCGGAATGAGTTCCGAGCACGAAGAAAGCAGGCAGCCGAGCGGCAGACTTACAGGGAAAGTGCCAGCAACAGCGTTAGTCCCTCCCGACGTCGGCCCGTCCCGTCCGTTAAGGTTGTTAAAGGTGGGGGTGACAAAATCATCAACGCCTCCAAGACCGCCACCACCATAACCGAACTCAGTGGCGAGGGCAAGCTTCTCGTCCATTGAGAGCTTACTCTGACTAATCATATTATATAGACGACCATAGTCAGACACCGCCTCTAAAAGCGAGCCCCCGACGATGGTTTCCACACGACCTATCCACGACGCAGCGGGGACACCACGAACTGTGATAATATCGGTGTTGGCAGAAGGAGTGACGGTGATATTCAAATTGAGGCAGAGCGAATTTGGAACAAGGAAGCTATGGGCAGGTAAATCAAACTGGATGATATTACCATCGCCAGCGAACGACGCTCCATTAGACGGGCGAACGATGACCTGTGACATTTTGGTGTCCGACGGAAGCGAAGCCATCGGTTTGTTGTATTGAACTTCTTTTGGGAGAGCAGCCATTATAAACTTATTAAATATTATTATTTATTTAATAATTTTTATATTATATCAAATTTAACGTCTTCTAATTCCTCTTTTAAGGATTGCGTTTTTTGTAAAGCTTTTATTGTTGCTACATATTTATCGTTTAATATAGACCCGTCCCTTTTGCTAAATCTTTGTCTTCTGTGAGTGTTAATCAATAGAGTCATTGTCCAGTTAGTTCCATTAAAATCTATTAAATTATTATTTTGGTCTAATAGCTGGACGTCTATTTCATCTATCCGCTTCGCCTTAACAAAACTTTCACGCCCTAAACTATTATATATGGTTAAACCGAACGGGGTGGCGGTGGCACTTATAGTGTCCACGAGGGTTGTTGTGTTGAGTCTATTGCTGTCAAAATTACCACCTGCGAGAGAGTCGCTTAACATTTTAATTTTTGTGACGCCTAAAAAATTGGCTGGGTTAGGGAAGGTGGCAGGCGGTGCTTGATATGGAAAAACCTGTGTGCCGACCGCATCTAAATCCAGCCCGAGAGGTTCACGGCACGTGGTTGTTGCTAAATTAATCGTGAGGCTCGTGCCTATCGTCGCACTCAGTAAAGAAAACTTACCTGTCACGGTGCTAAAATCCAGTGTGCCGTTTCCTGCGAAGGCAGCCGCATTAAATTTCAATTCAAATTCAGTCTTAAAAGAGTCAGCATCATAATTACCCTCCGTTAATGTTATAGAGGCAGTTGTGCCCACAGAATCCGATATATTAATAATATTATTAGCTGCGTTCACGTTATAATAAGACGCTGGGATTTCGGCACTTTGGATTGCTATGGTGTGATATAAGGTGTCCACGCTTTTCGGTGAGATACTGTTAAAGTCAAATAAGAGCTGTGAATGTTTAGAACCATTTAATTTAGCTGTTGCGAACCGACTATTAAGACTTATTAAACGAGATTGAATAATAACGTGTTCATCTATATCTTCAAATCCATTCACTCTATCAATACCATCCATTATAATATATTATGAATATTATTCAGTCTCCTCTATAAGTTCTTTCATATCCTTGTGTCGTTCCATATAATCAATATTTTTTTTATTGATACGACTTCTCTCTAACTTTAATTTTTCTATAATACCATTCACCTTATTCTTTTCATCATCTTCTAAATGTTTATCGTTATAATGTAAATAGAGAGCAAACGTCGCTGGGTTGTTAAGTGTCATACACGGAACACTATTGATTATTTCTTCTAAACTAACGTGGTCGGGTGGACGTTGTGGAGAGGCTGTAATAGAATTTATAATGTCTAAATCACTCATTATAAATAATAATTAGATTATATTTATATTAATCAATCACATAAAAGTTAATTGACGACCGAAGGACTTCCTGCTTGTGGGTTGTGGTGAAAAAGGGTCATTCACGGGCGACGATATTGGTGTTGGAACATCTATCGGTTGAAGTGGTGTCATAAAGGGGTTGGATTGGTTCGCCATAGTTGTCTGCGTCATAAAAGAGGTGGCGTCCTCTGCCGCCATCAGTCCCCGCTCCGCCTCTTGGTCACGTTCCATCCGCCTTTTTATTTTGCGGTCTTCTTCACGTGCCACCGCCTTCGCAGCACTCACACTGCGGAGCTGGGACGGGGTAAGTAATGTGCGACCTTCGGTTGTTGGTGTGTCAGGTGGTCTTCTTCCACTTAACAACCTGTCCACGTCTGCCACTGCTTTCATCACGTTGCGGACTTCTATTGGTGTCTCTTGTGGTTGGTTGGGTCTTCGGACTGCTGGAGGTCTTTCAGGATTGCGGATAATTGGCGATATATTGGAAGTCATAAAAGACGAGGGAAAATCAACAGGATTTATCATTGTGCGGCGGTCAGGTAAAACTTGCTGGGGCTGGATGAACTCAGCGAGGACACGGGAGGTGTTAGGGGTCGCAGATTGACGTGGTTTCTTGGTTCGTCTTTTTGGACTTGCTAAATTAATAATAACATTCTGTGACTGTTTCTGTTTTTGCTTCTGTTTCGTTCGGGTTTTCTTCTTTTTTGTTGCCATTATATAACTATAATAGAGTTTTAATTTGGGCTTCTAATGTTTCCACTCGTTTAATTAATTCAATCACCGATGCGGTGGTAATCGTCCATATGTGGTCTTTCCCTATGTAATGAAAATCTTCAATCCTTCTACCATAACAAAACTTTTTATCTTCGGTAATGCTCTTATCTATTTTAACGCTGTTATTTGATACATCAATATCAACAACTTTAATAAAATCTTCTCTATCATAATCGTCAATTAATCGTAAGTTCGTGTTAATTGATAAATCATTAACATCGTAATCATCAATTTTTAAAATATCGCCTGATACATCACACCCTTTATAAATATCAGGAATATAAGTCGTTTGATATTCAATACTTTCAGGTAAGACATTTATGACTTCCTGTGCTATAAACCCATACACCTTAGCAGTCCCTCTACCAACAACATCTTTATAACCATACTTTAATGGTCTTAATTTTTTTAATTTTTCAATACATTCGCCCTCTTGTAAATCTTCAATATTTTTTTTAATTCTTATATCACTCGCTTCTAATGTGCCTTGCTGTGAAAAAAACCCTCTATCAGCATAAATTCTGTGGTTTGCGTAAATACCCACATCACCACCTATCGTGGTGCTGCTCCCTTTGTCGCTCCCTACATCATTTACTCCGCTTTGACTTCCTGTTCCCCCTGTGTTATTGCCTATTACTCTAAACATTCTATATAATCCTCGCTTCTCCCCATTTCCGCTTCCATAAACCATTAACCTACCCCCCTCATCGGTGGTTGTTCCTATTCCCACATTTCCAGTTTCAAAAACAACAAAACCACCAGTTCCCGAAGCTGGGTCAAATTGAACTGGGTGCGTCATATTGGTTGTAAGAACATTCATAGCAATTCCTCCGTTGGTTGTAAATTTAGAGGCGGAGGATACTTGTTTAATATCACCAGTCATTTGGATAAAATTATCCACCCCATTTATCCTAATATTTGGAATACCTCCTGACGCTGCCCCTGTGAAGAGTAAATTATCCGCCATATCAACATCGTTATTAAACTTGTTAAATCCTACAAATGTCTGTGGTGACGCTTCCGTTCCTCCGTTTTTCGTCACGTCGCCAGTCACGGACACAGGGGCGAAGAGTGCCTCGCCATTTTGCTTCGTAATAAAATCAGTTGAACCCGCTGTGTCTGTAAGGGTGCTTGTCGGTCGGTTCGTGTTAAAAGAATTAGTGCCTGTGAAGACATTGTCGCCTGCTAATGTGACGTCACCCGTCGCTGCTGTTGATATTCCACTCATCGTGCGGCTCATTATAATATAATATAATATGTTATAATGTTTAATAGAAAACAAATTGAGGTTGTGTGTCCGCTGGGGCGTCTTTAATGACTTTATTAACGGCAGCCTTTTTTTTGGCGGCAGTCTTCCGTTTTGCGACCACCCGTTTCACCTGCCTAACCTCTAAATCATCCATCTCGTCCTCAGACGACAGCATCAGAGCCGCCTCTTCAATCGCCTCCTTCTTCTTTATTTTTGTCGCCTTCTTAACCGCCATCGCATCACGGCGTTTTTTGGTTTCGGCTTCTTTCAGCTCCTTGGCTTTCTGCGATGCCGTCTTGCGTTCCAGTCTTCCAGCATCTCGTTTAGCCCGTCCACGTGCGAGTGCTGCGAGCTGTGCCTCGCTCATCTTTCGCTTTCCTGTTGGCTTTTCCACTATCGGTTTCGGGGGGCGTCCTCTTTGACGAGGTTTAGGGGCTTCAGGTTCAGGGCTGGGTGATGGAGTCGGTGCTAAAACCTCCTCTTCACTTTCGTCGTCTGTTTCAATAATAACATCATCTTCGCTTTCACTTTCGCTTGTCCATTCGTCGCTCATTGTATAATATCCCTAAATATTATTTATATGTTTATAGGATAAAAATATAAATAAATAAATATAACTATATTAATATATATGGCGGATAAAAATAAAAAAATTAGAACCGATAAAGAACGTGAGGAGGAGAGGTGCGGTGGTTGTGATTGCTATGAAACTGATGACGGATGTGAGTGTCGCCGTGTGCCGTGTTCACGTTGTGGGTTGCGTGATAATTTATATAATATGAACCACCCTGAGTTCCACACAGACTATTGGTTTGATGGTTTATCTTTTGATGAAAAATTAGCTACTATATTGTGCGATGATTGTGTTAATGGTTGTTCTTCAGATGATGAAGATGAAGAGGATGAATATTAGGTTTTCATTGGGTGGACGAACCATTGAAGACAGGCTAAATTTTTTTTATAACTTCTTGTGGAAGTGTCTGCCTTCTCTATATAAGACTTGCGGGGTTGGTGGGTTAGGTTTTCGTCTATGGGTTCAACGAGGTCGTTGTAATATATAATTGTTTCTTTTTCGGTTTTGTTAGTGACAGTGAATGACTTTCCTGTGCGTTCACATTTATTTCTAACAACCCTTTTATAGTCTTTTAATTGTTGGTTAATTTTATTTATAACACCTTTTAGTTTTCGGTTTCTTCTGTTGTAATGAATAAGTCTAATAACAGATTTAAATAATTGGTGCTTTGTTAATTTGGAGTGTTTGATTAAGTCTTTTTGTGTTATAACATCACACCTCTTGCCACACAGACATAAAGGTTTAATTGTCCCCGACATCTTAATAAGGTGTTTATTAAATTCATTTGTTTCCACTCCATCCAGTTTTTCTTCGGCTCGTTTCTTTTTTAGAACGGCTTTAATTTTATCTTTATTATTTGCGTAATATTTTTTAGCTGCGTTATTTGTCTGCTCCGCACGATTTTCCCTCTTCATTTTCATAAGTTTTATATATTCTAATTCATCGGGGTTATAAAATGTGCCATTCTTAATTGCTTTTTCATCATCTTTTTTTTTTGCTTCACGACATAACTCAGTGTTAAGGTCGTGTAATTTTTTAAGATTGCCACTAAGTTTTATAATCTTGTCCCTAATGACTTTAAAGTATTTATCCTTTGCTGCTCGGTAATCCTTGACATCATCATATTCAGTCCTTATAATATGGGCTGGGCTTGGTATATTGTCTTTATTGGGATATGTGCCACCCAGTTTCCTCAGACGGTCTAACTCTTCACGGACTTCTTTTTGTGATTTCATATCAATAGGTCTTATATCATCTTCACTTTGGTCGGTTTCGGAGATATAAGGTTCATTGCTAATCACTACATTCTCGGCTGTTAAATGAATAATATCCATTTTATATATAGACATTATTTATTGGTTTTAAGTTGTTTTATGATAATGTTTTTATCATTATATATCAATTTTGTTAAATAAAAAAAATGATAAAAACACACCCTAAAAACAGGTTTTTAAATAGCATATTTCTATGTTGCTTGTTATTTTTTTTTCAAAATATATATTCAGGTTTGAAAAAGGTGTTTTTAAGGTGTGTTTTTATCATTTATAATTTTAGTATTTGTTTAATGATAATGTTTTTATCACAACATCTAATTAATTAATTTAACCTATTATTCATATATTTCTCTCGGCGAAGCACACTGGATGCTAAATAATAAATGCTATTCTTCCTTAATAAAGTATAGTATTTATTTA
>Ga0070747_1001178_pt1 | contig 12841 bp, 16 predicted proteins | sample VirMetDEL_Mar_31_FD_77321 | JGI IMG/M metagenome (GOLD analysis project Ga0070747, IMG submission 77321) | Aqueous microbial communities from the Delaware River and Bay under freshwater to marine salinity gradient to study organic matter... | ecosystem: Environmental > Aquatic > Marine > Coastal...
CTGAAGAATCTAAAGCATTGTTAAGGTGCTCAGTATCAGACAAAGGTCTTTTACCATTAACTCCACCAGGTATGATTGTACCTTGCTTATACAACAATCGAAGTTCTAAGGCTTGTCTAGTCTCAGCTGCAGCTTCATTAGTCGCATACTTGTCGTAGTCCGTCATTACCTTTAGATCAGCTATACTACCAACACCTGTTGTGCCATCAGTCTTAGTGAAGCGCACGATGTCTTTCATTATAGTTGGGTTATCTTTGATTTGATCAAATGATATACCGAACTGTTTTTGTAAGGAATCGTTATCAGCAGAAGTAATGTTATCCATGCGAACAACATCTTTAAGTGGTCCTTTAGGTAACTTATACTTAGTAGCATCTGAAAGCATAGAGTTAAGATGCTTAACGTTACCATCAGTATCGTAACGACCAAAAGAACCATTGAAAGTTTGGCTAGTCTGCGCACTACGTTGTTGTTGCAACGCTTGGTTTTGAACGTCCATTTGCGACTGCATCTGGGAAGTTCTATCGTCGACAGAGATGTTAGATTGTGCTTGTAACTGCATAAGCTCTTCATTGGCTTTCGCTTGCGCAACACGTGCATCGGTTCTAACCTGCTTTTGTCGAATGTCTGAGTTCGCTGAGAATTCTTGAGCCTTCAACCGATTCGCACGGTTAACAGGATCTGCAGCTGAAGTGATACCGCTTGTTACAGCGGCTCCTATATTTACGGCCATGACTTAAGTCTCGTGTTGGATAGGTAGGCTACTATTGTTAGTAGTAGGCGTAGTGTTGGCATTAGTATTAGCTGAGTTCTTAGCAGCTCTCTTTTCCAACGTGTCTATTAAGTAGTTAAAGCCAGTGTTGGTAGCTTGTCCAAAAGCTTGTTCTGTCTGACGACTTGACAAGTTAGCCTGTGCTCCAGTTCTAGCAGACGCAGCACCGTAAGCGTTTTGGGTGTTACTAGCGGGGTCGTTACCCATACCAACACTCAAGAAACCTAGTTGTTCTTTAGCAGCTTGCATTGGAGCATTGGCTCTTATTTGAGCTCTAGTCTTAGCAGTCTCAATTGCGAAGTTCGTATCAACCTGAGCTGTGATACCGGACGTACCTAATCCACGTTGTTTCAAGCGGGTTTGCAATTTGTTAACCACTTGATCACGTTCTGTATTAAACGCTTCTAACCCTTGAGCCTCAATAAGATCCGGCGTGTAGTTAGAGTAGAAGTCAGACAGCTTCTGCTCTGTATCACCGAAGACTGCCTCCCAGTCAGATTGTTGTTCTTCAGCAAAAGCAATTTCTTTGTCTTGTGCTTTGTCAGCCGCCTTCTGGTCTTTCTTGTTAGTGTATGCGCTGACGCCCGCATTGATTAGAGCGCCACCCACAACTGCAACTGCTACCCAAGTCATATTAACACTCCACCAGCTCTTGTTCGAGCTTGTCTAAGTCTGTTTCATCAGTAACATGTATAGTCATGTAGCTGACATCTGTGATGGCAAAGAATGCTCTCTTGTCGCCAGCAAAGACATTAACTATTGCTGGAGCTTGATAAGTGACTTTACCGTATTTAGAACTAACAAGAACAGTACCCGATAACAATATAGCTAAGTGGTTATGTTTGTGTGTAGCTCCTACGAGGGCTGTAGAGGCTGGCATATCCATGACTCTACCATAGACACCATCAGAAAAGAAGTGATCTACAGCTATGTCAATCTGAGGCCTGTCACTTATAGCCCGTTCAAATCGTCTGATAGTGTCTGTGCTCATTATAGAACGTCCAGGTTTGCTATTGCGTTAGAGTTACGAGAAGTCCAAACAAAGTAGTAGTCGACGGCTAAGGCTTTGAATAAGACAACACCAGGTTTGATGAAAGAGTCGACTCGCGTATAAGGGCCAGCTGCTCCTGAGTTACGTGCATATAGATCTAAAGATCCTCCGTTACCAGGAGAGCATGTGTAGTTTATTTTGACGTCTGCAGCACCTGAGTCAGGTGATCCAGAACCGTCAAAGTTGTCTGTTTGTCCTGTGAATATTGCAGTCATACGATGTTTCCTGTTAGGTTACTTATTAAGTTAGATGTTAGGTTTGTTATTATAGCTGTACCACTGTCTTCAACAGGTGCATTGGGATCGACAACAATAACAACACGACGTACTTCAGGTGCTGAGTTACCAAAAGAATCGTCTACGTTATATGTTATAACATAGGCTCCTGGAACAGCTGTGTTAACAGGATTGAATGTTACTATACTTCCTGTTATAGTTCCGTCTTCCGGATCTTCTGCAGTTGCACCTGCGTCCACGTAGGCAGTATTTAACGGGTGTAATATAGCTCCCGGTCCTATACGTGTTATAGTCGGCGGGAAGTCAACAACGTCAACAACTCGTACAACTTCTGTAGCCGAGTTACCAGCTGCATCATCTACGTTGTACGTCACAAGGTACGAGCCGACAACATTAGAGTTCACAGGGTTCACCGTAACTATGTTATCGGTTATGTTTCCGTCAACGTCGTCCAGTGCAGTTGCTCCAGCATCGACGTAGGGAGTACCTACGCCGTGTGTCACTGGAGTCTCACCTAGTAGTGTTATCACAGGAGGAGTTACATCAGGCTCTTCTGTGTCAGCTACATAGGTGTTCTCACCAAGGAACGCATAACCAGAGGCTGCGTTATCTCGTTCCTGCATCCACACATGATCAGCCATATTATACTCCTAGAGCCGTTTTAATAGCAGGACCTAAAGCAGTGTAGATCGAGGCGTAACCTGCAGCGTTAGGATGAATTAAGTCAGCCATAAGGCCGGCATTATCAGCCGTAGTAAAGTCCGCAAAGTTAGGCGTCGATCTTATATCCAACAGAGTAGCACTGTAGGTCGAGGCTAGTGTTGTTATCGCAGAAGGTAGATAACCTAATCCAATGTCTATATCGTTAGGTATAACTAGTATTAAGTCTAAGTCTGGATAGTTCAGAGCTAAAGAGTCTAAGATTAACACCATGTTAGCTGTGTACGTACCTTCAGGAACCGCTTGGATAATGTCATTGATACCTAAGTTAATTATCAAAGCGTCCATCTCGACGGAGACAGGCGACTTGTTCTGTCCTGCTAAGTACTTCCAACCAGTAGTACCTGAGGTTGCAAACTGTGAAGTTGTGAATCCCCGTGCACCCATAGGAAGCATGATCACATCATCTTCGGTGTTATAACCTTTAACATAGTCAAAGTAGATAGGTCCGCCGCTATCGTGACTAATCTCGATAGTGTAGTCTCCAAGACCCGGTAGTGTTATGACTGCTTCGACCAGATCAGAAGGATCACCTACATTACCATCAATAGTAGTCCAAGCACCCGCATCAACCCGGTATCTAGCGACACCGTAATCCTTAGAGGCAAAACCTATAGATACTTTGTCTATAGCAGTAAATGACTTCTTGAAGCTGTCAGAAGCATTATCACATATAAATAGATCGCCACCGATACCGTCGTAATTCAACACTGATATCCCAGTGAGTTCAACAGTACTGTCGTAGTCAGTTACCTCTGTTAAGCTATTATTGTTGCCGTTACCGTATATAGACTGGTTACTCGCTACTACGTTCTGAGTTATTAGGTAGTCTCGTACGATACTAGCAGGAGAACCAGCGTGCAATGCAGGTTGTGCATAGGTAGTAGAATCACCATACCAACCAAACAATACTTGAGCGCCTTCAGTGCTTATGACTGTGTGGTGTTGAACGCCTAACACAGTCTTACTAGCCACTTCTTGATACATTACTGACCAACCGCCGCCGTCTGAAGAAGTCCAACCTAGACCTGAAAGAGATATTAAACCTGTAACTCCGTCAGATGTAGCTTGTTCAGTGAACTGGGTACCGTCATCTTTGGTGCCAATACAATCAACAGTTACGTTAGTGATTGGCGTGACCGTGCCTGGTATGTCGTTAGGATCGACTGGTGTGCTTGACAACACAACTTCAATTTTAGCCATGATTTACTCTCTGTGATTTGGTTGTTAGTCTTCGCTCTTTTCCCAAGCATCTAGGAAAGGCTTAGCCAGTTCGTCGTCGTAAGGAGTTTCTGAGTTCTCTACGATGCTCTTAATTAGCTTGATACAAACAGGCTTCAAGACTTCTTTACTGATTGCAGTCTTCAAAGCTGAAGAGAACAACGCAGCTAATGTTGGTAGTAATAGTGTGCTTAATACTGACATCATGGTTAAGGCTCCAGTAAGGTAATTAGGTAGTCTACTTCGTTTTGTAGAACCGTGACTGCTTCTCGCAGCGCTTTCGACTCTACTAGTAAGTCTTCAACTAGTGCGATTCTGTTCTGACCTCTAACCAGAGCTAAGTTATCTATATACGTAACTAAAGAAGTCACGAAATTTCTAACCTGAATAGGATCAGAGAAGTCAGTAGGAAATTGAGCTAATGTTTCATTACCCATTTGCACTCACCTCGTCCCACTGTATAGCTCTGATTTTAGTCTCTTTAGCGTGTGCCGGTATAGAGATTATATAAGACAGAGAGTAGCCTCTAGCTGCTCCAGTTTGTAAGTTTATCTCTGTAAACCCTGGGCCTACAACCTTAGAAGTAGCTTTCTTACCTACGAAGACGTCTACTTCCACTGTTTGATCTACTTCACAGTCTACGAAAATCTTAAACTTGTCATAAGTCTTCTCTGCAGTTAGATCGCCAGAAGTGAAGTCCATAGACTGAAAACCCAATGCTTTATATGAGTCAGGAGTCTTAGAGTAATGTATGAAATTCGATAAGCCTCCATGCACTGTTGAATCGACTATCGAATATAAGTTGTCGTCTTCTACGTAGTAACCTTTAAAACCTGTACTATGTGTCAGGTTCCTAAATGTACCGCTTACCAGGTCAAAAACAAGAGTGTTAGTGGTAGTGACTAAATGATACGCGTTGCGTTGTATAATAGAGTCTGTTACTATTAAACCTTCTAAGTAGTCTAGGGCGTCATAAGAGACAAGCTTAACAGTGGAGCCGTTGGTGATACACAGACCTTGATAGCTTAACCAAACAGCAGTACCTTCTATAGAACGCACACTCTTAAAGTCAACGCAACCGAAGTTAGCTGCAATCAATTGCCGCGTGAACGTGTCAGGTCCTGTACCTGTAACCAAGTGAGTCTCTACCTCGGTCATTACAACTATACCTAGTGGAAGTACAGCTATGCCTGTAATGTCACTAGAAAAACCTATGAAGTTAAACTCGGACCAAGCCCATGGTTCTTCAGGTAGAGAAAACCGTAAGTTTCTACCTTCAGTTATGAACAACATAGCGTAGGCTGTGATTATAGAGTCGCCTACGGGAGCTGGAGCCCAGTCTGCAGACCTAAGTAAATCTCCAGGAATATCTAAGTCTGCTGTACTGTCTACGTAGGTTACAAAATCACTTACAGGGTTTGGTATCTCTTCGACTAGTGAGAAGTCTGTTAGTACGCCGCCCACTCTGTAGATTCGTATGGCATCAACTTCAGGATCGTTAGACTTAACTATGTCGATTATGGTTATGATGCCGTCCAACACTGTAATCTCATCAGATAAGATGGGAGGAGATTCTGCGCCTGTCGAGGTGTTGTAGTAAGTATACGCGTAGGTATAAGTACCTGATAACAAGGTAATCTCGACGTGAGAGGGGCTGGCGCTTATGTCTATGTCTACGTCTTCAATGTCTTCGGTTACAAGTTGATTAAACAAATCAGGGCGTACTTGCTTCCACTCACCGTTAAACCAACGATAAAGGAACCAAATAGTACCTACTGGGTATTGAGAGGCTCCACCTACAACAACTCGAACACCATCACCTAGAGTGTCTACAGCAACCTCAAAGTAGTTAGTGTAACGTAACACGTCTTGCTGTTGTGAGTTGCGAACCACTGCAGTATTCACTGTGGCGCCTTCAATGTTACCAGGCTCGAGCGCTTTCACTTTGTACTTATAGATACCAGGCGGGAAGCCGTCTCCTGGAAGCTGTGCAACGCCTGGAGGATTATAAACAACGAATACAGGTTCTGTTATAGGAGCTGTGCGTTCGGTAGCTACTAACGACCACACTAAATTGTAAGGTTTCTCTATGCCTAGCTCGAAGCTTTCTGAATCTGATTTATGATATAAGGTCTGAACACCGTCTACGCTATACGCGTACAGGTTCAAATCGACAGCTCTTGCATAAGAGTCGAAGGTTAGTAAGGTGTCTAACACTCTTGACTGTATTATATATTCGCTAGTAACATTGGCAACAAACTTAGGCTCAGCTAAAGTATTAAGCGTGCCAGCGTCAGGGTTGACATTAATGTATTGTCTACCTTGATTAGATTGTATTAGACTTGGGTCTAATCGCGTACTAAGTCCACCATCCCAACGAGTTATCTTCATCCCATACCATTATATAAAGTAGTGTTGTTCATTTTAACAGAGCCATTACTACGTAAAGTAGAGGCTCGCATCGCAGCAACTAGCTGACCGTATAACGCTAATTCTTCATTACCCATAGCTCTGTTCGCTGCGTTAATGTTTGATCTCAACGCAGAACCAGCTAGGTACTTAACCAAGGCAGTATCGAACGGTTCAGGTAGATCTAATAGGTCATCTTCATTGACCGTAGTTAACTTGGTAGGTCTTCTTATGTACTCCACACCAAGTAAGCCAACTTCTACAAAGTTGACCAGGACACCAAAAGCATCTGCTAAGGTGTCATCGGCCGCAGGATCATAGATCCCAGATACCACACCAAAAGGTGAGTCTATCGCATAACCAGGTATATCTGTGGTTACTCCGAACACGCTAGGGCTGAGTACATACTCTTCACCTAGGTCTTCCGCCATTGGAATGGGGTAAACCCTAACAGTTCGTGCATCTTGTCGTTCTGTCACTACAGCTTGTATAGCGTTAGAGATCTCTGTAGACACGGCCGAACGCCATGTGCTACCGTGTATTCGTGTCATTTCATCCATACTATAAACGGGTAAACTCTCACCGTCGAATAGGAAGCCTTTAGCATAGATAAAGTCTTCTGGTAGTTGTACTGTGTGCTGCCCCTTCGCTACTTTTATGTAGGCTGTGGTCTTAAACACCTCTGTATCAATAGCTATCTGATACAACGCTTCATTCATACGTCTCAATAGCGAATCGTCATCCCAACGGTCTCCATCTTGGTCGCCTAAGATGTCTCGCACTCTAATCAGTATATCAGTTATTCTACCCACTATACATCCCTTTAAATATCAAACGTTAAATGTAGTAAAAGGCACCCACTTTCGAGGGCGCCTTTAACCTGTTAAACTAGTAAATTAAGCTGGAAGAAAGCGTGTAAGCTCACCCGTTACTTTACCAAGTTCAACATACTCAATGACAACAGTAACCTTACCAGAAGTAAGAGTACCAGTCAAAGTCGGTGTGAAAGTAACAATACTTTCTAAAGGCTTGTAGACAGCTACAGTACCTTCAACAATTGTGCCGTCAGCAGCTTTCAGATTTACATCGTCAGCTAACAGAGTGGCACCAAGTGAAACATCACAAGTCAGAGTAGTAGAATCTGCAGCTTTGACCGTGATCACGACCGCAGATTTTACGCTGATGTTAGCAGGTAAGACACCGATTTGGTATACGTCACCTGAAACGTTAAGGATGTTGTTTTCGTCAGCAAAGTCGATCTCAGCAACAAAGTTGCAAATGCCACGCTTCTTGTGGAAGTCAAGGACATTGGTTGAGTTTACAGTTGCCATAAGATTATGCTCCTATTTTAACGTCAACAGCAACAACACCGTAGTCAAGGTTTGCTACCTTAGCTTGGGTGTAATCAGTGTTTTCAGCCGTCATAACAGCCTTCTTAGCATCCATCCAGAATTCAACTGCTGATTCTGAAGTGATACCGAAGTCTACAGACTTTTGGAATTTATAGTCTGGCATTTTACCAAACCCTAATTGAAGTGCACCAGCACCAAGGATAAGACCACGAGAATGCAACTCAGAACTTGCGTAGTCGAAACCTTCTTGACCTGTCCACAATGCAGACCCAGGAACAGCACCGTCATATTGACGCATACCAGAGATCTCAATGTTAGAAGCGTCTAGACCCCAGTTATTGGTTGTTCCGTTGGTTTCACCAAAGAACTGAGAGACTTCAACGATAATCAAGTTGCCAAGCTTACCGATTACACCGTTAATAAGACGGTTACCATTACCACGTACGTCTGCATTAGACACAATGGACTGGAACTTATCGTCTTGCTTAAGCAAAGTAGCCATAGCAGAGTCAACAAGGAAGATCCAAAGTGGCTTGCCGTCAGCAGTGCGATAGGCGTCTAATGGACGTCGAATACCGCCAGTAGTGAAGCCAGTAGAAGTCTTCAAGGTTTTTTCGATTTCAAACAAATCGTTGTAGCCGAAAGAAGCGCCAAGATCGATCACATGAGACGGTGCTTGTCCTAGACTGCCTTGCGCAGCATCAAACAAAGACTGATCTTTAAAGCGAGTAAACAAGTCACCCAACTTAGATCGTGAATCGGCATGAGTGGTAAGGTTGATATCACCAATGTTGACACCATCAAACTCGTCACCATTATCAACGACTAAGCGATAACGCTCAACAGTAAGCTTGTCAGAGAACTTGCGTTTCTCTTCGCCTTTACCGTATGCAGTTTCTTTGCCTTTGATTGCTTTACCAGAGATGTTACCAGAGTAGTCAAAAACTACCGTATGGCCATCGCCTGCGTTCGCATTGGTGGATTGGTAGACGATAGCGTCTTTGGTGCTTCCAGTCATAGGAGACCAGAAAGATGTAGACGCAGACTGAATTAAGCCTTCTCGCATCCACTTCCGACGTTCGAGATCGGAACCGTATTTAACAACACCTGTTGTCATGAGTGTAACCCCTAAATAGATTGTATAGCTACTTAGATTTGATCCCACTGATTACCTGAAAGGTGAGTAGTCGCGTATCTTTGTAAGCTTAAGAAAAAAACAAAAGATGCACGAGTGCGGAATTAACCGGAATACTCTAGGCACCTTTATATTATAACACAGTTTTCCGTATTAAATTTAATAACTTTAGAATATTTCGCTCTCGTAAGTCTGAACCGAGTCTACATCTTTAGCAGTTTGAGTTGGTTCAGAACCACCAGCAAGCTTAGACATATCAGTGCCTTTGCCTGTAGTGTCGTCAGCACCTTTAATGACTTTAGATTTAGTTAGATACTGAGCTGCTTTGTCAATAAACTGACTTAGGTCGATAATACCACCTTCAAAATCTCGCTTGAATGAAGCAGGCAAGTCGTTATCAATGATATCATCAGATAGCGCCATACCAGTAGTAGCAGTGAAATCAGCGTAGGCTTGCGCCACTTCATCAGCTTTAGAAGCTTGAACACCTTGTGAATTGAACTCTGTAAGCTTTTCTTTCTGTGCTGCGACAGCTTCAGCTTCATAACCACTTAGTTTAAGTCTCCAGGCTTCAGGATCATCAACTCTTAACGAGTCTAACTCAGTTCGTTGCTCAGCTGTTAGATTGACAGTGGCAGACGCTATAACGTGGTCTGTCAGGGCTGTGTTAACAGTCTCTAACTCTTTTACCTTTTGTCGTGACTTAGTGTAGCCACTTTGAGTATCACGCACTCTACGCTCTGCAAGAACTGCATACTTGAACTCTTCAGAGTTCGGAGCCGATTCGTCTTCTGGAAGCGTCCAGTTGCCAGCATCGTCTTTTACCATACTTGACACAGCACTATTAACGCGATCGGCTAACGGTGGTGTGTTTTCATTTTGAGTTGTAGTTGTAGCCATATAAAATCCTCAGTTTAAGAAAACAGAATACCAAATCTGAATGACCATTATACAATAAAAAGGTGTACAAAGTACATTAAATTTAATACAATAGTTAAATAAATTTTCCTTTTTCTCTTACTAATATTACAGGTGCAGCATGGAAACCAGAGTTCACAGTTTCTCAACAAAAACGCAAAGCGACCTCGACTTCGTATCTGAGTTGAAACTTAAATCGCGCAGGAAAGGTGTAGCATTCAGCTTCGTAGTACTCCAAGCGCTACGAGCATACGAAGCCAGTAACACTCCTATCATTCCTACCGATAAAGAAATAGAGGCATTCCATGAAGCACAGCGAGCACAATAAAATAGTCACACTTGCTCGTCTTAAGAACGGTGAAAAGCCTAAGGATATATCTACTATGATGGATGTACCTTACGCTACTGTACTTAAGTGGAACAAGGAGTTAATCAAAGCAGAACACCAGGACAGAGTACATGAGCTGTTTAACCTTGATGAAGCTATATTAGATAAGCTCCTAGCAACAGTTAGCACAGACTTAGAAGGTATAGCCAGTCTATTAGGTACTGAGGTGGACGCAGTAAAAGAAGGCGTAGTGGAGCTAAAAGGACAGTTATCAGGTCTATCTCTACTAGAAGCTCAATTACAAGACTCTGCGATGACCGTAGCTAAACAAATAGGTGCGCAAGCTATAACTGCTACTAGCAGTGATACCTTATGCATACTAGCTGATGCTTTAGCTAAGTTAAATACATCATTCTTCGCTAAAGGAACTAATGTGCAGATTAATAACAATAACGGTGGCAGCTTTGAAGAGTTCTTAGGAGATTAAATGTTATCTATATCTGAACAAGAGTTCCTAAGCTTCTTTCCTGGTAAAGAACACCTGTGGCACTTACTAAACACTAAACCTAAGAACAAAGAAGAGCTTATAAAGAAGTATCTACCTTCAAAGCTGTGGCGTCTTAACAACATATACAAGATCATCGATAAAGTCGGTGATCCTTGTACATTTAAGATGAACAGAGCTCAGTTCTATGTGTATAGTAAGCATCTGATACACCCTAGACTCATAGTACTTAAGTCTAGGCAACAGGGTATATCTACATTGTGGCTTGTTAGCTATAGTGATGATGCTATATTCTACTCAAACTTCAATAACGGCTTGATGGCACAAGATAGAGAAGCAGCAAGCCTGCTATTAGAGCGTACTAAGTACCTCTGGGATAACTTTAGCCCTGACATAGCTAAAGTAATAGGTAGACGACTGGTAAAAGACAATGCAACCGAGCTGGGTTTTAATAATAATAGTAGTCTCTTCATCCGAACCTCTTTCCGTTCAGCAACTCTACATCGTTTACATGTTTCTGAACTTGGTAAAATTGCTAATAAATATCCCGACAGGGCTAAGGAAGTACGGACCGGTACTTTACAAGCTCTCGCAGCAGGTAACACTGGTATTATCGAAAGTACTGCAGAGGGAGCTAATATATTTAAGACTATGTGGGACCAAGCAGAAATTCATGCTGCTAGTAACACCCTGGCTGCTAAAGATTTCTTGCCAGTATTTCTGCCTTGGCTCGATGATCCTGACTGCGTAGAATTCGAACCTCAGAATATCTCTCAGCTTGCTAAGGAATACTTCCTGGAGCTCGAACGTAAGACTGGTAGACAGCTAACCACACACCAAAAGAACTTCTGGGTCGTGCAAGAGCGAGAACTCGAGGGAGATATCCACCAGGAGTATCCAGCGACACCACTCGAAGCCTTTAGTGCAGCCAAAGACGGTACGTATTGGGCTCGTAAGTACCTTGAGCAGGTAGTACGGAGAGGTCACATCATCGAAGGCCTATATGAAGAAGCCCTGGACGTGTATGGGGTGATGGATCTCGGTCGTAACGATTACATGGTGCTTACGTTCTTCCAGGTCTGGAGGGACAGCATACGGGTCATTCACGAGTATCACAATACAGGTGAAGGTCTTAAACATTATGCACAGTATATAATAAAGACCACCATGGAGCGAGGATGGAGCCTCAAGGAGATCGGTCTGCCTCACGATGGTGTAGTCGTAGATCTAAGTGAAGAGAACTATAGAACGCGACAGGAGATCCTATATGACTATGGGATCACTAATACTGTCATCTTATCTAAACAATCAGTACAGTCTGGTATAGAACTAGTTAGAGAGGCTATGCCCTACCTCTACTTCGATATAACCTGTACCTATATAGACTTGTGTATGTTAGGATACACTAAGGAGTGGAATGATACGTTACACATATGGCGAGATACACCTAAGCGGACTGTTCACTCACATGGTGCTGATACGGTCAGATATATGGTTCAGTATTGTCATTCTGATCTAGGTTTTGAGTTCCCTAAGCTAAAGATAAAGTCTCGCGGGCAGGACGCAAGCGTAGTAGATGGTGTATCCATCTAGCGCACTTTAATAAAGTTATTACATTGTGCTTGCACGATTAATAACTTATTTTTTGCCAGTCTGTAATAAATTTATTGCGTTAATAGAAGAGTGGAGAACTTATGGATACGGGGGTGAAGGCAAAGTTAAACAGTTACTCAGCTCATGTAATAAATTTAATACATTTATGGGTACGTAGACTTAAGTTTGCAAAAGTCGTGAAAAAGGACTAGTCGCGATTGGTCCCCCGGGCCCCGGAGCCACGAATGTGGTACAACTAATTATAATTTAATTTTATCTAGCACTTTAGCTAATAATTAATTAATTTATTAGCGCTTTAGCACCAGCACCTGCTAGCACTTTGGCGCTAGCTGACGTGGTTAATAATTATTTATAAATAATATAAAATATTTATATCTTTTTTATAATTTATATATATAATAGAAGTTATTAAATAATTATTAATTAAATAATAATTATTTATATTTATATTAAATATTTATATCTTTTTTATAATTATTTATATATAATAAGTTTTTAAATAATTATTAATATATTAAATAATTATTTATATTTATATTAAATATTTATATCTTTTTTATAATTATTTATATATAATAAG
>Ga0070747_1001180_pt1 | contig 12830 bp, 23 predicted proteins | sample VirMetDEL_Mar_31_FD_77321 | JGI IMG/M metagenome (GOLD analysis project Ga0070747, IMG submission 77321) | Aqueous microbial communities from the Delaware River and Bay under freshwater to marine salinity gradient to study organic matter... | ecosystem: Environmental > Aquatic > Marine > Coastal...
ACCAGAGATACGAGCCGACAAAAAAACCCTATCAGCCTTACTGATACAAATGGCGATCCACGCCTAAATCGTATCCGAATCAGGAAAGCGTCAAGGGTTTTAATTGGTTATTGTTTGTTGATCTTATTTTTGAATCGGCTTATAGCTGTTTCAAGGTTTTCAATAAACATATCCTTATTGGTTCTAGCAATCACTCCGATATTCTTTGTGGAACAACTGCACACAACTAATACAAATGGCAATCCATCAATCATTTTATTTATCTGGTTTGCAATTTCTTCTCCGTTAGCGTGTGCTTTCTCCATTTTCTCTTTTTCTTGGGTTTCTATTTCCATGTTTGAACTAATTTCCTCAAGTTTTTTCAAGAGCTCATCAACGTTAAGTGATTTTTCGTCACTATTGTTATCTTTCTTTTTCATTATCCTACAATTAATTGGTTATAAAAAAGGTTAAACAAATGATCTTGAAAAGCTCTGCTCTCATCACCATAACCACTATGTATGTGCTCTTGCTCTTCAATTATAATCTTTGCAACTTCTGCTGTCGAATATGTTTCAAGTTTAATTGAAAGCCATATAACATTATCACTACTAGCGTATCCTAATACATTTTTCTTCATAAAAGAACAGTATTTTATATCTGATTCAAGCCTCGATGAATAAGCAGTTGCTTTTAGTTGCGTAACAGCATCTCCAACTCGCAAAAGCAGATGCTCGTTAGCCTCTTTAGGCAAAAACATGTCATTATCATCTTTAGATTCACTTGTTAAACCTAAAATATCTACATCAGGCGCATATTTAATAAACCTTTTCAATAAATCTAAAGGTAAACCAACTCTCCCTTTTTTCTCATCATCTTCAAGAAGTTGCTGCATTGAAAGAGGGTAATATGTGTTTTCAAGAATAACATCAACAAAATTTGGGTTGGCTTCAGTTGAATACCAGTCATCTAAAATACAATCATGTTCCCACATCTTCTGTGATGCTGTTGCAAGGCTACTAATCCATAAACGTAAAATACGCTTATCATCACACTTCTCGAGTAACGCAGCTACTTCTCTTTCAACCTGGTATCTGTTTTTAATAACTCTAGACTCGTTAATATCAATATTCTCTAAGTTGTAAGAAAAAATAGAATTTACATTCACGTTATCGTAAGCTAATATTCCTTTACGGTAAATCTTAGTTCCTTTTCTACATCTATGAATTCCATCTCCTGAAGTGTTCCAAAGCGTTTCCTCATCATATATGAAGTAGTCTTTGAAGTTAGTCATAAAATTTAAAATTTCTTCATCAGCTTGAATATAGAACTTAGTAAATCCTTCTTGAGGCTTTATATCCTCTACAAGCTTAATAGTTGCAAATTTATCTTCATCTAATGCGTTTGAATAAATTTCACGAATAAAAGGAAAAACACCAGTCCAATCTTCAGTACCCATTGTATCAGTCAATGATGTCTGGTTTCCGTCAATGTAAATCTGGTTAAATGTTTTCTTCCCAAATACAACTTCCTTAGTTGTTAGCTTAATCTCTCTGTTGCCAGAAAAAACAGCAAATGGTCGTTCTTGCCTCATAATCGAAGCAACGGCGTACTTTAAACCACTTCCAAACATACCAATTGAATCTGGATCGCCTCTTTTTGTACTTGCACCAATAAGAGAAATGGCTTGAATCTCCATCTCTCCTTTTGATTTAATCTCTAAAAATTTCATAAATTATCTGTTTTTATGTTAAAGACGCCTCACGGCGTTTCGGGTATCTAACCCTCATCAGTTTAACTACCAACTCGAGCAGTAAACAAAATCATCTGTTCCACTCCCTGCTGTTGCATCATCTATAATTCCTATTGTTTCCTCAAGCGATTCAAAATACCACTCATCATATGAAGTTCCTCCAAAAAAGAAACCTCCCTGTGTTGGTAGTAATTCCTCTGCTTTATCATGGTCTGCTAAAACTTGCTCACACAATCCTTTAAGTTGTTTTAGTTTTTCAGGTGTAATATCATTTGAGTATTGACATTCATCAATACCGTCCTGACACTCCTGTACAAACCATCTGTGTATGTGGTTTGCTTTTCTCCAGTAACCTACCTCGCCACCAATCTGTTTCTTGGCCTTTCTAAATAAAAATTGATCTAATCCCATTTTTTCTGTTTTTGTTAATATTTATAAAATTTTCCTTCTTTAATTGCTTCGCCTATATTACTCTCTGTAAATAGTTCATCCTCTTTAAGGATTTGGTCTGTGTCGTCAATTTCATTATTTACTTCAAATGAGCGATCATCTGAATCATACATAATGTTTTTTGAACTACGTAAGCCTCCAAACCAAATAAAGTAACACTTCAACTGGTCTGTGCAATCTTCTTTTAATTGCTGTACGCTTGTAATCTTTGTGAATTTACTCATATACATCTGTTTTTTCGCATTGTCTACTACAATACGTTGAGTCTGTTGGTACACCGCAATAATTGCAATTTCCTTCAGGATCCTCGTTAGGGTTTAAAAAATCTAATGGGTGCTCTTTCATTATTTTCTCTTTTTCTTAGTTAATAATAAGTTCTTGAACCATCCATCTGCCGATACATTCTCTCCTTTTCTAGTTGGATGTGGGTAAAACCACTTCACTTTAGTTATTCCTGTGCCAGTAGCTATAACCTCAGCATCCATCGATGGAGCTCCACTTCCTAGTTGAAGTGTTACTTTTTGTCCTATCTTAAATTTCTTTATCGACATCTTTCTCTGTTTTTACAATGTTATAATTACACTCATCATTAAAATTAATTGTCCATAAATCAAACAACTTTATTGATTCTTTTCTATCAACACCAAACACTTGAGATATTAAAGATGGAGATGAAAACATGTTAATTTTCCCCTCCTCTCTTACTCCGTTAAGGAAAGGTAACACGCTTTTTTCTATTGGCGTGGTCTCTCTGAATGTTGCTTTTTTTGGTAAATACTTAAAAATTATATTCAAGTTCCACTTATCATCTAATTTAAGCTCAGCCATTCTAAATCCTTTAAAATAATCCACAGCTCTATTAAGCTCTTTCTGTTGTTCTTCTGTTAATACTACCATGATGTTACTTTGTTATCATCAGATTCAACAACAACATCAATTCTATGAACAAGTTCATCGCAATAAACATTACTTTTCTCTAAATCTAATCGTTCGGTTTTACTCGAATCGCTGTTTGTTTCAAAAAACCTAACTTTATATGTATCATCCCAAGCCATTGTTATCAAAACCAATCCTTTGAATTTTCTTCCGTTTACACTAAAAGCTAATCCAATACTTTCTGCAGGGTATTCTTTACTAGGAAATCCAGTAAATTTTGCTGCTCCCCACGACATAGGAATCAAAATATTGCGTTTTAATTGCTTAACTGTTTGGTCTGCAAAGAATTCACGTTCTCCGTATGAAACCATTTTGTCGTATGTTTCTTGTTTATTCATAATTTGAATTTTGGGTAAATTAATTCCTTTTGTTCTTTAGTAATTTCTGATCCTCCAATCTTTTTAAACCATTTCGCAAAGCGAATATATTTATCAATTGTACTATTCTCAGATGTATAAGAATCTAAATTCTCTACAAATTCCTCTAGTCTTTCAGTAAATTCGACGTCTGTAATTTTTCTAGCCCAAAGGTTTGTAACCCTATCTGATTCTGCTTTGTACATCGAACCGTAACAGCAATCAAAAAATCTCAACTTAGCATCTTTAACCTTTTTGTGTTTTAGATACGTCTGTGCTTTTTCGACTCTGTCTATTAAAATTTGTTTATTTTGTTTTTCACTCATTAGCTTATATTTAAAGTTAGTTGGCGGTAAGGAATCGAACCTTAATTAACCGTTCCGCCAGTTGTTTTTAATCTATATGAAAACAATATAAAAAGCTTTCAGTATAATCCCCCTCTTTAATCATATCTTGAAGTGTTTTTATTCCAATATTATCAAAATACTTTTGTCCCCTACCAATAACTTCAGCTCTAACATCACTCCAGCCATCGTCACCGCAGCCATAAATTGAATCCCTGAATCTAAAATCTAACTCACTATGTAGGGTTTTAACAAAAACCTCTAATTGTTTTAATGTATCTGGGTGTAGTTTCTTCAGTAACTTTTGAACTCTATTAAAACTAGGGTCTTCTTCCCATTTTAATCCATCAATAATTAACCAAAGAAGGTCATCAGCTCTGCTATCTCTGTGCTTCGTTGCCTTGTCGAAATCCCTAACTATCTCAATAGGAACCTTCCAAATACCTAATTTCTTGTCTATCCATAACTCAAACTCAACTCCGTCGCCTGAATCATAAAACTCCCAATTCTTGTCTTTCATTATTCTCTAATTTTTACAAAAGTTCCACATTTAACTTGCATCGGCAAATCCTGTACCTCTAGTAATTCAATTCTTCGGTGGTTGTAAATAAATGCTCTTACAACTCCGCTTTCTGTTTCTTTTGTAGAAACCTCTTTTCCTCTTGTCTTGATTGTCCATGCAAGGAACGCAAAACTTTTACTCTTAATCTTTGAAAATTCCATATCGTTTAAACTTTTAATTGGTGGTAAAATTACCAGTAATTAAGGTACAAAATTAATTACAAAATTACAAGTAAAATTCGCTTAAATTTGCCTATTTATAGCCTTTTTAAGCTTGTTTTTTAACTATTTTATAGTTATATTGCTACGTTAAAAAGGCTTGAAAACCAGCGAGTTAGATGTTAATTCAGAGAAGATAGCCACGAAAGACAAAAACAGAATGTTTAATTAAAAAAGTTTAAGTAATGAGTTCAAAAACACATTATCGCAAGGTTTTTAAAAGCGACCATCTTGGTGTCGCAGACCTTGAAGAATTCCTGGAAGAGGGAGTTAAATTAGAGTTCACTATTAAATATGTGAAACAAGAGATTGGAGCTGTTGTTGCAGGACGAAAAGGAAATTATAATATAGCTTACTTCCTAGAGCCAGTAAAACCAATGGTGTTAAATGCGACAAATTCAAAAGTTGTGCAAAGTTTCTGCAAAGGAAGTCCATTTGTAGAAGATTGGAAAAATGTCAGAGTTCGATTATGGGCGGATCCAAGCGTAAAAATGAAAGGAGAGATTGTTGGCGGAGTTAGAATTAAGACAATTCAACCACCAGCTCCTAAGCCATTTTTTGAAGAGGTAAAATTTGAAGCTGCACATAATAATAAGGCAACAATTCAGATTATTAAAAAGAGTTGGCAAATAACCCCAGCAATGGAGAAAAAATACAATGACTATGTTGCAAAGAACTGAAGAGTGGCACAAAGCAAGAGAAGGCAGGTTTACAGCCTCGAGAATCTCGGAGATTCTGGCATCGGGACGTAGAGATATGACTCCAGATGAGTTAATTGCCTACAAGCTAGAAGATCCAAAAGGTAGAAGAAAAACAATTGATTGTATTGGCGATGGATTGTACACTTACGCTCTTGAGGCTGCAATAGAAACGATTTACGGTAGAGATCCTGAAGATGATTTTGTTTCTTTTGACATGCAAAGAGGAATTACATTAGAGCCTAACGCTTTTGAATATTTACAGGAGTTATTAGGAGCTGATTTCATAGACTTATGTGGAGTTGGTTTTGTTCCTTACGGAGAACACGGAGGTGCTAGTTCTGATGGAAAAACAAGTAATAACTTCAGCGTAGAGATTAAGTGTCCTAAGAGAACTAAATTCTTTAAACACATAACTCAAGGAATTGGTTTTATTGATTCTCAATACATAGACCAGATGCAAATGCAAATGCTGTGTGAAAAAACAGACGCTTGCTATTTCTTTAATTATTACGAAGAGAAAGGCCAAAGATTTGGACATAAAATCATAGTAAATAAAGACGAAGAGCGCCAGAAACTAATAATTGAAAGATTAGAGGTTGCGGCTCAAGAGAAATTAAAATTTATTAAACAAATTAACCTAAATAAACAATTTTAATATGAGTGATCATTTAAGTAAAAAAGTAACAATCGAAGTGATTGGAGAAACACAAGAATTCGGAACAAACGGATTTAAAAAACGAGAGATAATAGGTATTGAAGATGACAGTCAGTATCAAAACTGCTTTCAGTTTGATTTTGTAAACGACAAATGTGATTTGCTAGACAAATTTAGTGTCGGAGAGGAAGTTGAAGTTCATTTTAACATTAGATGCAGAAAAGTAGAACAACAAGGCAAAGAAGATAGATACTTTACTTCTTTGAGCGGATGGAAAATCGAGAGCGTATAATTCACGCAGATTAATAGCACCCATTCCTACGGAGGCTCACCCTAAAAGGTGGGCTTTCGTTCTTTAAAAAACATAACAAAATGAAGATAAAAAAAATAGAAGAGAGATATTTCAACGGATCCCAAAGCTTAGAGTTTCGTGGAATATACGTCCTTGAAACAGATTTACGAAAATTTAAGATTAAGATTTCGATAGATAGGGATAGCTACGATAAGCAGAGCTCTGCAAATGTCATGGTTTTTAGCGATAATCTGCAATGGAATTTGGTTGCTAGTATTCCATATAGCCAGATGAAAGTTGTGGTTGAAGATGTTTTTTGTCAAAGAAAAGCAGAAAACATGCTTCATAGAGAAAAAGTTGCTTTTTTAAGCGATATTCGTGAGTTAAAAGAGCTGGCTAAAAAAATATTAGCATAATGGTAGGATTTCCATATTATAGCGGAAACATTTATAAATCAGAGGCGATTGGCTTGATTTCCTTAGAGAAATTCATTCTGGCTCATAAATCACCTACTGATATAACAAAAGAAACTATCCTAAAAATTAATGATGCTAGAATTCGTGGCGACATTAAAGAAAAAAGAGAGCTTAAAATGACATTACACACTTTCACTCCAAGCGTAATAATAAACAAAGGAGATGCAAGAAAATACGAAAACATAAAAGAGTTCACAGGATTAATGCAAATTGATTTAGATGGAATACCAACTAAACAGAAAGCAATTGATTTAAAAGAACACATCTTCCACTTCTACGAGGAGATTGTTTGTTCCTACATAAGTCCATCGATGCAAGGTGTTAAGGCGTTGATGAGAATAAAAAAACCAACAGATATTAAAAGCTTTAAAGCTATACATAAAGCTGTTGAGGAAGAATTTAACCAATACGAGTATTTTGATAAAGCAACAAAAAACGCGATATTACCATTATTTTTAAGTTACGATCCTGCAATTCTTTATAGAGAATTTGAAGATGCAATTGTGTGGGATGAAGAAGATTGGAGTAAAACAGAATACGTGAGCTTAAATGAAGCACCTAAGCCACGAAACACAGAAGATAAAGATTCGGTCTACTATTACAATAAAGTGGTAGATATTATAACAAGAAGAATTAATGAAATAGTCGATAACGGACACCCACAAGTGAGAAATACATCTCTTGTTTTAGGTAGTCGTGTTGGCGCAGGATACATTACACACTCAGAGGCAGAACATTTAATTGAGAGTCTAATAAAGAGCAACTCCTATTTACAAAAAGGGATTAGTGGCTATGTTAAGACAGCTTACTGGGGTATAAATCAAGGAATTACTAACCCAAAATATTTTTAATTATGGATGAATTACAAGAAAAACGCTTAGACCAACACGCAGGATGTATAAAGCTTCTGCTTATTATGATTTGTATAGGAATTTGGTTACTTATATTCTTCATTTGATATGGTTTTAAACAGATTAGGAAACAAAGCCAAGATTGCTGATAAAGTTCAAAAGCATTTTCCAAGACACGATATTTACATGGAACCGTTCTTCGGAGCTGGAGGAATGTATTTTAATAAACCAAAAGCCAAATTTAACTTCTTAAATGATTTAGATGATGATGTTTATAATTTATTTAGACAAATAATCGACAATACAGACGAATTAGTTGAAATGATTAAAAAGACACCAATTACAGAGCGTCAATTCAAGGAGTGGGGAAAAGGATCACAAGAGAACACGGATTTAATGAAAGCAATTCGGTTTTTGTGGATTTCTAACTTTGGCCTTTATGGAAAACCAAATACATTGAGAATAAGTGCAGTTACACCAAAAAAAGTAATTTTAGAGGGTATTGATACAACACTTCAAATGTTAGATGGAGCATATTTTTTTAATAGTGATTTTCGTGGTTTCTTTAGTAAATCAGATTATAAAAGCAGTATAAACAGATGCTTTTGCTATTGCGATCCACCATACTTAGGAACAGATGATAATTATTCAAATAGTTTTACAGAAAAAGATAGCTTTGATTTATTCGATACGCTTCAGGAAAGTGGTGTAAAATTCGCTATGAGTGAATTCGACCACCCATTTATACTAGAGCAAGCCGAAAAAAGAGGATTGAACGTGGTTATAATTGGAGAACGTACCAATATTAAAAACAAAAGAACTGAAGTGTTAATTACTAATTACGATGGAATACCAACCTTATTTGATACATTATGAAACAAATTAAAATTGTGTACATAGCTCACCCAGTAGGAGGAGATGTGCAAAACAATCTAAAAAAGATTGCGAAAATTACCAGAGAAATATGTTTAAAAACAGATGGTATTATTCCAGTAGCTCCTTACTTTTTATTTTGTAACGCTTTAGACGACAATAATGAAAATGAAAGAGAAATAGGAATGAAACTTAGCCAAGACTACCTATTCAGAATTGATGTTGATGAGTTATGGCTTTATGGAGATAAAATTTCTGCAGGAATGAAAAAAGAGATTGAACTAGCACACATATTTGATATTAAGGTTGTGCCTATGACTTTAGAAACACAAAAAATTTATAAGAAATGATAGAAAAAATAATTAAAGTACTTAAAGAAGAAAGAAGAACGTGTAATGATGATGACTTTTGCATATGGGCAGATGATGATGACTTACTTATCTTAGCAAAAGCAATAAAAGAAGCTATTAATAATGATTATTAAAGAATTAAAGTTTGTGTGTATAGATTTTTGGAGTAGAGCTGTATTTAAAGATAATTACGGCAATTACTTTGGAAATGTTGATGTACTATTTGATGGAACAGATGATTTATCAAAAGTTACAGAAAAAGTGAACGAACAGAACATGCAATATTTTGGAAAAGATATTGATGGAGATCCAATGGGGACTAAAATAAAACCAGAATGCATTAAAATAGTAAAAGAGTTTAGCAATGATTGAATTGAGACCATACCAACAAGATTTGTATGTTAAAATCCATCAGAAGCTATTTGATGAAGATGTAAAAAAGGTTTGTGCGGCACTCCCTACTGGAGGCGGTAAGTCTGTGTTGATAGCAAAAATAGCACAAGAATTGCCTGGACGAACTCTAATTTTAACGCATAGAATTGAAATTCTAAAACAAAACTCCGAATGGCTTGGAGATGCGGCTATTTTAACATCAAAAGAAAACACATTGAGGTATGATTGTAAAATTGTTATAGCAATGGTTCAAACGACATTTGCTAGAATAAAAAAATACGGAACAGAGTACCTTGGAGAGTTTGATAACATTATTCTTGATGAGGTTCAGGTGTTAATATTTCAAAAGGTTTTTGAGAAGTACGATTTTAAGAGGCTAGTAGGATTTACTGGAACTCCAGTACTTAATAAGAAAAAATACAGCTCTATTGATGGTGTTGAGTATGTTGAGCCATTTACTTTATCGGAGATATTCGACGATTTAGTTCAAGGAACAGACACTCAAGATTTGATTGACTTAGGTTATTTGGTTCAGGATTATAATATTGTTCTAAATTTACCAGACTTTGATAAGCTTAGGGAATCAGATTCAGCGCCAGATGGTTATACAACAAAATCATTAGATGATGTTTACAGCAATACAGCATCTTTAAGAATACTTAATGAGGCTTATTTTGAGCATTGTAAGGGTAAAAAAACGTTGATATTTAACGCTTCAACCAAAATCAATCTTATGGTGTACGAACACTTCAAAGAGCAGGAATTGAACGTTAAAATGTTTGATACAGTAAATACAACAGACATTAATCCAGATACAGAAAAACCATACAGTCGAGATGAGATAATAGAATGGTTTAATGATGAAAGAGATGCTATTCTTATTAATACGAATGTGTTTACGACTGGATTCAATGTTACAGATGTTGAAGTGGTTATTGTTAATAGAGCAACAAAATCATTGTCCCTTTGGGTTCAAATGGTTGGTAGAGGATCCAGAACAACAACAAAAATATTCAAAGACTTGTTTACTGTTATTGATTTAGGACAAAACATACATGAGCATGGAATGTGGAGCGCAAAACGTGACTGGATGGATTATTTTTATAGTTCAGGCAGGAAGCGTAAAAACAAATCAGATGTACTCGATACATGGGAGTGTAGTAATTGCGGAGCTTATAACGTAATAGGCGAGCTTATATGTATGGTTTGTGGCGCACCAAAAACAGATGCAATTGTTAAAAAAGGACGATTAAAGAAGAAAAAAGACGGAAAGCTTGAAGTGTTGAGGGAGATGCCATTGCCAAAAGCTTTCTCTATTATAGATTACACGAAAAACAAGGAGGAAACAGCTAATTTTGCTTTTTTACTACTTGAGAGGAAAATAGTTGATTTATTCAGGCATTATAATGTAACTAAAGATTTTTATTTAAAAAATGAGAGCGCATTTAATAAACGAGTAAAGGACATTTACCGACCAATTTATTTCGCAATAATTAAGAGCGATTTAAAGGGAAGCAGAAAAAGACTAAATACGCAATTTAAAAGGGTTCTAGATAAAATTAAAAAAATGTATAACTTAAAAAAAGAAACAGTTGGGTAAAATAACTAAAAATATACTTACCGACCAGGTGGTTGACGTCAACATGATAAACCCTGTTGATTACTATAACCGTAACTGCGTCGAGCACACTATTGAGCTTTTAGTAAAACAGAAATCAATTGAGCGTGTTGGAATTAAAGCATTGACCTATGTTAAAAATCGTTCTGATAAGACTAAACGAATGATTATCATAGACGATGCTACTGGTGAGTTCGAGGCTGAACTACCAAATGGATTAAATATGCCTGTGGGAGAAAGATACACAGCATTTATGATGCTTCAGAAGTATGTAATGAAAAACAGCTGGAGGCAAGCAATGAATTACGCTACTTACACGATAATGAATAATAAAAACGAGTACGTGCGTATTAGGACAGATTACTTTATAAAAATGGAACAAACGGATCGCTATGGAGTTCAACGCTCTGTTATAGAGCCTTGGACTAGACAGGCCTTGCTTGATGATTTTGACAAAACCGTTTTAGACTCAATTGAGAAGTTTAAGGGGTTTACGATAGTTCCTGATAATAAGAATTTTAAACAGACTATTGGTAATAAATGGAATTTATACGCTCCTTTTGATTACAAGCCATTAACTAAAGCGCAATATAAAGGTGATGATTCTTGGCAATGGACACGTAATTTGCTTCAGCATATATTTGGGAAGGAGCAGTATCACATGGGATTAATTTACTTGAAAGTTCTTTACGACCATCCGACACAAGCACTCCCGATACTCGTTCCTATAAGTGAGGAAAGACAAACGGGAAAGACGACTTTTGTTAATTACATGAATATTTTATTTGGAGCTAACACGGTTATAATAAATCCGCAAGATATTAGCAGCAGCTTTAATGCCTCATACGCTGAGAAGAATATTATAATGATTGAAGAGTCGCATTTTGATAGCAGACAAGCGCAGGAAAAGATAAAAAACCTTTCAACACAAAAACTCATTACTATTAACCAAAAACATATCGCTCAAAAATCGATAGCTTTTTTCGGAAAACTAATAATAACCTCTAATGATGAAACTAAATTTAGTAAAGTTGATGAGGCAGAAATTAGATACTGGGTTCGTAAAGTACCAACATTGGTTGGTAAAGAGAACCACAATATATTAATGGATATGAAAGATGAAATACCAGCGTTTCTATATTATTTAGATAATATTGGTAAAATAGAGGGAGAGCATCAAAAGTTCCTTAAAGCTGATGGAAGCGTTGATTTAATGAGGCATCGTATGGTTTTTAAAGATAGTGAAATAACAACAACAGCGCTTACTACTGTTAAAAAAGAATCAAGAGAAACATTACATAAGGATATTGAGATATACCTTGATAATCACGGTATGCAAAACCCAACAATTGAGAAGTTTTACTTTATTAGTATTAATATTAAAGAGAAATGGTTTTCGCATAACCAAAGATACAGCACTTCTTACATAAACCGAGTGCTTAAAAGCGGTATGAAGCTAGAAAAGAATGAGGATCCAATGAGATTTGTACCAATAGAAGACGAATCGCTAGGTAGTCAGAGTATGGTTGGAAGACCTTATATTTATAAGAACAAATTTTACAATAGTGAACCATTAACAGATGAGAGCGATCCTGGGATTGCTTTTTAAATATAACAAGTATGGCTGCAGAAAAGTATTTAAGTGAAAATTATAATTGGTTTTTTGATGAATTTGATATTACAGAATTGCAAGACATTATACAGGCGATGGAAGATTACAGTAAAGAGCAGTTATTGTTACACAATGTTAGCCAACGTGTTAGCAAATCGTTTTATTGCTGGGAATCAGGAGAAGCGATGCAAGATAAACCTTTATGTAATGTACAGTGTAATCATTGCAGAAAAATAGATAAAAATGTTTGCTAACTGTATTGTATAAGGCTAGTTGCGAGTTAAAAAATTAACAAAATAAATAATAATGGAAAATATACAAAATTACAAAGATGCACTTGCTTCTGTTTCTAAGAAAGAAATGGAACAAAGAAAAACTATTAAAAGACTATTGCAAGAAAAAGAAGAACTA
>Ga0070747_1001182_pt1 | contig 12801 bp, 14 predicted proteins | sample VirMetDEL_Mar_31_FD_77321 | JGI IMG/M metagenome (GOLD analysis project Ga0070747, IMG submission 77321) | Aqueous microbial communities from the Delaware River and Bay under freshwater to marine salinity gradient to study organic matter... | ecosystem: Environmental > Aquatic > Marine > Coastal...
CTTCACCGGCGGGGGTGTATCCGTTGGCAATGGCGCTGGTGTTATCTCTAGAGCAGGTGCCTTTGTTGGTGCATCCTTCTCGGGACAGTCAGTTAACGCTGGCAATATTAAGTCCGAGTTAGGTGGAGACATCTCAGCTAGTGTTGCTTCGTCGGTGCAGTTCTCGAATACGGGTTCAGCCGGTGGTAATAACTACAAAGCTGCTATGTTGATATCTAGTAGTGACATTCAGGGTCCCGGCAACGCTGCCTTGATTCCGAAAATGGTCATGCAGGGAACGGATGAAGCAGGTGCTCTTAAGGACTTCATGATATCTATCTCTGGCGGTTTGCTGCAAGTTGTTAAGTTGACCTACGGTACTGCTCTACCAGTATAATTGTTTTTGTAAAGTTATTTTGAGGACAAACGGTTTTATGAAAGGGGTAGCTTCGGCTGCCCCTTTCTTGTTTGTTTATCTATATACTACTAGAAATTCTAGAGGAGTTTCTTAAGAGGGATTTTATAAATGGCTTTTGGTCTAATCAGTGATAGTGGATCCGCTCAGATAAATGGTGAAATACTCGGCGGTTTAGTCACGGGTACCAACGGCGAGTTCTTGGCTCTACCAATATCTTCTACCGTCCTGGGTGGGTTAAGTGGTCTTTCTACTAATCAATGGAGTCGTTTCTATCTTAGTGACAGTTTTGGAGCCGCATCTAGCTCTGTAATACAGGCTTTAAATTATCTTAGTGCATCTATAAAATTAAATGCAGATGCAGATGTAGAAGGACCCTCGTCAGCCACGGATAATGCAGTTGCAAGGTTCGATGGCACTACAGGAAAACTTATCCAAGACACATCTGTAGTAACTATTGCTGATGACGGCACTGTTGCCGGCGGGGCAGGCGGTAATAGCTATGGATTATCTTCTGTTGGGCAAATATCTGGTGCCAACGCTATTATTGCCGGAACAACAGTTTCAGGTGCAGGTGGCATCAGTGGACAAACCCTTACCCTTCTTGGAGCGACCGTTGACATCGCTGGCAAGATGGTTGTGTCTGGTGTTCTGGCTGGAAATAATAATATTAGCAGTTCGGCTGCAATTATTGCAGGGACAAATGTTTCTGGAGCGGGTGGTATTAGTGGACAATCATTAGCGATCGGTGGAGCGGCTAATCTTTTTGCTGTAACAAATGCTGGATTAATTGAGGGCGGCGCTGGTGGTGATAGTTACACAATAACTGCTGCCGGGGCTATATCTGGAGCTAGTTCTATAATCGCTGGAACTACTATATCTGGTGCGGGTGCAGTTTCTGGTAAGTCCCTTACAACTGAAGAGGCAACAATTTCTGTTGCAGGGGCTTATTCAGGTTCTGGTGGTATAACTGGACAAAGCTTGACAATTGCTAATCTTTTTAAAGCAACAAGTAATGGCTCGATAACAGGATCTGGATTAGCTACATTTTCAAATACAGAAGTTGCCCAGGGCGGTGGTTATAAGCCAGCACTGATTATTTCTAGTAGTGAAATTACAACAGCAGCAGATGCTGCATTAATACCAAGGTTCATAATACAGGGAACCAACAATGCTGGCGGATTAGCAGACTTTATGATTAGCGTTAGTGGGGGCATGTTTCAAGTACAAGAGCTTAGTAACGGAACATGGCCAGTTTAATAAAAGCTCTTGAGCTAAAAAAGATTATCTTTCAAGTCTCTTATCTGAATGCCGAACAAAGTGAAATTTTACATAAGTGTGATTCTATTGATCAAGAAATTAGCGATTATATAAAACAGAATTATCCTGAGCAATATAAAGAATTTGTAAAACCAAATGAGACAACTACAGAATCAATAATAGAAGAAGAAGATAATGATTCTCAATTAAAATGTCAAAACAAAGATATAAAAAAGTTGTACAGAAAAATTGTAGAATTAACACATCCAGATAAAGCAGAAGACCAAGAAGATATTTTTAGAGAGGCGACCAGAGCCTATAAAGAAGAGAACCTGGCAATGTTATTAGAAATAGCGTCGGAGCTTCGAATTAAAATAGATGAACTATCAGATCAATCTATGAAACTGGTGCAAGAAAATATACAAGACCTAGAAACTAAGGTGGAGGAATTAAAACAATCTACTGCCTGGGCCTGGCACAATTGTAAATCACCGGAAGAAAAAGATATGTTAGCACGAATGATCTTATCCTATAAAGGGATAGATATAGTTTAATCTCCTATACAAAGATCATCAAATATTTGTTTAATTTGCATAAACACTGTTTCTGAATTTACTGCGGGTGTAAACAGTCTTCTATTTTCCCCGTGAACACAAGCCAAAAATGTATTGTGATGTGGTTGTAGGGCAAAAACAAAAAGTTCAAAAAGCTCATCTTGCGCAATTAGAGATATCTCAGAACAGGTTTTCCCCGTTACAGTTTGGGCCATTTCATCAGTCATTGTTATTATTACTTTCTGTGAATCAATTCTCCAAGAAAACGGGTAGAGTTGCATTGTCCAAAACATTGTATCTATAGTTGGTTCCAAGCCTGCGCTTTGGATCATCCTGGCAGCCTCTAAAATATCCAGGAACTCATCTGCGGGTACAAAGTTAGAGACCATTCTTGCGTACTGATATGGAGGTCTTATCTCGCCATTGCCTGCTGTGCCTACGGCGACCAGTCCAAAGCGAAATGTGCTCGTTATCGGGTCGTCTAAGAGCGGAGCAATGCCTTGTATCATTGACTCTATCTCTTCATCAAACGATCCGGATATATCGAGAACAAAAACTAAATCAACACCACGATTATCAAACCCCTCATCAACCGCTCCGTCACAATCATTATCTAAATTATCACATACTTCAATAGTCGGTAATATTTGCCCGTCACAAGGAACATCAAATCCGCCGTCTGTACAATAGCGCACACCTGCCCGGCATTCTCCAACAGCCATTGTTCCTTCTGGACCTTCATAACAAACAATAGCTGTAGAGTTTGCTATTCCTTCATCGGCGGTACCATTACAGTTATTATCTAATCCGTCACAGATTTCGTCAGAGGGTCCAACGTGTCCATCACAATACACATTACCATTATCGCATTTCATTACACCCGGAGTGCATATACCAACACCATAATCAGCGCCTTCAACAAAGCCACACAGTTGATGCTCCTCGGGATATGTTTCGTCAATTAAAACGTCGCAGTCGTTATCCATCCCGTCACAGATTTCTTCACTTTTTCCAACTGCCCCAAAACAATCACCCCATCCTTCTATAGTACAAGTTCTTATACCATACGAACACTGACCAGAAAGATTGGGTGGGTTGTCGGGATCCAGAGAAGGTATCGCTTTTCCTTCAAATGTGCAAACTTGTTTTGCGCCTGGAAGGCATTCAAGTCTTACTAATTCTTCATCATCCATACAAGCAGAACAAGCTGTTAGAATAAAGGAGAAAAAAAGTAAAACAAGACGCTTCATTTCATAGTGGCCTCAACACACTTCTCATACGATGAGTATAAAACCATACTCATTACAGAACTGTTGAAAACTCTGAACCTCATTTGTTTTAGGGGTAGATCTTCTTTTTTATAAGATGCCGTCATAACAATTGGCGGAGTTTTGTCTGATTGGGTAGGAAGTTTAAATGCCAACAATAAAGAGTTTCCAGGACCATTTTGAACAATACCAGAAATATATCCATCTTTGATAATCTCTGGTATGCCAATCTGTGCTGGAGACGTATCACCGCTTTCAGTTGTAATTGTGTTACTAAAATGAACTACCCATTTACAATTCCCGTGTTGTCCTGGAGTATAATAAGTAGATTTTTTACTGATTACTGTTTTGTGGAGGCTGTTTGCCTTAACATAATAGTGGAAAGATATGGCACTAACTAAAGCCAGTATCACTAATAACGTAACTTTTCTGGGTACGAGACCAAACATTTAAATCCTCCTTATTGGAGGGGATCTAGGTTTAGTACCTCTCCAGTGGGCGATAGAGTAATAAAGGGCATCTTCTTTATCTCTCTAGTAAGTATCTCAGTTCCTTGTGTTTTAGGAGTTTTTTCTATCCAGACAAGGATTTGCTTTTTTTCTTTTACTTGCCCCACATAAGACCATTTACCTTCAACTTTTTTCCAAATACTAGGAAAGTCAAAGGTTTGACCACTAAAGAGTAAGATACCAGATAACATTACAGCGTTTATCATTTTGTTAAGGTTCCTTTAGTATAATCCTTAAAAAGATTTACTATGGATAAATAGTATCCTTTCCATCTACTTACTGTATTATGAATAAAAAATCATCACTTTACGTCAAGTTTCTTATATTTTTATTATTTTCACTGTCAAGTTGTGCAAGCGGATGTGCAACAATCAACATCTCAAACCCTGTAAAAGAGAAGATTTCAAGACACTCATTTGTACAAGTTAGGCAATTTGTACAACTTGAAGGTTGTGGTCTTGATAAAGAGACAGGTAAGGAAAAGTGTCAGACAGCAGAAATGAGATACGTCTCTTCTGGAGCTTTTGTTTTTCATAGTGAGGTTGAACAAGGAACTTCATATATTGTGACTGCTGGGCATTCTTGTCAAAATAGCATGCCATCTACTCAAAACGTCGATGGCTTTAGAATAGTCAATAAAGGTTCTAGATTCATAGTGGTTGGTTTAGAGGGTAATCAGCACGACGCCAAGGTAGTCAGCATTAATAAAAGATTTGATCTATGCCTTATGCAAGTCTCAGATGTACACAAAAATCCTCCTATTCTTAGAGTCGCAGATAAAGAACCTGCTCGTGGGGAAATCGTTGTAAATATGGCTGCACCTCATGGATTATTTTGGTCTGGTACTGTCTTGATTTTTAGAGGAGCCTTTTCTGGTTATCATAACCGTGGGTATTCTATTTATACAATACCTACAAAACCGGGATCTAGTGGTTCTCCAATTACAAATTCTAGCGGTAAATTAGTTGGGGTTATTTTTGCAGGATACAGAATGATAGAAAATGTAGGATTGTCATCTCCTCTGGTCGCAATAAAAGTATTTCTTAAAAAATCAATTGCCAAAGGCGAGATGGGTTTATGGGAAAAAAGCAACAAACCCGAAGTCAATACCCAGGTTGATCGGATCTGGATGGAAAAAATGAAAACAAAACTAAATAAAGTTTTCGGAAAGTAAATACTTATATTAGCTTTATAATACAGGTGGTTTATTATGCCAGGGTTCAGTAATAATTCTCAACAACGTGCAGGCAATGCTTTAGGTGCCAACGCAACTGGATCAGTTCGTATACCATTAGAACCTTATTCATATCGATATCCTTATACTGGAAATGCTCATGTTGCTGACACTGAAGAGTTTCGTAATAATGGTGTTCCAATGCCTGTGTCTGGAACAGGTGGTGGCGAGGCTACCTGTGTTCACGTTGCATCCTTAACTGCCTTAGACGAGGTATACCTTTGGGCTTCAAACAAAGGAACTGCCAACGCACAACTTACTTTATCATATGTTTCTGGTGGTGTTCAAATAGATGGACAAACCGCTGCTCAGTCTGTTGTTGAGGCTGCTTTATTGAGCAACCAGAGAATTATTACTACGATAAGAGGAAAAGCAGGATTACAGTTAGTATACCCAGGAATACCCCACACAAACAATGATGCAATCTTTGCAATATCATCAAATAAAAATATGAATATATGTGGGTTTGTAATGAGAAGATTTAGAGAAAGTCCCACTGATATTAATCAGGGATTTGATGGACAAGAATAATGCCAGGATTTGGAAATAACTCACAAATATCGCAGAACGGTGGAGCCTTTGGCGCTGGTGCATTTGGTACAAAAAGATTTGCCCTGTCTTCAGCAACGGGATCTTTCCTGCCAATAGTTCTTAAAGATGCTGGAGAATCTGTGTCGTTGGCTACGTCACTACATTCCGGATCTTTAACTTCTATGGATGAATTATATTTGTGGGCTGTTAATAATGGAGGGAGTGATTGTTTCCTTACATTATCTTTTGATGACGACAGAACCGAAGGCAATCAAGCACCACTCCATACAGTAGAACCAGTCATAACAAAACTTGAAGCCTCAGGGGGTGCTACTTTGGTGTGGCCCGGTATACCAATCATATCTTTGAATGAAACTGTTCCAACTGTCGTTTATGCAAGTGGATCTGCTAACAGTAAAATTAGCGTGCATGGTTACATAATGAGAAGAAATAGAGTTAATCCACGAGATGCTAACCAAGGATATGACGGTTCAGAATAATGGCTATTATAGATAGAAGAATAATGGGTCCAGTTACGCAGTTTCCGGTCAGCGGTTCTGGTGGTGGTGGTACAGATTTAACTATCAATAATAATACACTTGGTAATATTTTAACTGCCACCGGACAAGGTGACACAATATCCGGCTTAACAAATTTTAAGTATGATGGAGCCCTGACAGCTAGTACTGATTTCTATATTAGTGGAAGTGGAAATAATTTAATGATTAACGGAACTGATGCTACCGGAAGTCTCAAGAGATATGAAATTAAGATAGAGGGCGGTAGACTAGTTGTGGTTATGAACCCCGAATAGATATTTACTAACTATTTATAATACATTAGAAAGTGGAGGCATCTTTATAAAATGAAATCTATTCTTGATAAAGTAACTAAAAGATTCATATTGGGAGAAGCACTAAATTTCGATGCAGCAGCATCGGTTCAGGCTTTGTCCGATATTGTATCTTCAATAAGAATAACAAATAAAAGAGATTCTAACAGAATTTCCTTGGCAAAAGAACATCTTCGTGGTATAAAGAGACAGATGAGATCTCTAAACGAAAAAATAGGATCTTTAGAAGAAGAACTAAATCTTTTGAAAGAGGAAAAATAAATGGGTGGTATAGCTGGGCATATGTCCCATCTTTATGACAATCCAAGTCTAACGTTCTCCAAGATGAAAGAGATCATGAAATCCGTCTACAGTGCTGATATAGAGGCGGAAGAAAAGGTAGATGGACAAAACCTCTTCCTTTCATATTCTACAAAAGACGGAAAAGCCAAAGGAGCCAGGAATAAAGGAAACCTTCGAGGTGGTGGACTCAATGCTACTGACTTAGCTTCTAAATTTGCGGACAGGGGTAATTTAACCGATGCTTTTGTTGATGGATTTTCTGGCTTTGAAAAAGCTGTAGAAGCATTATCAGACGAAGAAAAGATACAAATATTCGGCGATGATGCTGACATTTGGTATAACGCTGAGATAATGGACCCCGACAATGCGAATGTTATTCTTTATGATTCTAAAACTCTAAAAATACACGATAGAGGTCATTTTAGATTTGATAAAGAGTCCGGTGAGAAAACCGATGAGGATGTATCTGCAAACCTTGCAGTGTTAGATAGCCGTCTAGAAAATATGCAAAACAAATTATCTAATGAAAAATTCTCTCTTGTTCGTAGTGCTATATTAAAGCTGAAAAAATTAGAAGACCTAGGACCTTATAAAAAAGCAGTTGCAGACATAAATTCTCTTTTATCATCTGAGGGTTTATCTGATTCTGATACGATCGGATCCTATGTTTATAAAAGACTCTATACAGGGTTGGACGATCAATTCCCAGAAGATTATAGGAAACAAATTTCTCAATATCTTTTGGGTATGCCAGGAAATATTGGTTTAAGGAATCTTAAAAAAGACCAGAACCAAGAGACCAGGCAAACTTTATCTGATATAAAAAATAGTAAACAACTTTTATTGAGACAATCTATAGCTCCGCTAGAAGGGGTCATACACGATTTTGCCGTTGAGGTTCTTAAGGGCTTGCAGAGTGTTTTTATTCTTGATTCAGGAAAAGAAGTCGAGAGACAAAAACAAGAACTAGCAAAGGCAGTTGAAAATATAACAGCGGCTGGTGACACTGATCCTCAAAGTATGGAAGTACTTCAACAGCAGCTTAATAAGATCAAAGATATGTCTAATATCACAACCCCTGTTGAGGGTATCGTATTTGACTACGATGGACATATGTATAAACTAACGGGTAATTTTGCTCCTATAAATCAAATATTAGGTCTTTTCAAATATGCAAAAGGTGGTACTAAATTAACTAACGAATCCCTCAACAACAGCACTGTAATAACAGAAGTAGAGGGGAAAAGAGTTGCACTACTTCCTGGAGGTTTTAAGCCTCCACACGCTGGACATTATGGTTTAGCCAAAAAATTATCCTCCGATCCAAACATTGACAACGTTATAGTTATCATTGGTGGCAAAAGCCGTGAGTCAGAAATTGAACCTAAGATAGTAGTTACTCCAGAACAATCTAAAACCCTATGGGACATTTATACCAGGAATGATGATAATATTAAAGTCAGAATCCAAACTGGAAAAACACCAGTAGGGGATGTCTATGATTTAATAGCAGATCCTTCCCAATTTTCTGATGGGGATACTGTCATTCTCGGAAAAAGTGACAAGGATGTTGGCGATAAAAGATACGCAGGCGCACAATCCTGGGCAGAGAGAAACAATCCCGGAGTTAACGTTGAAGAGATGGTTTTCCCTGTAATCGGTGGCGCTGGTATGGGAGGGACACAGCTTAGAAATTTGGTCGCTGCCGGAGAGAAAGAAAAATTCATTTCTAAACTTCCAAAACACTTAAACGACAAAGAGAAAGAAACTGTTTGGAATGTCGCATCTTCTGCTTCAAATGAATCGCTAGATAGACTAATAGATGACACCATTGATGAAATGGCTACAGTGGCATCAGGAGCAGTTGAAGGTTCACCAGGAGGCTTTGGAACAGGCGGAGCAAATCCTTATAATGTCTTCAAGCCGAGAAAAAGAACAACAAAAAAACCAAAGGTTAAAAGAGCAAAACGTCAACGACGGAGATAATTAATACACTATGACTACAATCAACAGAGACAAACTAATTGCTGAAGAACTTATTCGAACTCATATTCGTAGAAAAATCTCAGCGAAGATTCTAGCTAAAAACATAGCAGAACAAAAGATACGAAAAGTTGTTCGTAAGCTTCTAGAGACGGCCACTGGAGCAGATGAGTCCTCTAAGTCAACTGGTATTAATGTTCTAGCTAGTTTGTTAGAAAAAATAGTCCCAATATTGGAAGATGATTATAAGATGCTAACAACTTCTGATCAACAGAGAGAATCTTTTAAAAACCACATTATCCAAGCTGTAAAGAATGCACTAAAACCAATTGAAGCTCAGGATGATGCTGAAGACAAAGTTTCTGAGAATACAGTCTTTGAAGTTGATGCTAGTTTGTTGGCAGAGAAACTAAAAATAGATCTAGATGGTTCAGATGATAAGGAGTCTGTAGAGGGCGAGTTTATTGATATCAGTGCCAGTGAGGAAGAAGATACATTTGGTAGTGATTTAGATGGACAAAATGAAACAGGTAGAAACTTTGCAGCAACCTCGTTTAAAAAAGTAGAAAATCAAATTGTTGATGCATATGATATGCTTGCAGACGACGAAGACAAAGAGGTCTTCTATGACTATCTTCTAACCAACCTTCTCCTTTACTTTGATAAGTTTGAAGACGAACTAAATCCAGAATCTGCTACTTCAACAACCCCAGAATACGAAGAAGAGGTAGAGGCTGAAGAAGAAGAGACTGAAGCTTCCGTGGATTCAGAAGAACCTTTAGAAACAGCAGAAATTTAAATCTATAGTTTTAAAACTTAACACTTCTGTCAGCTTCGTTATAATAGCTTGCAAGCTTTTAACAGCCTTTAATAACTCTTTTCTATTTTTACTACTTTATTCTACCTTTTAACAGCTTAAGCTTTGCTAGCATATATAAAAGGATAAATAACTTGACAAGTGTTTCGTTATAGTATATAACTATTATACAAGGGGGTAAACGGTATCGACTGATGGGGACGTAAAAACGGTGCAAGGGTGAGGGAAGCGTGGCTCACTAAAAACGCTTAAACTTTTAATCGCAAATGACGATTTTAACATGGAGATGGCGGCTTAATAACCTGACCACTCTTGAGGCGACGGCAGCCAATAAACAGAAAGCCGTATTTGGTAGCCTTAAGTGCTTTTGATTGTTTTAGCCGTAATAAAATAATCTAGTCAAGTTGTCTGTCCGACGATAAACACAGACACAACCTTGTGAATGACCGCTTTATGAAACTAGACAAGACGGGAGTTCGATTCTCCCTACCTCCACCAGCCGCCTTCGGGCGGCTTTTTTCTTTTTCTGATGGCTACTTATTATAAGGGAAACAATATGACCAAAACATTAATATTAGATACAAACGTTTATCTCACAGAGGTAAGCTCGTTATTTGCATTCGGTAAAAACAATATCGCAATACCAACAATTATCTTAGATGAAATTGACAAACACAAAAGCCGCCAGGACACTGCCGGTTTTAATGCCCGATCAATGAATAGAACTTTAGATAACCTCCGGAGAAAAGGAAGTTTGTTTGAGGGTGTTTCACTTGGACGAGGCAAAGGTAAAGTTTTTGCAGCACAATATGATCCTAGATATATGCCAGCAGGGATGGCCACTTCTGATTCGGATAACAAGATTATTGCTATAGCTTTACGTTTAAAACTAGAGGGTAATGAAATTGCTGTTGTATCTCGTGATTTAAATATGCGTGTCAAATGTGATGCTTTTGGATTAGAATGTCACGATTATCAACCACAACAGGTAATTAAATCGGTTGAGAAGTTATTTGATGGTACAGAGACCATAGAAGTAGAAGATGACTTTATAGACGCATTCTATCAGTCAGCAGATGGTCTTTTATTGCCAGATCAGGATAGAAAACTTTTTTCAAACCAATATATTATTCTAATTGGTAAAAGAGATCCAAAGAAGTCGGCAGTCTGTAGGTTTATTAACTATCATGTCCCTTTGAGGAAGGTGTATAACTATAAAGATATCTGGGGACTAAGCGCCAACAATAAAGAGCAAAAATTCGCTATGGATCTTCTATTTGATAAAGATATTAAGATTGTTTCTTTGACAGGTCAGGCGGGAACTGGTAAAACATTAATAGCTGCTGCCTCTGGACTTGAGCAAGTCTTAAACTGCACAACGTCTCAGGGTGGCTATGACAAGTTAATTATTACTAGACCTGTACAGCCACTGGGAAGAGATATTGGATTTTTACCAGGAACGTTAGAAGAAAAGATGATGCCTTGGATTGCCCCTATACGAGACAACTTAGAGCATTTGTTTGGTGATAGAACTGCTCTTGATATGCAATTAGAACAAGGAGTTATAGAGATTGAAGCTATGACTTATATCAGAGGTCGTTCAATTTCCAACGCTTTTATGGTCGTAGATGAGGCTCAGAACTTAACACCTCACGAATTAAAGACTATAATAACTAGAGTAGGACATGGAACCAAATTGATTTTGACTGGCGATATCCAACAAATTGACAATTCATATGTTGATGCAGTTTCTAATGGCTTGACTTATGCTGTAGAGAAATTTAAAGAATATGAGATTTCTGGACATGTGTCTTTGATCAAAGGAGAAAGGTCGAAGTTAGCTACTTTGGCATCTGAAATTTTATGAGAAATTATATTGCTGAGAAAGTTTATAATACCTTGCAACATTTTAATTTTGGTGGTATTGCTGTAGTCATAGATGACCCCTTACCGGAATATCTTGATTTATCCTCTGTATTGAAAGTCATAGAAAAAAACATCCCAAAAGTTTTATATGACGATATAGAACAAATTCGGGTTGGAGAATATGACTTCTTTGAGGAAAGAAATATTAACGCCCTCTATAAAGACAGCATTTTATACATCTCTAACGACCAAGATAATTTCAATGATTTGTTGGACGACATTATTCACGAAATCGCTCACCATGTAGAAGAAAAGCTACCAGAAAATATTTACGGAGATCAACTCATCAAGCGGGAATTTCTACACAAAAGAAAACAACTAGAGTTTGAGTTAAGATCCGAAGGATACTGGACTGAAGAGTATGATTTTAAAGAAATAAAATTTGATAAAGAGTTTGATATATTTCTTTATAAGAGATTGGGAAAAAGAATGCTCAAGATGGTAACATCAGGAATGTTTATCAGACCATATGCTTCCGTATCCCTTAGAGAATATTTTGCTACAGGGTTTGAAGCCTACTACTTAAGTACAGAGAAAAGAGATGCCTTGTTTCAGATAAGTCCAGAACTTTTCAAAAAAATTGATGATATTGATAAAAAGCTAAAATCTTATTAAATAAGAAAGCAGGTTACATTGGCTGGAAAGCATATTTCCTACTCGGAGTGGAAGAACTGGCATATTTGCCCGCACTACCACAAACTCACCTACATTGATAAAGTAACTCAGTTCGAAGGCAATATCTTTACAGCCTTTGGTAAAGCCCTTCACACGGTTTGTGAGTATACTTTAACTTCCCCCGAAAAGTATCGGAAGGCAGGCGCAATTGAGGCGCTAGTTAAAGCGCAGTTTCTGAAAGAACTCAAGGCTCTGCCCGAGGGTGAACAACAGAGAGCCAAACGTGATTTTAAGCTCAAAGAGTGGCTTGTAAGTGGTTTGGAAATCGTTCCCGACCTTTACCGCTGCTTGACTGAGAAGTTCGGCAAGCTAGGCGAGGACTGGGAAGTGCTCAAAGCCGAAGAACAACTCTATGTGCCCATCACCGAATTCACGGAAGCAGAAAAAAAGTTTAAAGGCTTTATTGACCTTGTGGTCTACTCCAAGAAGGATGAGAAGATTCACCTGATTGATTGGAAGACCTGTTCGTGGGGATGGAAGCGGGAAAAGAAGAGCGATACTATCCTGGCTTACCA
>Ga0070747_1001185_pt1 | contig 12788 bp, 8 predicted proteins | sample VirMetDEL_Mar_31_FD_77321 | JGI IMG/M metagenome (GOLD analysis project Ga0070747, IMG submission 77321) | Aqueous microbial communities from the Delaware River and Bay under freshwater to marine salinity gradient to study organic matter... | ecosystem: Environmental > Aquatic > Marine > Coastal ...
CAGGTAGTTTTACAGGCTATAGAAAGAGTTAAGGAGTTTTTTGATATTGATAAGTGGCAAATTGGTCAACCTATAGTGTTGGCTGATCTAGCCTATCAAATTTCTTTAGTTGACGGAGTTTCAGCAGTCGTTCCGCCTGAAGATGATGATCCGGAATCAAGTTCTAATGATAAACCGCCGGTTACTATAGTAAATAAATCTGCTAAATCTGCGGGTTACTCTGGTAATATATATGATATAAAAACGGCTACTAAGGAAGGAGTTATTTATCCGTCTATGGACCCAAGTTGTTTTCAATTAAAATTTCCAACTATCGATATCGAAGGTAGAGTAGTTGGCGACTCAGCGGGAGGTTAATGATGCATTACTTTATTTATCCAGAATCAGACACTACATTATATTCGGCATCAGGAAGTATGAATACTGGTTTAGATGAGATATTAGAAATAAGAAAAGATGTTGATGATAGCGGAGTTAAGACTAAAGTTTCAAGAATATTAATGAAATTTGATTTAGCTTACATATCACAATCAATACACAGAGGATTGATTACTAATCCAAAGTTTTACCTAAATTTATATGATGCTAATCCAACAGATTTGTCCGTCAGTCAATCTATATGGGCTCATCCTGTTAGTCAAAGTTGGGATGTCGGAGAGGGGTTTAGATTCGATAATCCAGCAACTACAGATGGAGCAAGTTGGAATTATAGAACAAGCGAAACTTCTGAAGATTGGTGGTTAGAAGCTTCTGCTAGTTTATCAGGTTCTGTTGCGCAGGGTGGAACTTTTTATAGTGATGTATATGCTTCACAATCATTTAGTTATGGTTCTCAAGATATGAGAATGGATGTTACTCCTATTGTAAATAAGTGGTTAGATTCAACCTATACAAATGAAGGATTCATTTTAAAGAGATCTGGTAGTTTGGGCAATGGTGCGGCTGAAGATGCAGCATTCGTATCTGGTTCAGGTGAAGAAGGAGATAAGAAAAAATATGGTAACTTTTCTTTCTTTTCAAGACAAACCAATACAATTTATCCACCGAAGTTAGAAGTAGAGTGGTTTGATACAAAGTGGTCTACTGGTAGTTTAAGTGCCTTAGATAGTGATGAATTAGATGACTTAGCTTTCTATATGAAAAATATAAGAGCTACCTATAAAGAAAAATCCAAAGTTAAATTTAGAGTAAATGGTAGAGGAAGATATCCAACTAAATCCTATTCAAATACATCATCAGCTTTTTTAACATCAAAGTATCTACCAAGCGGAAGCTTAGAGAATATCGGCGGAGATGGAGTTTACTATTCTATAATAGATGATAAGACTGCTGACGTTATTATTCCCTTTGGAACAGGCTCACTTGTAAGTTGTGACTCTAAGGGTAACTATTTTAATGTGTGGATGGATGCTTTTCAAGCAGAAAGATATTATAAGTTTGAATTTAAAGTGGTTAGCGGAAGTGGAACTTCTGAAGAAACTATTCAATATTTTGATGATAATTTTTTATTTAAAGTTGTGAGGTAAAAATGCCATATACAAAAGAAGAACTCAAAGATTTAGCATTTTATCAAAATTTAGCTAGTGCTGACGAGCAAGAATATTTAGTAGAAAAAGAATTATTGATGACCAAAATACAAATATCTGGTTCTGCATATGATGGTGGATTAATACCTAGAAATAAGGCAGGAGTAATTCAAGCATTTGAAAATCCGTATACAGGTGAACTATACGAAGATCAATCCACAGTTCTTTATATACCTAGAACAGTAGAGCAGCTTAAAGATACCGATGAAATTAATGGTATAATAGACAGAGAGTTAAGGGAGTTATAATGTCAAGCCAATTAAATGATGTAGATAAACAAAGGTTACTTCGAGGTATTACCAAAAAGATTGGAGATAAGCCTTATGAAAATGGATATTGGGGCGAAGGTGGTAATGCTGATAGAGATCATGTTCTTGTAGAATTATTAGATCAAAATGGCAATTTGATAGAATATAGAGATTTATTAAAATATGACGCTCTTTCAGGATTTTTTGCAGGCATTGATGAGAATTATATAAAAATAAATCCAGCTTCTCACTTAAAATTATTTGGTTATGAAACAGGAAAATTTAAGATTAGATATAGATTTATAAGAAATTTAGCTGGAAGAGAAGATCCTGTCTTACTTAGAACACAAAGGGGATTTGAGAACGAAATATTTTCGGTAGGAACAAATGCAGAAAATATATATGTAAATGATTTAGGTAAAATATTTAATAAAAGTCAAGAAGAGTATGAAAGAAATCCTGCATCAGCTGAACAATTATTAATATCAGATTACAAATACAAAATTGAAACAATTTCACCGACAAGAAAAGAAATTAGGCTATCAGCTAAGAATATTGGAGATACCTCATTAGGTCCATTTAACTATCAAACAGACTTTTTACAACTACAAGAAGCCGTAAAGGTAGAAAATATATCAAATGGAATCGCATTTAAAGGAAATTTAGTTATACAACCTCCAGGACCAGGCGCAGGTGCTTTAAATCCACCAGAAACAAAAATGGAATATGATACTACGCAAGTTATAGAAATTAATGCTGTGGAAGGTGGGTTTCTATTTACAGAAAATATGATAGGTGGAACTATTAAGTTACCTAATGCTTACTTAACCGGATATGTAACTCAACAAGTTCGCACAGATTTAAATATAATAAAGAATGCTGAATTAGAAGAAGTAGAAATAGATACAACTACAGGCGCACCTGCAGTAATAAGTGCTGGGTGGGATGGTAGTTTACATAACGATGCTATAAAATTAGTTGATTGGACAAGCGGATACTTCAACTATGGTGAGCCTCATGCTGGAACCAGTGCTATTGGTTATCATGCAAAAGTTGTTAGCGGAGAAGGAAATTCCGGTGGCAATTGTATAAAATTTATAGATCAAAATAATTTATATCAAGACTTTGAAGCTTGGGATGGATCGAGTGGTCATAGACTTTTGATGATTGGTCAAACTATGCCACCATTAATTAACTTTGGAGCGGCTGCGGGTGATACAATCAATATTAGGTTAGATATAAAGAGTAGTGTTGCTGGAAAGGGTGTCGCTATTGATTTTAAATATCCTACCGAAAGGCTTATTGAACCTGAGCCAATCTCACCACCTAATGGATATTTCAATCCATTTGCTCCTCCGCCCGCTGAGCCAAAGCCGATAAATATACCTGAAGGTTATTTAGAAAATAACGAATCTAATGCATCAAATATAGAAAATAAACCCCCATCGACACAAGAAGAGCTCATAACACATTTTGGCGTAACAGCCTTCATCGGAGAAGTAGGTCAAACTACATCAGATTTTGGTGGAGAAGGAGCTTGGTCAATTGGAATTATAACACCAAGAGTCAACACAGGAGCATCTATCATTCCTCAAAGATGGGTGTGGATTCCAAATATTGCAAAAGATCCATATTGGAAAAAGGGAACGTTGAGTGAAGATGGAGAATGGGAATGGTCAGGTGCACAATGGGTAACGAAAGGCTCAGCAAATAGTCCTAGTCCGCCTGATGGGACTGTCAGCAGTGTTCAGTATTCTGGAGAGAACGTTGTTAATGGTCATCCGTATCAGACAGAAGATGCTGGTCAGCCTAAATATCAACGAGTAAATAATCAAGGTCAAAATTTAGGTTGGCAAACAGGAACAACAGTTGGAGATGGCGCAATATTATTTAAAGATGATTTAATTTGGGAAGTTAAGGAGCCTGAATTTACAGTAAATTCAAATAAATTAGTATTACATAAATTTGAAGATTACTTTCCTGTAGTTAGGAATGAAAGTATAACTCAAGTAGTCGATGGACAAGCGTTTACAGTTTCTTTATTCGATGACATTTTTAGATATGGATTTATACAGAGTGTTTCTAGAGTTAGGGACCCGAACCGTAATGGTGTTTGGAATAGTCGGTATATAATATTTTATAGTAATGGAACTGGTGCTGAAGATCAAAACAGAATGTTTATTGCAAAAAAGGGTGATGACAATTTTGATGGAGTAGATGTCAAAGGAAATAAGGGCGTAGTTTCTTGGATAGATCTTGACGAAGGATTCAATGATAGATTAAATGAAGGTGATGGTAAGTTTGAAACCTGGTTTAAAAAAGATAGCAATTTTATACATTACTTTACAATATCTGGCACCGGATTATACTACAGAATGGATGATGGAGATGGAGATTACTATGAGGCTGCATCTGATGAAGATAGTTTCTTTTCTCAAGATCCAAAACCTTTTGCAGAAGGATTTTCTTCAGATATTCCAGCAGAGTATGAAGTTGCATTTGCTAAGAATTCAGGATTTAGTTCAAAATATATTGGTATAGTAGGAGATCAAGTATATTTTTCAAAAAATGATACAAAAGATGGTGTTGATAAAACATTGTCTTTACAGGATGTATTTTACAATGCTGGTGTTAAGGGAACTGAGGGTGAAGAAATAATATTTGGTAGTAGAAATCCAGGTGCTGATAATTATAATCAATTTGCATTATATGATGATGGGAGTAGTGAATTTAGTTATGATTTAAATCCGACTAAGGATGGAACTTTAAGTCCAGCAGAACAATGGGTATGGGATGGACAAGCAGCTACTTGGAACTCACAAGACGCCGCTATTTCATATATTTATGAAAAGGTTGGAGTAGAAGCATTTACATTAAATGCTGGTGGTTGGAGCACTTTAGAACTTGATGTAGATGTTCCAACTGATTGGCTTTTGACAGCAGACTTTTTTCTAGAGGTAAGAGGTGATAATACTTGGGATACAAGCAAAGGGCTGACAGCAGATAATTCATATGGAATAACGTGGGTTGATAATTTATTTATAGACTTTACATTAAATCAACAGCAGACGCGACAACCGATATACGCAGACTATGAAGCTACTATAACTGGAATTCAAGGAGAGGGATCAGCGATAATGGTTGATAAGCATTGGAAAAATGCTGGCAGAGAATTAATTGAAACAAATGAAAATGTTACGGATTATGAGGATGATAGCAATCCTGTAAACTTTCCTAACTTTTCAGTTTCTTATCTTGTATATAATCCGTATGATATGAGAACCTATATAAAATTTGGAAATAGGATGTTTTTAACTACTAATTTTAAAAAAGATTTTGTAACAATGCCCTATCCATATTCAGTTGTATATAAATTATACGAGCCATTACCAACTGATATTGAAAGATTAGATGAAGTAATTGTTGTAAAAGAAATGGCTGATGTAGTTGAAGAAAATATTGAGATTGTGGATTTTGTTGATACTGAAATTGGAGATGTGGTTTTAAAATCGCCTGATTTAATGAATGCTGAAAGTCCTATACAAAGAAGAACAACTGATTACACGTCTCAAACTAAAATTTTAAGTGAGGATAGCACTGTATCTGGTTTATTAAGAGATGAATTTTTAAGTCAAAGTATGGATAGTGTAGAGATAAATGTAGATTATGGTAATTTTAGAAACTTTATAAATTTCAGCTCAGTATCAAAAAGGATAAATAATTTTAAATATAAATTAAGTCAGATTGAAGGTTATGTAGCAACAAGTGCATCCTACAATGGTGTCAGCGGTTCAAGCGCTGATGTTAAAGCGGCTGTATCTTCTATCGATGAGCTAAAAAATAACTTTGATGGGTTTGAAAAATATATGTATTTTCAATCTTCATCATATGTAACGAGCTCATTGGGTGAATTTTTCGACAATGCTTGGCCTAAAACTTCTGGAACAGGAAAGGTCGGAGATGCATATGTCTTAGCACACACCACATCATCTAAAGCTAAGAATTGGTATGCTATTCAAAATGCCAGCGCTTCTTTATATGACGAAGATAGTTTTAATAAACTAAGTAATATTATACCACAGCATATAAAATTTGATACTAATAATCAAACCTATATAGATTTAGTAAATATGGTAGCGCATCATTTTGATAATATATGGATTTACATTAAAGCTATGGGTGATGTGCACGATAGAAGAGAAAAACTATCGGAAGGTATGTCTAAGGATTTGTTTATGAGTGTTGCTAAATCATTAGGATGGCAATTAAATGATGGTAAGGATACAATTTCTCTTGCTAAATATGCACTGGGTAAAGAAGTAACAGGCTCTTCTTTTTCAGCTCATTCATCTCAGCCGGAACGTGATACTTCAAGAGAAATTTGGAGTAGGATTGTTAACAACATGCCATACTTCTTAAAAAATAAAGGAAGTGTTAGAGCTATTAAAGGTTTAATAAATTCATATGGTATACCATCAACTATTTTAAGAGTTAAGGAATATGGTGGACCTGATTTGCCGGATAACGCTGCTCCTCAATTTGAAATAGGAAGAAAGTTTACAAAGTCATTAGATTTTAGAGGTGCTCAATTTGTTAAAACAGCTTGGGTTGATGACTCTTCATCAGGAAGAAAGCCGGATACGATTGAATTCAGATTCAGAACGCCGACTGGCTCAAATCAAATACTAGTTGAAAAGAAATCGGTAAGTCCTAATTTATCTTCTAGTTTTTTCATAAGATTAAAAGAAAACAATTCAATTGATAATTATGGGTATGTGGCTTTTCAGATAAGTGGTTCTGATGGGTTGAAAGAAGTATCATCTTCTAATTTTCCTGTATATGATAATGACTTCTTTTCCGTTATGGTTCGTAGAACTTCCGGAAGTGATAATAGAAATGTATCTCAATCTTTTGAATTACATTTAAGTAAGTATGATGCTAGTAGGAGTAAAATAAATTTATATTCTAAATCTACATTAGTAACTGATATAGCCGCATCATCATCATATAACCAAAGTTGGAACAATGATGGGGAAATTTATATAGGTGGTAGTGGAAGTGCTGCTGTAACTTCAACAGTAGGGGCACAATTTAGTGGCTCTATTATGGAATATAGACATTGGACAGAAGTATTAAACACCGGCTCCTTTAGAAATCACGTAGGAAATCCAAAAGCTTACAATGGAAATTCATTATCTTCATCATATGAAAATTTAGTATTAAGATATTCTTTTGATGATAATAAAAATTTAAGTTCAGATACAAATGGTATTAGAGATGTTAGTGCTAACTCAACTAATGCATATTCGGGATCTCACAATGGATTTACAGGAAACTTTTTTAGTAGTGTTGTTGATGAGACAAAAAGTAATGTTCCGAGCATTGGTGCTTTGAGAAGAACTACTAATAAAATAAGGATTGAACCAAATCCTTTGAAGAATGGATTTAATTTAAACTCTAAGCACAGAGCTACAGTAAGTGCATATGATACTGCTCCTAACGATTCTAATAAAGTAGGTGTTTTCTTTGCTCCAACTGATGTAATTAATACAGATATAATAGAATCCGTAGCTGATTTAAATTTTGATAACTTCTTAGGCGATCCTAGAGATTTGCAAGAATTAGAATATCGTGGTTTGAAAAATGCTGCTGATAATTATTGGAAGAAATATAACTCACCAAATAACTTTTGGGATTATATCAGACTTATAAAATTTTACGACCAATCTTTATTTGGTCAGATAAGGAAAATGATTCCTGCTAGAGCTAAAGCAAATTTAGGTATTTTAGTAGAGCCGAATATATTTGAAAGAAATAAAGTGATAATAGGTAAAGCTCCTAAATTTGAAAACTTTTATTATACATCATCCATTGATGTTGGAGTGGATTTAATTACTGTGTCAAGTTCGTATAATCACGAAAACAACTATGCAATAACAAATTTCAATTCATATGATGGAAGAATAGATATGTATAGCTATGAATCTGGATCTTCTATTTACAACATTACAGGATCAGTTCCCACCTATGAAGGATCATCTTCACAATTCTTAGATGAGAGTTATGAACTGTCCTTATGGCAAAGATTAAAGAAGCCTGATAAATTTTACTCAAATGTAACTATGTCTTTCGGAGATTTCAAATACTTTGAAGCTGTTCAACCATCAATTTCGGAGTCTGTTACTAGAGGCAATAACACACGAGAAATGAAGTTCTATACTACACCATTAAGCGCTTCGGTTGGTAATTCTTACTCATCCTCTTTTTTCAATGTTGATATAGATTACTTGTTAGAAGATACCGAAGCTAGAGTTCGTTCCTATTTTGATGGTGTTAAAAATACTGCTCTAACCACAATTGATGGTGGTCCTCCAATTGAGATTACTCTTACATCACCAACAAGACTTGTAAAGAAAACTCCTGGAGAATCATCATTAGATACAGGAGAAGGAACAACTGCTAAATTTAAACCAAAGAGGCGCAAGAAAAGTAAGAAAAGTTTCTTTAGTGCAAGAAGAGTAAGGCCGCAGAATGCTAATCAAGCAATTGAGCAGGCTAGAGAAGCTTCACCACCAAATTCACCTTTTGGTCCTGCTGCGTATCAAGCGGCAATACAGGATTTTCAAGCGGCTGCTGGTATTAAAAATAAGAAGCCAAGAAGAAAGAAGAAGAAGAAGAAGAAACCAAGAAGATTTGGTTAGAAGAAAATCTTAGAAAATAGTATTTTATTTAATAAAAATTTGATATTAGTATATTTATATATGAATCAAATTATACAAAATCCAAACATTTAAATTAGGAGTTATCTTATGGGATTTCTAAATAACACAACAGTTACCGTTGATGCTATTCTCACCAAAAAAGGTAGAGAGTTATTAGCACAAGGAACTAACGCTTTTAACATAACAAAATTTGCTTTGGCAGATGATGAGGTTGATTATAGACTTTTTGATGTATCTCATCCAAACGGTTCTGATTTTTATGGAGCTGTAATTGAAAACATGCCATTATTAGAAGCTTTTCCTGATGAAAATCATATTATGAGGTATAAGCTGGTGACATTACCGAAAAGCACTAGAAAGATGCCTATCATTAGTGTTCAGCCAAATACTGTAACTTTTGAAGCAGGTGGTGGACTAAATCAACCTCCTGTAGTAATTACACCAACAACTGCAAATGTAGCTGACACATCCTATACTTTTATCCTTCATGATCAGTCAGTAGCTACAATGACTGTCGTAAATGCTGCTGGTGGTGGTGGTGCAGGAGCAACCACACCATTTTTCTTAGGTGATGATGATGTTCCAAATAGTAAAACATTAGTTGCTGGATCCGTTAGGATTGGACTTCTACCTCTATCGGTGGGAGCTACTGCACAAGGTAAAACAACACAATTAACAGTAATCGGTAATGATACAGGTGCTACAATATCTATAACAGTTACCAATAAGGTAATCATAACCGCTGGCGCTGGTGCTGGTGCGTTTGGTTAAAGGAGTAATTTATGTCTATTTATAAGGAATTTAATATAGTTTCAGCTCAAAGTCCTGAATCGGGAGATGTGGTGACAAATGCAAAAGATATAGTTTCCTCAGGAATGTTTGATGCTGGAAAAGCTTCTATAACTACATTTTTTACTTCATCTACTCAATCAGGCAGTTCAGGCGCTCATTATTTAGATGTTTATTCAGCTAATCCGTCAACCGATACTACAGCTAAACCTCAATTTTCTGTTGCGTATGGTCATTTTAACGGAAGTGGTTCTGTTGGAAAGCAAGGAGTTGCTGGAAATAGAGCATCAGCTGCTATTTATCGACAATTATCCAATACATTATTAGGACCTAATAAAAGTCAATTTACATTTGCTGGAAGTGGAACTAATATAAAACCAAAATATATTTACGCTATATCAATGGCTAGACAGCAACTCAGAGAAAAAATGGATCCAGGTAATTGGGAACTACATTTAAGTGGTAGCGCATATGGTAATACAAGTGGATCTCAAGGTAAAATAAAACTAATTGACGATAGTGGTGCTACTACTAATCCTGAAGTAAATCAGGGTGGTAGGGTATTCAATGTTGTTAGTGGGTCTATTGCTACTGGAACTGCTGTTACTAAGTTCACCGCTGCAGAACAACCAGGTGGTGCTCTTGGATTGTTTTATCCTGACTTAGGAATAATAATTTTAAATGGTCCTATAGTAAACGCTTCTGCTTCTTTACAAACAGGCTTAACATCTAATGTTGAAGGTGGAAATAATGTTAAATTTCTCAGAGCTATAACAGGAAGTGCTCATACAGGCTTTACCGGATACTTTGCTGCTCGTAGAGAAGAAGTTATTACATCACAGCATTATTTTTGTAGAATACCAAACAAAGAATTTAATTTTAGTTCTAATCCTACATTTGCTACTGCGTCTGATGGCTCATTAACTCAAGCTACATTCTTTAAAAATCCAAAAACATTTATTACACAAGTTGGATTATACAATGATGATGGTGAACTATTAGCAGTTGCTAAGTTAAGTAAACCACTACTGAAATCTTATTCGAGAGAAGCGATTATCAAAGTTAAATTAGATTTCTAAAATTGGGAGACAAAGGTCATGTTTAAAAGGCTAGACCCAACGGATGTAGATAAAACACCATTTAAGGTATATAAGCAGTTTAGCTTAACAGAGGCTGATAGCGGAAGTTTTGTATATAATTTTAGGGCTATAAGCGGAAGTCATAGAGGATTTACAACTGCATTAGGTGAGAAAACCTCATTCCATACAGAAACTGAAACACCACAGCATTTTTATCACATTCCTTCTTACTTTATGATAAATAATAGATATTATAGACAAAAAACCTCCGGTTTAAGAAGAGAATTTTCTACTATAAATCCATATAATAATTTTGGTTCTAATCAATCAACTCAATATAGATTATTACACAAATCAGCATCTATAATATCTGTGCCTGATAATTTGTATGGTGAGCGAATTAAGCCAAGATCAATAGAATTAGAAGATGACAGCACATCTGCAACAATTACCATAGTAGATGATGGTAAAGGTAACTTGTTTGACAAAAGCCTTTCTTCTAGCTTTGCATTGTTTGCTTCTGGTGGATTTGCTGATGCTGATATAGAACATTCTACTGCTAGTTTTGCGGGTAATGTTTTTTATGAAGAAGGAGTATTGGTATTTACAAATACAGGCTCTAACTTTGTAAATGTAGGAACAGGAAAAGGTTCTGATGGGTTTTTGTTAAAGTATAAAGCACAAGTTACATTAAATGAATATTCTTACACTTGCGTATCAGGTGAAAATGAATTTAATTCGACAACTAATATTACAGCCACATTTGAACGAAGCGGCAGTATAACTGCAAACGGAGACGAGTCTTGGAAATTTTTTCCAATAGGTGATGCTGTAACAAAATCAGGTTCATATGGTAGCTCTTTTAATGCTGCTACTAAATATGAAGCATTTGTAACTCATTCTGATTTTGCACCATATGTTACTAAAATAGGTTTGTATAATGACTTTGATGAACTCTTAGCAGTAGGTCAATTATCTGCTCCTATTAAAAATGATAAAAATTTATCATTAGGATTTGTAGTGAGGTTTGACGCATAATGAAAAAATATCTTGACTTTTATCTTAAATGTTTGTATATTTACTCAACGGAGATAGTATATGGGTAAATTTAAAAAAATGATGGAAGTTACTTCTATAGAAGAAAGCACTGCTTCAACAAACTCACCTGGTCCAAAAGGATATGCAGCTTTTATAAAAGATCCTGATGAATTTAAGGAAAGAAATAAATCAATGGCTTCCTTTTATAAAAAAGCTATGGGGTATTTATTAGTAGAGAGAGTAGACTATTTAGATACTGCACAGAGAATGATTAAGAAGTATAAACTGAAATCTAAAGTGAAAATAGGTAGTGGTAAGAACTTTGGTGAATATATACCTGAAACGGATACAATAACACTAAGACCATCTTATAAATCAGTAAAGATATTTTTGATAACTGTATTGCACGAGATAAAACATGCATTAGATGCTCAGAACTTAGGTAAGAGAAAATTTATAAAGAAATACGCTCAAGCAGGAACAATGGCTCAGTATGATGGATTAGATCCTCACGATGATAATAAGTGGGAAGAACGAGCTGAAAGATGGGCTCAAAAAGAAGTAAAAAAATATTTGAATAACAGGTTTTAGTCTTATATATATTAATAATGTTAACATACAATTCCTTTAAAAAATTCTGAATAGTTTTTTAATTAAATTACTATGCCTTGTTTTTTAAATTTGTAATTAACTATTAACAAGTAACAAGTATAACAAGTAGCAAGTATAACAAGTATAAAGTAATAACTTATGAAATCAAGAAGCGCTAAGAATAAAGGCAAGAGACTTCAAAATAATGTAAGAGATCTTTTGTTAGAAACATTTAATCAGTTAGAGCCTGATGATATTAAATCTGCTATAATGGGCGAATCTGGAGAGGATATTAAATTATCCCCAGCGGCTCGTAGACTAATCCCTTATTCATTTGAATGTAAGAATCAAGAAGCTTTAAATATATGGAAATCATTGGAACAAGCAGAAGAAAATAGTGGTGATTACGATCCTGTTCTGATATTTAAAAGAAACAGAACTAAAACTTATGCAGTTATTAACATAGAGAAATTTATAGAATTAATCAATGAGTGATATAGTAAATCTACTGAATAGAGTTATAGGAAATAGAGGCAGACAACTAAAGAAAGCCAATGAATATATGTATTGGTCTCCTTTTACATCTCACCATAAACCTAAACTTCAAATAAACATACAGACACAAAAATGGCATTGTTGGATATCCAATCAAGGTGGTCATAAATTATTTCAGTTATTTAGAAAGCTAAATGCTAATAAAGAGCAATATGATGAGCTAAAAGATATTGTGGGAGA
>Ga0070747_1001186_pt1 | contig 12788 bp, 19 predicted proteins | sample VirMetDEL_Mar_31_FD_77321 | JGI IMG/M metagenome (GOLD analysis project Ga0070747, IMG submission 77321) | Aqueous microbial communities from the Delaware River and Bay under freshwater to marine salinity gradient to study organic matter... | ecosystem: Environmental > Aquatic > Marine > Coastal...
TAGTGCCAAAACCTGAACCAGACCAAGGGTAAGCTGAGACGTAGGGGCTTGTATAATGAGCTAAAGCTATAGCTGAACCGTCAGGGCTGAAAGCTACGCCACGGCCAGTGCCAGTAGGTAAGGTAGATGGATTAGAATACTTAGTACCAAAGCCACTACCAGACCAAGGGTAAGCTGAGACGTAGGGGCTTGTATAATGAGCTACAGCTATAGCTGAACCGTCAGGGCTGAAGTCTACACCTTGCCCAGTGCCAGTAGGTAAAGTAGATGGGTTAGAATACTTACTACCAAAACCTGATCCAGACCAAGGGTAAGCTGAGACGTAAGGGCTTGAGCTATGAGCTACAGCTATAGTTGACCCGTCAGGGCTGAAGGCTACGGCATTGCCAGTGCTAGTAGGTAAAGTAGATGGGTTAGCATACTTAGTACCAAAGCCACTGCCAGACCAAGGATAGGCTGAGACGTAAGGGCTTGAGCCATGACCTACTGCTAAAACTGAACTGTCTGGGCTGAAAGCTACGACAAGGCCAGTGCTGGCAGGTAAGGTGGCCGGATTAGCGTACTTAGTACCAAAACCTGAGCCAGACCAAGGATAAGCTGAGATGTAAGGGGTAGTCGTATGAGATATAGCTATAGCTGAACCGTCAGGGCTGAAGGCTACTGAATAACCATTTCCAGTAGGTAAAGTAGATGGGTTGTTGTATTTACCACCAAACCCATTGTCAACATCCCACGAATACGCAGACACATACGGAAAGCTATTATGAGCTACAGCAATAGCTCTTGGGGTTGTATCCGCAACGCCGCCAGAAGCCGACATAAGCTTTCTTGCAGCAGAACTCATGACAGAACCTGTCCCGCCGTAAAGCCATAAAAAGTAGTTCCTCCATCCGTAGTAAAGAACACAAACACGTCAACCTCACCAGAACCAGTTGAGATAGTCGGAGCTTCTGCAGCAGCCCAGTCAACCGAAGCAGGCCAAGTAATTGTTCTGGCAGTGCTGTCTTGCACTATCTTCAAGGTGAACGAATACCCCGTACCACTTGCTGGTGGATTGCTAAATGTAAACGTGGTGTCTTCTGTCAGCGTGTGGCTGAACATATTCCCTGTCTCGCAGTTCACCGTGGTGGCGGCACTGGACGATGAGACTGCTAAGAAAGTCTCGTTGTAGCTCGTGGCTACAAGCTCACCTCCAACCGACACATCACCTGTCGTAGCCCCCCCAGCTTTGGGTAAGGCTGCGTTGGCTGTAGTGGTTGTTGTAGTCAGAACAGCATCTCTGGTAGCGACATCCACTCCATCAAAAGTAGAGTTGGTAGTAATTGCGCCCGTCATAGCTCCACCTGTTTTTGGTAGTGCTGCGTTGGCTGTCGTAGTTGTTGTGGTCAGAACAGCGTCTCTGGTAGCAACATCTACTCCATCAAAAGTAGAGTTGGTAGTAATTGGGCCTGTCATGGCCCCGCCAGCTAGGTTTAACTTAGCCGTCAGAAGAGCGTTCGTCTCAGCCTGAGTATAGGTGTTTGCTACAGAAACCGGCCCGTATACAACAATATCAACCGTGTCACCAACCAGAGCGCCTGCGCCCAAAACTACAGTAGTTCCATTCGTAGCTGTGAAATCTGCGGCGTTTAACCTTGCTCCGTTCAAATATACCTCAATAAGCCCAACCGTATAACTAACTGTAAACGTGGTTTGACTGGCTGTAGCCGTAAAGGTGCTTGTCTGGAAGATTGTAGGCTGAATATCCGACGCAATTGCAGACACAAATACAACGGCGCTGCCGGACAGGGATATAGCCGAACCGCCGCCGCTGCTTTCAGAAGGATTACGAGTAAGGGTTGTGCCTGAAGCAGTGTATGTACCTGCCCCAATCTCCCAGCCTGTTGTTCCATCCTCTATAACGTACCGAACGGAGTCCCCATTGGAAACCCCTGCACTAGCAAAAGACTGGTATGACGCGATTGCTGAACCAAGAGTAATTGTTCCGGTCCCAGTGGTCGCGGTTGTCATCTTGGCTCGGTTTACTAATACTACCATGTCTTCAGCCCCTTAATCGTTTAAGCAATACGGATAAGAGCGTTCGATGCGTCTGGGTTCGGGAAAACAATCTGGAAATCACCCGCTGTGGAAGACTTGTCAGAGCCAAAATCCAGAACCACAACAGTGTTCGCTGTGTTCGATCCTGCACCAGCGGAGCTATTATAGATCAAAGCGCCACGAGCGGTAATGGTAGCCGACGTAAAGGATTTGTCCGTGAAGTCTGTGAACGCTGTTGTTCCAGAAGTCGTTGGAGTTACGTTAACCAAAGAGTTGGTTGCTGTACTACCCGCAGGGCCGCCAGAGGTGTAGGTTCCAGAAGTTGCTACTTCGTTATTACCCGCCCCAAATACAGCAGTCGTAGTTGCTGCCGTAAAGGACGCACTATTGGTGTACAACGCAATCTGGAAGGCATCCCCAGTTCCGTTTGTAAAGTTGTGTGTAGCTGTCATCAGTTCTTGCTTGAACGATGTACACATAAAATTTCCGGTAAAGGCCATATCAGAGTCTCCTTATGAGTTCAGCCAGTTCAGGATGACCCGCATCCGTTAACGCATTCCATACAGTAGTACGGTCACTTTCTATAGATCGACGCATATAATGCGCCACCAACTTTTCAACCTTCTTCTCAAAAGCATAAGCTTGGTCTCTAATAGCTGGGGGAGCAGTGTCTGAAACAGCGATGATTTTTCCAACACACTCTTCTGCAAGCTCTTCAGGAGTAAAACCACGATTATTAGTAGTCTTGACAGATACAACACCCTCATAGCGAGGTATGTCTAATTTAAAATCTAAACTCATTGTTTAGCCCTTATTATCTTGCCTGTACGATATTCGTCGGTTACTTCCTTGGCTTCTCCCAGCATCTTAACACCAATCATGGCTTCTTGGAAGCGACTATTATACATAGCCATAACATCCTGCTCACCCTTCATGTAAATATATGCCTCAATCAAGGCCCCGTAAAGCAGCGCCATTTCAGCGTTTGTGCTTAGCCAAGTAGTGTCTGTTTCTCCACCACTTGTAATACTAGCGGGTCTGTAGAAGTAGTGAAGCTCGGCTGTGTACCCCACGTCAGGTGTCGGAGCCAACAAAAAGTTAGTGACATCAAACTGACTATAATACTTGGGAACGCCCGTAGTAGACGGGTTTGGTGTGTAACTTTGCACAAAGCTAGGATCTTTAAATTCAACAAAACTCATATCTCCATAAACTACTGGATCACCAGTGGCTGTCCTTAAACTTAAAGAGAACGGAGCTAAAAAGTCTTCAGGTATTCTTAAATACTGATATGTCTGAGTAACTGTAGCCGTAGCGTTTCTTCGGAACAAACTAAGCTGTACGTTCTTTAGTATTCGCTCTTCAGACATACGGATAAACAAAGGTATGTTTGCTACAAACTCTGTTTCTTCGTACTCAGTATAGTCTTTAACAGCCTGTTTAAGCTGCGCGTATGTAAAACTCATGTTGTTACCACCGTGACTGTTCCAACTGAACCTTGAGCTATCAAGTTATTAGGTGTCAAGCTACCGTCTCCCACCATTCCAACCGGGTTCCAGCCCCATTGTATATTGTTTTTTTGAGGCACGTTCTGTTCTGGACGTGGATTTTTTAGTGCTTGAGGGTCAGGTGTTGCTCTAATAGGCTCTAATTGAGGCTGTTTTGCCTCCCATTCGTCCTTCCCCACAAGAAGCCCATTCCACTCACGGCGCATGTCTCTCAGGCGATATCTGAAGCCAGAACGGTCAGAAATGCCATAAGCCCACTTACCTGTTGCGAATTTAGACAATTCTATAATTCCTCAAGCTAGGAGAAATTTGAAAAGAAGCCCTATCTCTGTCTTCATCTACAGCGCGTCTCATTTCTTCTTCATAAACAGCTTTAAGCATTTGAACCCGTTCAGGCGCTCTTTTTAATGATATATAATAGGCCAAACCAGCCGCCAAGCAGGGATAGAAGCGGAAGGGAACATCCATTGTATTCGTCATAGTGTCAGCGTCATCTATGCGAGTAAGGCAGTTATAAACCAAAATATCTGTACTATTGTCAGGTACAGGCCAAACTTGAAGATCTGGCGTGATTTGCCTGTTCAAGAAAAACTGGGTTACACGCCCTGTGCTTTCCTTGGTAGGTATAGATAGATACTGGTCTCGGCTGACCCTATCTATCGTGTAATCTGTCGTGCCACGACGCACAACAACGGCCAAAACATCTATTATATCTGAAGAAAGTGGGTAAACTCTTTGGCCCTCTACTACATTTAAGGTTCTTTCCTTGATAGTCCATTGATTTAGGCCCCTATTAGCCCAATCTGCGAACATTATGTTCAAAGACCGTTTTGCTGTCTTTAGGTCGTAACCAGTCCTAGCCTCTAGGCCACACCGCTCGAATGCTTCTTCAACGTATTCTGCTACGTCAAGTTCGAAGTCTGTTGAGCCAGATACGGTCATGGATTACGCCTTTCTTGCCTTGCGAGTAGTTGTTTTCTTTCTTTTTACTGGAACGCACTTGTCTTTTCCAGCTTTTGTTCCAGCGTAACGATAACCCTTCCAGCAAGCTTTGCCGTCAGCGCCCTTTTTTTTACCTGATTTAGAGACTTGTTTTGCCATTTGAGACCGTCCTATAGCCATTATTTAGACCCAAAATTCATCAAAATACCCATTAAAACATCGCTGTTTACAAGGCCAGCGAACACCAAAGCGCCCACAATCATCCATTTTCCTTGGAAGACAGCTATCTTTACCTCTTTTACAGATGATTGAAGGCTATCAACGCTGTCAATGAGATGTTTTTGATTAGTCTTCCACTCAGTAAACTCTATTTCAAGCTCGTGGACTGTTTTTTCCGCCATTAACAATTCCAAGCCTTTCTTGACCAATAGTTTGCACTAAATTTGTCAGTTGTGCCAGTTATCCCTCCAGACCGAGCGCAATAGCTCTTCTTTCTAGCTGGAATACCCTTTTTGATAGTCATTTTTGGGTCGCCAAATCGAACAAGCTTGGTTTTATCACCTTTTTTTGCTAAAACGGCGAACTTACTCTTCGCTCCGGGGGTGCGCTTCGGCTTATTGTAACCTGAAAACTTCTCTCCGCTTTTTTCAACAGACATTAATCACCTATTGGTATGAATTGACGGGCAAAAAGTTACTTCTTGTCCCCCGCCATTTTTATTTAAGACAAAAAGATTGTCAGATCGTTATTGGCACCCGTAAACGCACTGACATAAGCGCCAGCCGTAGCTAGGACGCCATCATCAGGAATGTTCAAAACGTGCATCCCTACAGGAAATGGCTGAACGATTAAATCATCGCCAGAACCTGTGCCATTCTTCATGGTAAACGATCCAGCAGTGTCTGCGTAGATCACTACTTGACGAATGCGAGAGCGAGCAGGGCCAACGATTCCAGCCGTTGTCCCTTGAGGCCAAGCATAAGCCTTTACTGGTCCTGCCATGTTAAGCTCCTATCACGCTAAGTTGTTGTTCTGCTGGTACAACACAGTTGCGCGGATTTCTCCGTTACTGGTTGCTCCGGTAGAAGTCCAAGTTAGCCGTAAGTCCGAAGCGCCTGTGTCTGCCCAGATTAATGCGCCGCCAGCTTCAGTTGTAGGGTACTTACGACCCACGCCAGAGGCTACTGTAATCGAAAAAGTATTCAAGAAAGTTGCGTTTCCGCCAGCTACGTCACCAATGCTAAATACGCAAGTCGCGCCTACCATAGCACCAACAACGTCAAGGACGATATCAACGATCTGAGAGTTTGCTGGGATAACAACGGTAGTTGTGTTTGCGGCAGAAGCGCCTCCGTCTAAGGCAACACCTGTTGAGAACGTCTGCGCCATAACAACTTGACCCACGTTGGCAACATTAGTGCCTACAGTAGTGCCTGTTGTATCTTTGATCGTGCCAGCCTTTATTGGGCCAGAGAAAGTAGTAATACCCATGATTATCTCCTGTCGTGGGTTAAGTCAGCCGCCCAATGCGACTGTCAGGGATAAACTAACAATACACCAACTTTTTTAAAAAAGAAAGGGGCCACCGAAGTGACCCCCAAGTTAGGAGAAGGTATTAACTACTGCCCTAACTGTAACACACTTTATGCACCCGGAGAACCGAATACAGCGCGTGGGTCAGAATAGCCGAAGCTATAACGCTCACGAGCTTTAAAGCGCATGTTGCCTGTGTCGAAATCAGCTTCCATGTTTGTACGCATTGGCGAACGCTCAAAGTGCTTAAATCCGTTAGGCGCGTCAGTTTTGATGAACCACGCATCTGGGTCTGTCAAGAAGTGGTTAACAGTGTAACCCTCAGGAAGCATACCCATGTTGCGAATTGCGTTTACATCATTGTCTGCTGTTCCAACACGAAGAGTTGATTCCAACAAACGATCTGCAACGAATTGCAGTTGTGGTGGAATAACCATCTTCATGCCGCGAAGGGCAATAATCATGTTACGCTCGTCAACAAATGTTGAGATATCAATAAGTGAGTTCTCAAGTGAAGTTTCGTTTAGATCAGACGCTACTGCTGGCTCGTTACGGAAAGTTCCGCCACCAGCAAGAGGGTGAACTGCTGAACAAAGTTCAACACCGTCACCGCCAGTAAAGTTTGCATCAAACGCATTGTTTAGCGTAGCAGCAGCCTTAACTTGCTTAGTGTGAGCCATAGAGCGAGCCAAAGCACGAGTATAACGAGCGCCAAGGCGGTCATACAAGTTGTCTTCGACAGCTTCTTCAGTAAGTGCAAATGCGAGTGCCACTGTTTCGTGTGAGTAACGAGCAGTGTATGCTTCATTTGCATTGTCAAACTCAACGCCTGAACCTTCTGTTTTTGAAGGTGCATTTCCAAATCCGACGAGCATAACTTCCTCTTCAAACGCACGGTCTGAAGATTCAGTTTCGTAGATTGCAGCGTGTTCGTTTTCGTAGCGGTCATATTCCATGCCGAACAGAGCGTTTAGGCCCGGTTCTAGCTCTTTGACCAGTTGTGAACGTGAAATAGCCATAACTTAGTCTCCTTACGCCAGACCCGCAGTGCCAGCACTGAACAGATGGTTGTTGATTTTTACGATCACGTTAGTGTTCGCGGTGGAGACATCGCTATTCTCAGGATCTTGAGAAATGTCGATGGCTTTAAGTGGTAGACCCGCAGTAGTTGCGCCTGTGCTAACAGCAACCTCAGTACGAGAATTGCCACTTACAGTGCTTCCTGCTGTTGCATCGACAATATCAAAATTGCCAAACAAATCGGCCACAGGGAATGCAGCGTTAGCTTGGATTGAGAAAGTCGCTGATGGATCATCAATTACTTGACAGAAGATCTCAGTACCAGTTGCGTCAGCAGGCCAGTAATTTGAGTAAATGATGTTGCCATTTGGATCTACATATTGACAGCCGTTAAATACGCCCAAAATCAGAGCAGTACCACCAGCAGGCGCACGAACAATTGTTCCATTTGTGGCGATTGTAACTAGGTCGCCTTGGAAAATGCTTGTGTTATACGCGGAGGCAATACGATACCGATTTTGCCGCTGTGAGCTAGTGCTCGTGCGGACAGGGCGAAGGCCGAAAGGGGCGTCTTGATTCGCCATTTTACTTATCCTTCAGATTTGTTCCGTGACCCGAAACTCACGGATGATTTACGTTGCGCTGCCAGTTTAGGCATCGCTGGATTATTTTCACGCATCCAGTCACGATCAACGGCTTCCATTTGATTAGTGGTAACACCTTGATAGTGGTCCTGTCTTTGTTTCGCCATTTCGTTGGGGACACGAGCTAGTACCAAACCGCCAACACCAATGATGCCTGCGTTGCGTCCCTCATCTACTACTGGGCCAAACCATTCTGGATATTCCTCTGCCTGAACGAGTTCATATCCTTCTTGCCGCCTTTTATGGACGTTTGTTTTATCGTCATATTCCATCACGGATTCGCGAATCCAGCGATGTTGGTAGCCCAAGGGCGCTTTGGGAGCATCTAATGCTGAACCGGGACGCCATACTTTGCGCTCTTCAAGCTCCCGCGTTTTTGACTCGCGTGGCATACGATCCGACATATTAATTTCTCCGATTTTCTAACTTGGCAACTTCAGCGGCATATATATCCAGAGGTACATTTAACTTCTGTGCTAAAGCGACTTGCCCCTTATTAAGCTCTACTTGCTTCTTCCGTCCTGATTTAAGGGTGCGATTTCCGCTACCCGCAGGTGTGACAGATTGGACGTTTTTTCTGTCAGCCTGAAACTTGTTCGGCATCTCTCGACGGATACGTTTGTCGATTTCTGCGTAATAATCGTCACTTGTAGGGTCATAGCCCTCTTCTGCGACCAAAGTATTGTGAATAGCTCTAGCGGCACCCGTCATAACCTTATCGCCATCTGGGCCAAACCAAGTGTTTTTTCCCATCCAAGATTCTAACTTCTGATCTCTACTTGGCGCTTGTCTCTGTTGAGCTTGCTGCTGCTGCTGCTGCTGCTGTTGTTGTTGTTGTTGTTGTTGTTGTTGTTGCGCAGAGCGTTGCTTTTGCATGCGCAAACGCTCTTTTTCAATAGCAATTTGAGAAATTGCAGACTGAGCTTCCGCGACTTTTTCGTACTCTCCCGCCTCATACGCTTCAGTCAATGCACGTTTTGCCTGAGCCTCTTGAGTAGTTACACGTCCTTCGTATTCACTCATGTAGCCTTTGTCTAAGCTTGATAAACGCTGCTTATATTGGTCGTTTTGTGCTTGGACTTGCTTAATGTACTGGACTGCCGCAGCGGCCTCTTCCTCCGCGTGGCGTCTCGCAGCAGTAAGCTTTCTAATACGCTTATCTACTTTTTTACTATAGCTGCCTAACTCGGATTCATCTTCGTCATCTTTACGAACATTTGTTCGGGTTGTGCTGTCATCAGAATCATCGCCGTCACTGTCGCTGTCTGAAGCAACATAGACCTCTTCGTCATCCAACTCAACGGATGTTGCAGTTTCAAAATCTTTTTGGTCTTCATCTTGCATAAGATTTTTTCCTTCTGTGATCTTTATACATAAGAAATGTCTTTGGGGTCAAGGATTGTTGCGATAATATTATCGTCATTTATCACACGCACCTCAAGTCCCTCTACTTTGAAGCGATTCCCAGCATATCGTCCTATAAGAACCCAATCTTTCTCCCTACACCAGTTACCTGTTGGGAACTTTTGTTGGTCTTTGTATGCGTCAGGTCCGAGCTTCACAACATACGCGGCTACAGTCGCAAATGCCTCTCTATCTCTAACAGCGTCAGGTACGAAAAGTCCGCCTTTAGTTTTTTCGCTTGGGTAGAATGGAATAATCAACATTCTGTACCCAGTAGGCTGTGGAAGACGATCAATGACAGATTTGCCAATCGTTGACGGATCATCTTCATTTTTGCTCTGCTCTTTTGGCTTACCAAACGCAGTTTCCAAAGGCTTAGGGATGTCCCTCATCCCTTTAGGATTGTTTGCTTTTTTAGCAATGTGATCAGGAACGAAAAGTTTTTTATTCATCTGAATACTCTATGTTTTTCATTGAGGTTCTGATCTCATCCTCCATAAAGGTGAGACCTTTTAATTGCCCAACTATGTATCTGTATTCGGAAAAGTCTTGCACATTTCCGGTACCTAAAGTCACCTCTAAGTCTTCGCGCTTTTGACGCAATTTTTTAAACAGATAATCAGCTAAGTGCAGTGAGTCCATGCGTTTCTCCCACTGGAACTTTATAAGATCTAACGGGAAACACAAGTACATATCCCAATATTTTAAAAAACACCCATGAACTTCTGGGGTTTTAATATTGAGCTAAACCTACTTATAACTCTTGGCGACTGCTTTTTTCTTCGTAGCAAGCTTTTTATTGGCTTTTGGCTTTTCAACCCAAGCTTCGTTTTGTGGTGTGCTAGGGTCATCGGAGATAAAGTGACCTTCGACATTTCTTGCCCTTACTTTTTCTAAAACTGGCTCGGAAGAACGCCTAGATCTAAGTTTTTCTTTGTTAACACGAGCCATCTCCTCACGAACACTACTGGACATTATTCATTCCCTTCTGTCTTGTCTGGTTATTAAGTGCCGCAATGTCGCGCTGAGTTTGAACACGATCTTCAGCAACACGGGTTTTGTCTGACAACGCTTCTTGCTGCAAGTTTAAACGCTCTTGAGCCAACATCATGTCCGCTGCATCTTGCTCACGATCTAATTGCTGTTTGGCAGCAAACTCTTCGGCTTTGCGCTGCAAATCAGCGGCCTTTAGCTGAAGCTCCTGATTGCGAATATCTACAAGCGGGTCTGTGCCTTCAGGAATAGGCTCAACTGTCTGCGCATATTGCTCAGTAAGTTCAGCAATAAGCATAGCCGCTTGACGGTCTATAGCTGGCTTCAGCATCTGCATCGCTTCTGGATTCTGCTGAACTTCAGGACCAGCCTGCTCCATAACCAACTGAGACGCTTGCTGTTCAGCAAGCAACCCAATGTGCTCCTGAATATGACCTTGCAAAATGCTCATAACCTGTGGGTTCATCTGGACAGTAGGTGTAGACATAATGGACAAGTGAGTTTCCATGTGAGCCTTGTGATCTTGGTCCGGGAAAGCCTGTGGTGGAGCGCCATTCATAGCCATCTGGTTTTCCTTTGCAGCATTGGCTGGCTGTGGCTGCGGAGGTGGTGGCAATATGCCGTCAATGTTATTAACGCCAAGAGCTTCGTACATATTCCTGTACGCTTGGTACAAGCCCTGTGGCCCACCATGTATCTGCGGGTTTGACTGAACTAATTGCAATTGCGTTTGAGCAAGAGCAATACGCTGGGCCATAGAAAAGATGTTGGGGTCACTGACCGGAAGAACATCAACTCTGCCATCGAAGTCATTCGCAAAAACTTCTGGGCCAAACTCATTAGAAGGCATGTAGGGGTAGGATTGTATTGTCTCAGAGAAAACTTTCGCAAGAAGTTTGAACTCAAGTTTCTGAGAATAGTGCATCCGCTTGTGAATAGCAGACATAACCTTAGTGCCACGCTCCATAATAGCCATTGTAGTGCCAACAGGAGTTTCGCCACCCATCTCACCTATCTTCATGTCCGCCATAGCAGCAAAGCGCCGTCCTGCGTCTACAAGAGTGCCTAGAAGGTTATAAAGGGTGCCAGATGGCTCCTTAAAGGGCAATGGCATCAAAGATGTTCGTATGTCAGTACCAGCAACATCAATATCACGGAACTCACCCGGTTGAATTGGGCTTTCTTCATCACGGATACGCGCACCACGAGCCTTAAAGCCAGCAGGTAAATTAGACAACGTACCTGCATCAATAAGTTGACGCAGAATAGATGTAGAGGCTTGCGCCAATCCACCAATCATATGAGTTAATCCAAGCCCATAGAACCCAAGACCCGGAAGAAACTTGTAGTGAACAAAATAAGGCTTTCTGCGCTTCATAATGTCCATTTCGTCGTAGTTACGGCGAATCGCCAAAACATCCCCAGTGTCGGCCAGTATGGTAACAATGTAAGGAAGCTTTAGGCCACTCTCCTCGCCATCAGGCCCAATATCCTCAAACCCGGATATATCCAAGTCTGTATGAACCTCGTGAAGAGACAACTCAGTGGATGAATTACTAGGGTGAACGCCTTGAATCTCATCAATGGTTTGCTGAACTTCAGACATATCTTCTGAATTAGAGCTAGTCGGAAGGTCAATGTCGCTATAAAATCCAGCTAGTTGAAGCTTGCGAACTTCATTAGAATCCATTTTTATAACGTGCGTAATACGCGGCGCAGACGCCAAATCTGTTGCACCATAAGGAACAACTAAGTCTTCAGCATGTACAAACTGACTAACCGCGCGGCCCTTCAAGGGATCAAAATAAACCTTTTTAAAGGTTGAACCAATCACAGGTAAATAGAAAAGCATCTGATCCATCTCAGGATCGTATTCCTCCATCTCATATGTCACCATGTAATTCATGTAGTCTTTGACGCGCTCTGCTTGCTTGATAAGCTGCTCGTTATTCGCTCCAACAACTTCAACACGAATAGGTCCACTAGCAGGCAACATCTCACGATACGCCTGAGCTTGAAACTGCGTTACACTCTCCGCAAGTAACGGGTGAACAACGCCAGAAGAACCCTCAAAAGGCTCAGTACGATCTTCGTACTGCATACCAAGATACTCTAGTCCACGCTTGTATGTATCTTCCCAGTCCTGACGGGCAGCAAAATCGCTGTCAATGTCACCAGTTAAATCAGAAGCTATCCGCGATAAATCGCCGCCATCAATGTAATCAGCCAAATTGCTGTTGAAATCAATGTTTATAGGCTCAGAAACTTCTTCGTATTCACCCACAATCGCAGTGCCATCGTCAAATTCAAAAACACCGGGATCTTGAACCATATCTGGCAGTGTAACTTCTTGATCTACTGGAACTTCAGGAAGCAAATTTATGCCGCCAGCACCAATGTCTTGTTCAATAGCCATGTTCATTCCTTTTTAGGTGTTGGAGCGGATGGCGCTCAACCAGCTTAAAGCGTTTAACTGAGAACATCTGCGTTAAAAAGCCGGGAGAGGAACTTTTTAACACCCACCGCTCCAACCTCATTAGAAGATATCCTTAGAGCCGCCTTTAATGGGCGACTTATCTTCATGTTTATAATCAGTCACAGGCCCACCGGACTCATATGCGTTGCACACATTGTCACCAGAGCAAACAAAATCAAACTTCGTGCAGTAACCAACCCCATCGGCATCTCCCATGCCGTCCTCAATGCA
>Ga0070747_1001187_pt1 | contig 12782 bp, 4 predicted proteins | sample VirMetDEL_Mar_31_FD_77321 | JGI IMG/M metagenome (GOLD analysis project Ga0070747, IMG submission 77321) | Aqueous microbial communities from the Delaware River and Bay under freshwater to marine salinity gradient to study organic matter... | ecosystem: Environmental > Aquatic > Marine > Coastal ...
CTCAAAAAAAATACGGAGGATTAAACTCTTTTCTTGTATCTGCTGAACACAGTTTTCAACAATTAGCTTTAGCTGTACCTATGTTGTTTCAAAACGACGCGGCCATAGGTGCTTTTGCTTCTATGCAAGAAGCTAAGTCTATAGTGTTACCTACTCCGATAGCTTGGGACGAAGAAAAAAGCGCGACTCAATACAGAGAGTTTATTGGTAGAACTATAGGTGAGCAAACTGCTAATACTACCCTAGCACTTGCTACAGCTGGTGTTGGAAGTTATTTTTCTGTAGGCGCTAGTGCGTTAACAACTAGTCAAGCTGTTCTTTTTGGTATTCAAAGCGCTGGTATGGATATGGGTGCTACAACTTCAGCTGACTGGAGAGCTGAAATAGCAAAAAACCAAAAAGGAGATTTGCAAGAAATGTTTGATAAGGGTTATGTTTCAGAAGAAGATTTTACACGTAGATCACAAATATTAGATCAGGTTATAATGGAAAACGATAGCAATTTATTCGTTAGATATTTAAGCGCTGGAATGAAAGGTATTGTTGAAGGAGTTGTAATGAAAAAAATTGGTACAGCGGTAAACGCTAACGCTATGCTAGGCGTGGGTGACGATATCGCTAGGTCTGCTTTGCAACAAGGAACAAACCAAGTTACTAGAAGAACAACTCAAGGGCTTATGAACACGTTTTATAAGTATGGAGGTGGAAAAGTTGTTGATTTCGGTAAGACTTTTATTGGTCAACAAGTTGGGGAAGTTATTGAAGAAGTTACCGCTGAGGCTGGGCAAGGATTAGTAGATGCTTTAGTAATGGATACTTATAGAGCTATAGAGCTTGGTCAAGATTACAAAGGTTGGGAAACGTTAAAAGAAACTTTTAGTAGTCTAGATGATATTGCTGTTTCTGCGTTAATCAACGGTGGTGGTATGTCTTCAGCTGGGTTAGTATTTCAAGCACCAGCAGCTTATGATAATATAAGAAGCATAATGAAACATGGTATAAACGATCATTACATGAAAAGCGGTATGAATGGCGTTTACCAACAAATGGCTGATAATATAAACTTAGAAAAACGTTTACAAAAAGAAATAACCACGTTGTCGCCAGACTCTCAAGCTTATCAAATAAAAAGAGATCAATTAAACACGCTTAGAGAAGACATGGCTATTGGTAACGAAGCTATGGGTATAGACTTTGCTTCGTTAAACAAAAAACAACAAGCACAGCTATATGTAAATACACTTCAGTTACATGATATAGAAACTAAATCTGGAGTAAAGGCTAACATGTCTCCTGATGAGAAGTTTAACAAAGTAAAAGATTACGCAGCGACTCTTGGAAAAAAAGAAGGTACAAACACTGTAGAAATGTATAAGGCTGCTTCAGAATCTACAGCTAAAATAATGAACACTATTTCTTACAATAAAGATAGTGCTTATGAAATATTTGGTGAGGCTGGTTTAGAGATGCAACAAAGATTTGAAGGAGATAAAAGATATAAAAAATATAAAAACGTTGATCAAAGAGGAAAGTTAGCTTTAATTAGCAAGGCTATAAAAACTGATATGGTAAACCGCGGGGTTGATGTTTTAAATAATAAATACGGTAAAGAAGTATTTCAAGAACATATAGAAAAACAAGTATATTTTATTGATAACTACAGATTTGATAAAACAAAACCAGTAAGCGAAGAAAACCCAAGAAAAATACCAATGACTTTTGAGCAATACCAAAGAATAACTGGTAAGAAAAATAGAAATTTACAAGCAGAAAACAACGCTAGAGAACAGTTCTCCTTACAGTATGGTATAACCAACGCTAATCAAACTACTACACTTTATAATCAAGGAAAAGAATTACAGTCTAATATTTTAGAGATGGCTGGTGATTTAAGTCAAGTAGAAGTTTTAGATCAAGGACAAGATAAATACAAAGATAAAGAAACAGGTGGTTACAAAATAAATCCAGAGACAAATAAACCATATACTGAGCAAGAGGTTTATCAAAAAACAAGGGACAAATTAAGAGATCAGCTAATAGAAACTTTTAGATACGAAAACCCTAATTATAATCCAAACGAAGAAGCAAGCGAAGATAACGCTAGGTATTACGTTAACATGGAGCAGGTTAACGAAACGTTACAAGGGTTTGATAAAGGTGAAATAAAAGGAGCTTTTGTGCAAACTGCTGATGGTAAAAAATATATAGTTCAAGACAAAAAAAATGCTGATATTAATTTAGCAAATGGAGATTTATTACAGGGGACAATGATGCATCACGAAGTGGGTCACGCTGTAGATCTGTTAGCTTTACAAGGTGATACATCACAAGAGACAAAGGAAAATATAATGGTATACTCTGAGAACTTATTTGAGTACGCAGAAGAAAATTTACCAGTTCAACATGCTGAGGCTATAGATAGATTAAAGAGTACGAATTATTATGCAGGTAATACAATAGAAAATTTTACCAGTATGGATATGTACACCAACATAAGGGAAAACCAATTGGAACAAGCTGGGGTTAATCCTGAAGCTATACCTGGAATAATAGCTGAAGAAATTTATCAAATAAAAAATGAATATACTAGATATTTAGGTGAGATAATAACACAAGAAGCGAGTAAAAAAGATGCCGCTGGTAGAAGCATAGCACATCCAGACGTTCAAAAAGTGATGGGGATAAAAAGAGGTATAATAGATAAAGTGCTTCAAAGAGATTCAAAGTTTTTTCCAGACACGCCTAAAAAAGCTATACAATATGCTGTTAGTTATATTAGAGGTACGCAAGAAGGTAACATTGGTAAGTTAGCAGAAAAATTAGTTGTTGGTAAACAGTTTCAAACAGAAGGTACTGAAAATACTTTAATGTCTAGAGTGCGTAAGCAATCTGAGAGTTTAATAACAAAAGAAGAAAGAGACGCTTTAGTTCAAAATGTTAACGATAATTACGCTATATTAGAAGAAGCAAGAAGTGAATTAGAAGGTGAGAAAGATGAAATTGTAAAAAGTATACTTGAAAAAAGAGTTAATGACGCTAGAAACGCTATTATAGAATCATACAGAGGTATGGCAGAAAAAAGATTTGAACAAAATTTAACAACCGCGCCTACTGGTACTAACGTACAAAATCTTATTAACAAAAAAGACGATATCATTAGTGACATGCTTTATGAGCCTGGAACTAAAGAAACAGACGAAGACACAGGTAAGGTAACAGGAGCTAAATCTAGATCTGTACTTGGTATGATAGATGATTTTAAAAGAGAAAAGCAAAAATATGAAAATCTAGCTGCTTATATCAATACTTTATTTAAACGTAGGTCATATAAAGTTTTTAGCAATTATGACACTGCTTTTACCAAACAACTTGAGTTTGCTACTAACGAACTAGTAGCCGTAGAAGAAGACTTTGACGCAAACACCGAGTTAAGTATGATATCTAAAGGAGATATTGTTTTAAACGAAACAGTAGCAAAAAACGATCCAAACCAAGTTGTTGGTGAAAAAGCAAAACAACATACCGCTAACGTTCAAGATGTAGTATCAAAAAATCCTAGTGAGTTTGAGAGCAAGACTTTTAAACAAGTGAAAGATTTAGACCCACAATCAACTGTTGAAATGATGGTTGGTAATGACGATCTTGTTTTCGTAGATGATGGATCGCCTGTTTGGCAAAAACCAGAAATGAAAAAACTATTAGGTACTTCTGTAGTTGATTCAATAGTAAAAAAATTAAAAAACAACGCTAACTTAAACTCTCAAGAAATAAGACCCTTACAGAGGTTTATACGTAGGCACACTAAGTTTGGAGATGTTTCAAACTTACTTTGGAAGTCTTTTCCTCAGGGTTACGAGTTAGATGTAGTAAAAACTAAAGAAGGAGTAAAAGCTAGACCTGGTAAGTCGACAGGTTTAAACACTGTTCTATTAGAAAAAGGATATAATAGATCTTCTAAACGTATTGGTAATGGATACCCACAGTATAAAAAACCAACAACAGGAGCGGGTGCTGTAAGTGAAAACGATTTCCAATCTTGGTTTGGAATAAACCCTAGAGGCGAAGCTGATTACGTGGGAAGAGAAGTTAACGTTAGCGACACCGTAAAAGCGTTTGTAAGAATGTATGGTGGTGTAACAACTAAACAAGCGACTAAACAATGGTTTGATAAGAATGGTACAGATTTAACTAAACAAAGGTTAAGATTTGAAAACGGTATGTCTGACATACTGTACAGTAAAGTAACGGCTCAAAACTTAGATAATTTTCCTAAACTAAGAGAGGCTAATGCAAACTTCTTAGAATTAATGTCAATATATTACGGTTTTAACAACTACGTTCCTACTATGAAATATAGTGATAGAAATAGAGTTAATAAGTTTTATAAAATTAATAGAGATCAAGTTATTGATTTCATGAAACTAGCTGGTATACCACCGTCGTTACACTCCGCTTATTATAACGAGCTGTATGGAGAAACGGGTCAAATTAAAAACATCGCTATGATTAAAAGAAATAGAGATGGTGTTAAAGTGGAGGCTATCGACTCTATGCCTGGGTTAATAGAAACTATGGATGGTAGAGTTGACGATGCTATTTTAGATAATAAGTTACAAAATATATTAGGAGTTGATCAGAGTATTGCTGAAACTTATAATGATCCTGACTCTATAAATATAGCTAGAGATAATATTAAAAAAGAAGTTTTAATTGAAATGCTAAACATAGGGATTAAACCTACGTCTAAAGGTTGGGACAGCGCTTCTTTAGAACAAAAAACACAACTTATACAGTTTGTATTAGATAATGTAGGTAGTTACGCTAGAGCCGCTCAAATAGGTAATAGAAGTATTAGTATAAACGAAGAGGGTGGGCAAGCTTTTAAAGTTGCGAATTTTGAAGGAATTAGAATATCCGACAACAGAAAACAAGTTACAGAGGGAATTGGTGATTACGCAGCTTTAATAAATCAAGTTATACCAGGAGTTACTATACTGCCAGTTTATAATGCTGGAGAAAGATCTATGAATGGTATAACTAGAAAGCTTACTAAATTACAAAAAACAGGAGAACAAGGATTAAATAAAATGTACCCTGGGTTAAAGAAAAAGTATTCTGAAAAAACAGAGGCTGTTAAAAAAGAACTTGTAAAAAACAAAGGTGTAATTTCTTTAACTACAGCTAAACCTAGAAAGGATCAAGCGTTACGATTCAGACAAACTTATAAAACAAGATTTGAAAACATGATTAACAGGCTTGTTGATCCAGAAGATAGTTTTGGAATGCATGACGCTCAAATGTTTTTTGGTACAGAATCTAGTGGTATGGACGCTGTTGGTAGAAGATCTGCTTATTTATTTGGTATAACGGAGGATATATTTACTCTTAACAACCTAGGTAAAACTATGGAGTACGACCACGCTAAACCTAATAACACTTTAATGATACGTTCAGCAGAGTTATTAAAAGCTGTTCAAGATGGTGAAATAAACACTAGAAAAGCTTTAGCAGAGCTAGATGTTTTCTTTGAAGATTACCACGTTAACGCTATACCTAAAACAATGGACCAAGCTATTAAAACAGCTGGATACCAATCGTTGTTAACGGGGAAATATAAACCTGGTTCTCCTGTAGAAAATCTAGGTTGGTCTAGTAGAATATTTAATGACATTGTAAAGTTTGACCCACGTTTAAGACCTATTATAGTTGTTGATCCGGATTTTAAAGGAAACGTTATAGGTAATGAATCTGTTAGACCTGAACATAGAGTAAAAGCCCCTAGCGAAACTTTAGTCGCGTATTCCAAAAACTTTGTAACGCCAAAAGTATCTGCTATGGAACTTGAAAACCGTAGAATAGTTAACAAAGCGGTTTTACTTTCTAAAGCTATAAATCATAAGACACCTTCAAGAGGTATGTCTGCTTTTGATTTTGATGAAACATTAATTGACAAAGGTGAAAATACTATTATAGCTAAAAAAGGTAATGATGTTGTAAAAATAACATCTGGTCAGTGGCCTATATTAGGACCTGATTTTGCAGCTAAAGGTTATGAGTTTGATTTTAGTGACTTTATAAATGTAAGAGGTGGTGTTGAAGGACCGTTAATGCAAAAGTTTAGAAACAGAATTGAAAAGTACGGTATTGAAAATAATTATATACTTACAGCTAGACCAGCAGAATCAGCGCCAGCAATAAAAGCCTGGCTAGAACAACAAGGTATAAACATGCCTATAGAAAATATCACTGGTTTAGGTAATAGTACTGGTGAAGCTAAAGCTATGTGGATAGCTAATAAATTTACAGAAGGTTATAACGATATATATTTTGTTGACGATGCTCTACCTAACGTTGAAGCTGTTGCTAACATGTTAAAAGAGCTAGACATTAAAGGTTCTTCTGTTCAAGCTAAAATACAATTTAGTAGAAACATAGACTCTACATTTAATCAAGCGTTAGATAATAATTTTCAAACAGAACTAGATTTAAATAGAATACTAGAACAAACTAAGGGCGTTAAAGCTGAAGCTGTGTTTTCTGATGCTCAAGCTAAAATACGTGGTTCTGCTAAAGGTAAATGGAAGTTTTGGGTTCCTTACTCAGCAGAAGATTTTAAAGGACTGGTATACAGGTTTGTCGGTAAAGGTAGGCAAGGTGAAGCTCAAATGGCGTTTTTCAAAAAAGCTTTGTTTGATCCGTTTGGAAGAGCGCATGAAGCTATGAACATTTCTAAACAACAGTTAAACAACCAATACAAAGAATTATTAAAACAATTTCCCGATGTAAAGAGTGTATTAAAAGAAGAGATTGTAGGGGGTTTTACTACCGAACAAGCTGTGAGAGTTTATCTTTGGAATAAAAACGGTATGGAAGTTCCTGGTTTATCACAAAGAGACTTAAAAGCTTTAGTCGCGGCAGTTGAAGGCGATGTGTCTACAAAGGAGTTTGCTAACAACTTAGAGTTGATAACAAACCAGGAGTTAGGTTATTTAGAACCTACAGAATATTGGACAGTAGAAAATATAGATAGCGATATAAATAAAATAAACAACGAAATAAACAGAGAAGATCATCTAGCTGAATGGAGACAAAACAAAGAAATAATGTTTGGTGTTTGGGGAAATGATGGTAGATTAGTTGGAGATAATATAAACAAAATAGAAGCGATATACGGTACTAGGTTTAGAGAGTCTTTGGAGGATATTCTTTACAGAATGGAGTTTGGAAGAAAACGAGAAGCTGGTAGCAATAGACTAGTAAACGCTTTTAACAACTGGGCAAACCAATCTGTTGGTGCAATTATGTTTTTCAATATGAGATCTGCGTTGTTACAAACTATATCTAGTATCAATTACTTGAACTGGTCGGACAACAATCCTTTAAAAGCTGGTGGAGCATTATTAAACTTTCCACAGTTTTTAAAAGACTTCACGATGATATTTAACTCTGACATGTTAAAACAGAGACGTGCTGGTAACCAAAGAGGTATTAACGAAGCGGAATTAGCGCAAGCAGTTGAGGGTGTTGGGGTTGCTAATAGAGTTAAAGCTATGTTGCACTACTTGTTAACAAAAGGATTTTTACCTACACAAATCGCGGATAGCTTCGCGATATCTTCTGGTGGTGCTACTTTTTACAGAAACAGAGTAAATACTTATTTAAAACAAGGAATGACTCAGGAGCAAGCGGAAGCTAGGGCTTTTCAAGATTTTGCAGAAAACACAGAAGAGTCACAGCAGTCTTCTAGACCTGATATGATATCACAACAACAAGCGAGTCCATTAGGAAGGTACATACTAGCGTTTAAAAATACTCCAATGCAGTATGCTAGATTAACTAAGAAAGCATTTTTAGATTTAGCCAACGGTAGAGGTGATGTTAAAACTAATGTAGGTAAAATTATATACTACATGGCTGTTCAAAACTTAATATTCTCAGCTCTTCAAACAGCGTTAGGAGCTTTGATAGGTGGAGATGAAGATGAAGAAAAAGAAAAGGCTTACCAAAGAACTTTAAACTCTATGGTTGATTCTATTCTTGGTGGCCTTGGGTTTGGTGGGAACGTTGCGTTAACACTAAAAAACACTATATTAGAATACAATAAACAAGAGAAAAAAGGTTGGAACTCTGATCATACTTACACTATATTAAAATTCTTTGGCTTGTCTCCAACTATTAGCTCTAAAGGTAGAAAACTTTACTCGGCTATACAAACAGAAAAGTATAACAAGGAGGTAAGAAAAGAAATGAGCTTACTAGATATTGACAATCCTATATACTCTATAATTGGTAACATAATTTCTGCTACCACAAACCTACCGTTAGATAGACTTGTTAAAAAAGTAGATAACGTAGATGCAGCTTTAACAGAGGACATAACCGCTTTAGAAAGGTTTGCTTTGTTAATGGGTTGGAATACTTGGGATTTAAAAATAGATGATTCTGATGTTGTTGCTGTAGAAGACGAAATAAAAGAAAAAAAGAAAGTAGAAAGAGAGAAAAAAAGAGAAATTAAAAAAGAAGAAAAGAAAAAAGAAAAAGAAAAACTTGAAGAAATAGAAGTACAAAAAAATATTGAAAAACAAAAAACTGAAACTGGAGAAATTAAATGCGCTGCTATAAATAAATCTGGAAAAAGGTGTGGTACAAAAATAGAACCAGGACAATCTTATTGTACAATACACGCTAAGGTAGAACAAGGGACTAAAGAAGTTCAGTGTAGTAAAATAAAGTCTAACAAAGAAAGATGTAAAATGAAAACCAAAGCAAAAAGTGGATTGTGTTACTATCACGATTAAATAAAGCAAAAAACACGTAATTATATATAAAAAAACAAGCGTATAAATGGCAAAAGAATTAAACGAAGATACGACATTTAAAATGAGTGTCAAAACTATGATAGCCTTAGGTTTTGGTATAGCTACTTTAATAGCTGGATGGTATTCATTGATGGCAGAAATACAGTTGGCTAAAGAAGAGCCTGTGCAAGTGGATGTTAATATTCTTAAAGAAGAGATTTTAAAAGAAATACCAGAGGCTGAAATAACTAGGATGGAGTTTGATATGAAAGACCAGATGATTAGGCAGACTATAATGACCACTCAGTCGGATGTAGAAGAAATAAAAAAAGCTTTAGAAAAAATAGAAGACAAACTTTATAACAGATGAAAAAACTAGACGTCACCTGGCAGATATTCACAATGTACATGTTGATTATATTATTTATGTTAGTAGCTGGCGTATCTAAAGCTCAAATACAAGTATCTATTTTTAACGCAAGTTGGAATGAGGTTAACGACGTTGAGTGGGTGTCAGAGTTAAAAGAAGTAAAAACAACGTCTTACGTAGATATAAGTAAAAATACGGAGCTACAAAAGAAACATAAAATAGCAGTTGTACCAACTATCATAATATTTAAAGACAACGAAGAAGTAGCTAGATTTCAAGCTGATCTTAGTTTTAAAATGGTAGCAACGCGAGAAGAGGTACAGGAAGAAATAGATGAACAATTAATGAGCGATTTTTAAAATGAAAAAACTACTACTACTATTATTATTACCACTCACTCTGTTGTCACAGGGCCCACCACCTAACTGTGTTTCTACAACTATTATAATTAACCTAGATCAATACCAAGGTGAAACATATTGGGGTGTTTATGATACGTCTGGAGCACTGTTAGCGTATGGTAACAATTATAGTTCACAGCCTGATTACGCTTCTGTGGTAGAGCAAAGGTGTTTACCTGAGGGTGATTTAACCTTTACAATATACGATTCTTATGGTGACGGTTTAAACGGAGCTTTATGGGGTGGGTTAGATGGTTCTTATTACTTAGTTCAATGTAATGATACTTTAGTACACGGTACTAATCCAGCGTTTGGCAACGACTCAACACACGTGTTTGTGTCTGACGCTTGTCCTCCCGTCTTTGGGTGTATGGATCCCGCGTATGTAGAATTTAGTCCTTTGGCTGACACAGACGATAGTTCGTGTACAACTTTAAAAGTGTTTGGTTGTGTTGATTCAACTATGTACAACTATGATTCAAACGCAAACACAATGTCTTTAATACCTAATTGTGATTACGTTTTAACTTTATACGATTTAATAGGTGATGGTTGGGTAGGTTCCTACTTAGAGGTAACGCAAGATACTAACGTATACCAGTTTCATATAGACACTTCCGCTTATACTCAAGATTTTATTATAAATTTAAACGCTCCACAAAAAGTAGAGTTTAGGTTTTACGTAACAGCACAAGCTCAACTAACAACGCCACATTGTGGGTTCAAACTAACAAACCCACTCGGTAATACTATAATAGAAGTGCTACCACCTTTTATACAACCTATGTATAAATACAAAACACCAACGTACTGTGGTAACTTATGTGTTGAAAAAACGTTTGGATGTATGGACAGCTTAGCTATTAACTACGTGGACTCTGTAAACACAGACGATGGTAGTTGTTACTACACGCCGGGTTGTACTAATTCTTCTTATTTAGAATATTATACGCAAGGTTTTGTAGCTGATTATAATAACGGCTCTTGTTTAACTCAAGCAATATGGGGGTGTGTTGATTCAACAGCGTTTAATTACGACACAACAGCTAACATTGATAACGGTGGATGCGTTCCAGTTATAATGGGATGTATGGAAAGCTTAGCGTTTAACTACGATCCACTAGCAAATACTCCTGATACCTGTATAGCGTATTTTTACGGTTGTACTGATCCTACTATGTTTAATTATGACTCAACCGCTAACTCTGAAGACGGTAGTTGCTTGCCGTTTGTTTATGGTTGTACAGACACAATGATGTTTAATTTTAATCCTTTAGCTAATGCCGAATATAATCCTAGTAATTGCACTCCTTATGTTTACGGTTGTACTGACCCTTCTATGCTTAACTACAATTCCACAGCCAATACGGAAGATTTTAGTTGTATTAGTTATGTTTATGGTTGTACCGACAGTAGTGCTCTTAACTATGATTCAACAGCTAATACTGATAACGGTTCGTGTGTGGCTGTGGTTGAAGGATGTATGGATCCAAACGCGTATAACTATGACTTTGAAGCCAACGTTAGTGATAACAGTTGTAACTATGATGCTGGCTGTGTTACTGGGCCTGGTTCACCTTATTGGTTAAACAACCCTTGTTACGCTTGGGTAATAAGTATAGATGATTATTGTTGTGAAAACGGGTGGGATACTATATGCCAAGCTACGTATAATTATTGTGAAGGAACTTGGGTTGGACCGTTACCAAAAAGAATGTCAAGCTTAATAATGATAACAGATATATTAGGTAGACCAGCTGAAATAACTAAAAATCAATTACTGTTTTTTATATACGATGACGGAACAGTAGAAAAGAAAATTGTAAAATGAAGAAAATATTAATATTACTTTTACTACCGTTATTTAGTTATTCGCAAATTAGTTACAAAGGATACGAATATGACGTTCAGGAAATACTAAAAAATCAATTAAAGTTTTCTACTGTATACGGAGCTGTAAACGGAGGAACGTCTATATCTGATGTAAAACAGTTTTCAATTATTGATGGATTACAAACATCAACAATAGAAACTCCTTATGATTATTCTATAACTATAGGTATTAGAAAGATAGCTAGATTTGGACACGAAAATAAAGCACAAACGTTTTACGATGGTACAGAGTCTAATTATACAGACGCTGCAACTGTAGGTAAAGTACAGGGGTTTGAATATTTATTTGAAATAGATTACGCTAGACAACAAGGTATAGACTTTATAGATCAACATCATTTCATTAGATATAGTTCTGAAGATGATTGTGACGATCCTTTATGCGTTAATTATTTTGCCGCTAAAGTAGAGTATTTAAAAGATGGTTTTGCTGATATAGAGTACTTTGAATTATCAGAAAGGTATAGATTTAAAAAAGATAAAAACCTAGCGTTTAGTATAGGTGCTGTACACAGACTAGCAGAACCATACGGTTATGATCCGCTACAAGAATGGGTCTTGGATAATGGTAACTTACATTACACTTACTTAGCAATACAAGAAGGTTACACTATTGATGTTGCAAATAGTGAGTATAAAGATCCAAGCGGAACAACCGTTGCTAACAGTGCTGATGTTTGGAAAGAAGTTGTTATACCACAAGTACTAGCAGATTACACTACTAGAAAAAGAAACGAGTTGAGTAGAGTTATACAACACTCTATAGTTGTTGGTTTTGATTACTACAAATACAGTAAAAGCTATTGGTTACACGCTTGGGGTAATTTACTACCATACCACTATGACGACGGAGGAGAGTTCTCTTATCACAAATACAATAACGGTGAGCAATGGTATGATTATTCAGGTGGGGTTATATTTGGTAGAAAAATAGATAAACAATTAGGTATATTTGCTGAAGGTAAGTATAATAAGTACTGGAATAGAGAATGGTATGATTTTAAATTTGGTGTTAACTATATAATAAGATAATGGCATACGTACAAAAAAATAATCCATTCGCTGTAACAAGTTGCGGAAGAAGAAGATCTTATATGATGACTGATAATCCAGCTCCTTTTAAAAGATGTTGGGATGGTTACAAGCCTAATCCAGACGGGCGTCCAGCTGAAGAGTCAGGTAGCTGTGTCCCTGACAATGGTCCTAAAATGATGGAAAACGGATCACCGTTTGATAAAAGAAAAAAGAAAAGAAAAAGAAAACCTGACGTAAGAAAAACTACCAAAGGAAAAAACCGTAATTTTAGAACTACAAAGGAAG
>Ga0070747_1001190_pt1 | contig 12770 bp, 6 predicted proteins | sample VirMetDEL_Mar_31_FD_77321 | JGI IMG/M metagenome (GOLD analysis project Ga0070747, IMG submission 77321) | Aqueous microbial communities from the Delaware River and Bay under freshwater to marine salinity gradient to study organic matter... | ecosystem: Environmental > Aquatic > Marine > Coastal ...
AGTAGCAGTAACTAAGAATGGTACTATAGTTGCAGGAGCTAAGATGGGTGGGTTTGGTGCTTCTGTTACTGTTAACTCTGTACCTATAGCCGTCTCAGGATTTGCTTCAATGGCAACTAATGATTACCTAAGTGTATTCATTGGTAACGTAGACTCTACTGATAATATTACTTGTCGTATGTGTCAACTAACAGCTCACAGTCTGGTAACTTAAAATGGCTTTTATATCTTTAACACCTATGACAGAGCTTGAAGCTGTTAATATACTTCTGGCTGCTATAGGTGAAGCTGCTGTATCTAGTTTGGAAACAGCTACTACAGTAGAAGTAACTCAAGCTAAGAAATTACTTTCTAATGTAAACAGAGCAGCTCAACAAAAGGGATGGCATTTTAATACAGAGTGGGATGTAGTATTAACTAGAGATAGTGACAATAGGATTCCCCTTAGTCAGTCTATTCTGTCTGTGTATCAACCGGGACAGCTAATGACTATTAGAGGTATGTCTGGTGATATGTATGCTTATGACTTAGACAATAATACTTTTACTTGGACTAAGAATCTTAACAATGCTGTTACTGTTACTCTCTTAGATTTCATAGATAGTCCTAATACTTTTAGACAGTATGTTACTACTAGAGCTGCTAGGATTTTCCAAGAAGAAATTATAGGACAAGTATCAGCAGAGACTGTAAACAGACAAGAAGAAGCAGAAGCTTATGCAGACTTGTTGGATGATGATGCAGAAAGAGCAGGATTAAACGTAGCTTATGGGACACTAGATATGTTAAATACGACTCAGCTTCACAGGAAGTTATGGTAGATGCCCTTAATTACAGAACAAATAAGCAACCTAATCAATGGAGTTTCTCAGCAACCACCTAGTCTAAGACTTGCTTCTCAATGTGAACTACAAGAGAATGGCATGGTAACTATTGCTGAAGGTCTTAAGAAGAGACCACCATTAGAACACGTTGCTAAGATAACTAACAAGACAGATACAGATGCTAAAGTACATTTCATAGACCGAAGTGACACTGAAAGGTTTGTACTATTACTCTCTTCAGAACAATTTGATGCTTCATTTTCTAGTGATTTTACTGGTACAGAAATAGAACTTACAGATTTAAATGGTACTGCACAGAGTATCAGTGGTTCCACAGGAGATGCACTTTCATATATTACCACAAGTGATGCTAGAGATAACTTAAGACTATTCACAGTAGCTGACTTTACCTTCATATTAAACAAATCAAAGATAGCAGCTAAGAGTACTTCTGTAAGCTCCTCAAGAGACCCTGAAGGCATTGTTTTTATAAAGCAAGCCAGCAGTGCTACAACATTTAAAGTCTTCTTAAATGGAGTCTCAGTAGGTTCTATCACAGCTGACGCTGATGCTGATACTTTAGTTAATAATGTGGCTACAGCAATGGGTAGTGTTTCTGGCTTTACTATTACTAAGTTTGGTAGTAGTAATGTCCATGTAACTAGAGCAGATGGGGCAGACTTTACTCTCCATGCAGAGGCTCCTGAAGGCAACATGACGGCTATTAAGGACAGTGTAGTAGACTTTACAGACCTTCCTGCTAGAACTAAAGATGGCTTTACGATTAAAATCACAGGAGACCCAAGCTCAGGGACTGATGATTACTGGATTAAACATAACAATCAAGCAGATGAAGATGTAGGTGAGTGGGTAGAGACTGTAGCACCAGGATTAGCTAACAGTTTAGATGCTACTACTATGCCTCTACAGCTGGTTAGAACCTCAGAAGACCCTTGGGATGCTTCTTTTAGTGCTGACTATGGTGAGACTGTATTCTCACTAGACACTATCACATGGACAGAGAGACTAGCAGGAGACGAAGTAACAGCTCCTGATCCTACTTTTATAGGTGAGACCATTAATGATATGTTCTTCCATAAGAATAGACTAGGGTTCCTAGCTAATGAGAACATAATCTTGTCTGAGTTAGGTGAGCACTTCAACTTTTATGCTACTACTGCTACTGATCTACTAGATACAGACATGATTGATCTAGCATCTCCTACTAATAAAGTTAGTATCCTACATAATGCTGTACCATTCAATGAAGACTTAGTATTATTTAGTGACTTTGGACAGTTTAAGTTGACTGAGTTTGCAGCTGGTGGACTCACTCCTACTAATTCTAAACTGTCCTTGCTTACTGAGTATGAACATGATAAACTAGTCCAACCTGTAGTTAATGGTAGGAAAGTATACTTCTCTGATGAGAATGATGGCTTCTCTGTACTACGAGAGTTTGGTATAGTAGAAGACTTACAAGAAGAAACAGCAGAGAATATTACATCTCATGTACCTAGTTACATCAAAGGTAAAGGCTTTGAGATTATACCTCATGATGACTTTATGTTTATACTGTCTGATGAGAACTTAAATGAAGTATTCTTATACAAGTTTCTCTTTCAACAAGGACAGAAGAAACTAAGTTCTTGGTCTAAGTGGAAGTTTAAAGAAGAAGAAAAAGTAATAGGTATGACTGTAATGGATCATATAGCTTACTTTGTTATTGTTAGACCTGATGGTACTTATCTAGACAAGATGTCTTTACAAGATGCTAACCTTACAGACTTGACTGAGAGTTCTACTCAATTAAGTTTTAAGGTACTACTAGATAGACTCGTAGAACTTACTGGAGTTTACAATGCTGGTGCTGATACTACTAGTTGGACATTGCCTTATCCAGACGATTTTGGATCAACTTTCAGAGTGGTCTTAGGAGCAGCTTGGGAAGGTAAAGAAGGATCACAAGTACAAGGTTTGACTCAAACTACTTCTACTACATTAACTGCTACTGGAGATTACTCAGCTGGCCCTGCTTTTGTAGGTAAAGAGTATCAGTTCTTATATGAGTTTACTGAGCCTACTATTAAGACAGAAGTACAAGGAAGACTTAGTTCTTTATCTGGTGGTATACTAAAGATTCGTAAGTTTAACATTAACTATTTTAAAACGGGATACTTTGAATTTAGAATTACAGCTCCTGGTAGAGATGCTTTTACTCACAAGTTTACTGGTAGAATACTAGGGTCAGCTTTAAATACCATAGGTACTATACCATTTGAAACTGGTAACTTTAAAAAGTTAATACTAGCTGATGCTAAAGATTTAAAATTAGAAGTAGTATCTAACTCATACCTACCACTTGCTCTTACTGGTGCAGATTGGGAAGGTAATTATGTAGTGAGGACAGTCGGGAGAAGGTAGTGAAGCCGTACCATAGAAAATCATGTTTAGATGACTTAACATACCTCTGGTTACACATAAGGTATGAAGATGAACGAGAAGTTGAAACATTAGGTCATACGGTAGAAAAGGTTCTAGCTCTAGGTTTTGGCAATAGTCAGATATGTAGGACTATTATAGATCATAGAGGTAGAGTAGTAGGTATCTATGGTGTAGTCCCATTGTCAGACAAGTGTGGTCAAGTGTGGATGTTAGGTACTGAAGGTCTTGTAGAGATCAAGACTGCTTTCCTTAAACAATCAAGATCAGAGGTAGAAGGTATGAATAGTGTATTTCCACACCTCTGTAATTTTATTGACTCAAGAAATGAAGTACACCTTAAATGGATCAAATGGTGTGGCTTTAAGATAATTGGAGAAAAGGTTATTAATAACGTGAAGTTCTATGAATTCTGTAGGTTAGCATAATGGACTTTGGACTACTATATGCTTCTAAGTTTCTACTAGATACCGTCTCTACAGGGTATTCACATAAACTTGCAGCAGAAAAAACCCAACGACAATATCAGGATGCTCGTAGACAGGTAGCTATCAATAATTCATTAAATTATAATTCTCATTTAAACTTAAATCAACAAGAAATACTTGAATTAAAAAAGTTTGGATTAGATGATTTTGAATTAAAGAAAAAAATACGAAGAGAACAAGCTTCTGATGCAGTTAAAAAAGCTAGTTTTGGTGGTGCTCTAGGTCAAACAGGTGGCTCATTTCAAGCTGCACAAAACAATATTTTAAGATATGGTTTTAATGCTCTAGCTCGTAAAGACTTAAATCAAAAAGCTGTCTTTGAAGATTTAAGAAGAAGGCATACAAATGTAGATTTACAAACTACAAGTCAAAATAATGCTGCGTTTAGTAACCTTAGTGCTGGCCCTAGTGGTTTTGCTTCATTACTCAGTATTGCTGGTTCAGGATTACAAATTGCTATGGATGCCAAGAAAGGTACAATTCCTGTGGATGCAAGAAGAGGTATATATGGCCTCCAATAGTGCAGATAAACTATTTACTCTTGATCCTGTTCAAACACAGTTATCTGAATCAGTTAATCAAGTAGTAGCTCAAAAGAGTATTAATACAGCTACTAGAGATGCACAAGTAGTAGGTGCTATAGGAAAATTTAGTGCAGCTTTAGGATCATTAGCTGAAATAAAAAAACAACAACGTATTAGAGAAGATACTCGTACAGCTGAAAATGCAGCTGTTCGTAATGAAGTTATGCCAGGAGGTTTATTACCTGTAGCTCAACAAGCTTATAGAGATGTTGTAGATATTAATACTTCTAATAACGTAAATAATGAAATTAAAACATGGTTAGCAGGAGATGAAATTAAAGCCATAATTAATGATCCTGATACTTCTTCTGAAATTAAAAATAATAGCATTAATGCACATTTAGATGGACTTTATGTTTCAGCTTCTGAGTCAATACAAAATCCTAATGTGCTCTTAGGTCTTAAAACTAAAATTGATGTACATAAAGTAGACACTATGAAAGATGTCTATGAAGTTGAAAAGAATCTTTCTTATGGTGTAGCTTTACAATCAGTCTCTGGTCAAGTTAGTTCTATTTTTAATCAGAATGAAATTGATCCTACAGATATTATTGATAAAGATGGCAAGTGGTTTAAAGCTGTTACTTCTAAATTAAGAACAAGTCTTCCTTGGGTATCTGATGATGATGCTAAGTTAGCAGTATTTAATACTATACTAAATAATGAAGAAGCTTTAAATCATGAAGACTTAATATTTCAAATGATGCAGATGCCTTTTTCTAAAGGTGTTACATTTGGAGCTTTAGCAGATTCTAGGACTACAGAAGCTGGTAAAGAAATATTTAAAATACATGAACAATATCAAAATAATGTAGCTACTAATTATAGAACAATGGAGCAAGCTGAAAAAGATGCTCAAAGTTATTTAAATGATGAAGGTATAGCTCAGGGAATGACTTACCTTCAAGACAATGCTAAAAATCCTGAAAGATTTATTGGTGTTACAAATTTATTAGTACAACAAATAGGCTCTGACTATCAGACTGCTCAACAACTTGTCAAACTTTATCAAGGCATGGAAAATACTGCTAAATTAGGTGTAGATAGTGTAGAGTTTAGTGATGCTAAAGATGCTATTGTTGAAAATATTGAAATAGAAAATGAAGAAGATTTATTAAATTGGGTTATTGCTAATAATTTAAACAGTGATGCTTATTCAAAATTATCTACTTTTCTTAGATCAGAAAATAAACAATATGGTGAAGCAAAAACTGTTTTAAAAGAAAGTATTAATACTGTTAATAATTCTATAGTAGGAAGTTTAAAATCTGCTTTAAGTTCTGAACCTGTCATTAATAGATTAATGGGTTTAAAAGATACTAAAGACATTACTCCTGCTGAAATGTTAGCTTTAGTTACAGGTAAGTCTACAGTTGATCCTATTAAATTTGTACAAGTAATGCAAGAGTTACAGATACATAGGGATGCAGCAAATAAAGCTATTGAAATAGAAGCTAGAATTGCTGCTCAAGAAAACAGAGAACCTGATACTTCTTCTATTCAATCATCTTTTAACACAGCTGTTTTAAATTTTACAGCTAAAGTTAAAGAACTTAAAGGCCCAGTTGGAGGAGAAATTGCTAAACCTACAGAAGCAGATGTAAAAAAAGTTGATGTAACAGTAGAGCCTCTTCCAACACCACCTAGATCAGATGATACTAATACTCCTGAAACTAAACGAGAAACTTTAGATACTCTTATAGGTGCAGAAAAAGATGTATTTAATTTTGCTAAGAAAACTTGGGATATGTTAACGTCTCCTCGTAAACAACTCTTTGAAGAGTCTAGTAAACAAGTTTTAGAATTTTATAATAAACAACAAACACCAGTTATGAAGTTTCCTATTGATCCTTCTACTATTAGACCTACACAAATTATTAAAGAAGAGATTAAAGAAACAGGAGAAATTCCTAAAAGAGAAGTAGTAGAACCAGCAGCTCAAGTTAAAATGGCTCCTACTCGTTCTAAAGCAGAACAATCACAATGGAATAACTTTTGGGAAATCTTTAGTGATCAAGCAACAAATCAAAATTTACCTACAACAGATATAAAATTACCTAGTGCTGCTCCTGAATTTTTAGAAGATGCTACTAAAGTTACAGAAGGGTTGACTGAAAATTTAAAGACAAATATAGAACAGACAGAAAAAAACAGATTACGAGCTGAAGATATTACCAGAAGACGTGCCATAACAGCTTCTTTTGGAGCTGACAATATAGAAACTTTATATAGAAAAGATGCAGAAACTGGTGAAATAGTTGATAAAGGTGTAGAAAGTACAAAAGACCTTGATCCTAAACTTGCACCAACTATTAAAGGATTTTTTGATGATCCTGAGCTAAGTACTTTATGGGGGCCAACCAAAGACATAGTAAGTCTTTTTCGTACTTCTACTAATCCTGATTACAATCCTGAATCAGGACATAGTGATGGTACAGCTGCTGATTTAAGAACTAAAGGTAAAATGTGGAAACAAGGTATAATTAAAATTTCTAAGAATCTTGAAAAAAGTGCTACAAAACAAGGATGGGAAATTACACTAACTGAAACTGGCAAAAAAACTATTAGAAAAGGCAACCAACTTTGGAGTAAATTTTCTAATAAAGATGGCGATATAATGTTAATTGAACTTGTTGAAGGCTCACGTCCTCATGTACATATCCATCTTGGTGAAAACAAACTAGAACCTAAAGGCTGGAAATAATGGCAGAAGACTTTACTACAGAAATAGATCAAGAAATTCAAAAGAATTATCTTAGAAATAAAGCAGTTCTTGATCAATATGAAAGTTCTCCTGCACAAGAAGAACAAGTACAATCAGAGCATTTAGATCAACAATATGGTACTTTAGCTGAAACTGAAATAAAAAATGTAGCTGATGATACTGAAGGTTTTGTAGATCATGTAGGTTCTTTTGCTAAAAACTTAGGAGTTGGTGCAGCTAAAGGTGTAGAAGAAACATTACAAACCTTAAGACTTGCTGATGACAATGCTTTTAATTTGCCAGAACCAGAAGGTATAGCCAATAGTTTAGCTCAAGGTATAGGACAGTTTCTTCCTATGTTTGTAGGAGGAGGATGGGCTATTAAAGGAGGTCTTAAATTAGCTAATCTTTTTCAAAAGTCAGGAAAACTTACAAGAGCAGGACGTAATTTAACAGCAGTAGGGGCTGGTGCTTTATCAGATGTAGTAGCTTTTGATCCTAAAGACCCTAATATGGGTAATTTAGCATTAGCTCTTGGTGCAATTTCAGAAGATTCTAGGACAGGAGCAGCTGTTAAAAAGTTCTTAGCACAACGTGATGAGGACTCAGAGCTGGTAGCACGTTCTAAAAATGCTGTTACTGGTATGATAGCTGGTGCTATTACTGAAGGATTAATTAGAGGTACTGGTTATGCTTTAAAGAAAACAGGAGTTATAAACCCTAAAGCTCCAGTTAAAGCTACAGATGAAATACCATTAAATGAAGCAGATGAATTAGATATAGATGAAGCTATTCCTGAAAATACTAAAGATGTAGATATATCAGAACCTGAAATTAGAGGTGGAGCTTTAGATATAGCTAAAGATTTAACAGATGTTTTAGATACTATAAGAAAACAAGAAGGATCAGCAGAAAAATTAAAGTCTTCTATGCGTGATGTTCCTGATGAACAACAAGCTATTGTAGATACTTTAGAAAAAGAAGAAACTAGAATATCTAATGTATGGGAAAAACTTAAAGCAGAAGATTCAAGAATTACTGATGGAATTAAAGATGCTTTTATTAGAATGGGAAGAGGTGAAAAACTTCCTAATCAGCCGTTTATTATACAAGAAGGGCCTTGGAAAGGTAAACCTTTAATTGAATCTATGAATTTCTTGAAATTAAAGACAACTCAAGAAGCTCGTAACACTCTTCAATTCTTAGCTAAAGAATTTGATATAAAAGATTTAGCTAAACCTCGTATTGATACCGATGATTTTCAAGTAGTAGTAGCTGATTTATTAGACATTGATCCTACTAATGACGTAGCTATGAGAGAAGCTATAGATATGGTAGGTAATGCTGCTGCTGGTGTTGATGAAGCTATTAGGTATATAGGAGCAGCTAAATTATTAGCTCAAGTAAGTTATGATGCTATGATTGCTGCTAGTAAACGAGATGTAGTAGAAGGCACAGTAGCTTCAGCTAGAGATTTTGCTGAGAAAGCAAGGACTCAGGAGCTTATACAAAGAGCTGGAGGACTACTAGCTAAAAAAACAAGTGATGCCTTAAGAGCACATAAACAACCTGTAGCAGCTAAAAATAATGAAGATTTATTAAAAGCAGAATTACTAGGTCAACTTATAAAAACACCTAAAAAACTTCAGAAAAAGATTAGTTCTATGCCTGAGGTTTTAGATTTTCAAGATAAATTTACTCAAAAAGTTTTGTTTGAAGACCTTAAAAAGTCTAAGAAAACTACTGTTACTAGAGCTGAAACCCCAACAGGACGTAAAGCTGTTAAGCAGATTAAGAGATTAACAGATGCTCAACGACTTGTTAATAAAGTTAAATCTTTAAAGAAAACTTTAAGAAGTGAGAAAGCTCCTGAACGTGGTGCTCCTTTTCCTAAAACTAGACCTCTTAAAGATACACCTGAAATAACAAACCTTAAAGCTCAAATTAAAAAGGTTAGACAAGAACGAGATACCTTAGAAAATAAATTTAAACGAGAAGCTAAAGAACAATTAAAGATACGCAAACAAGCTAAAAGTTTATCTGAGGATATAGAAAATTTAAGAAAAGGATTAAAACCTCAACGTAAAGGTAAAGAACTTAAGCCTACCGAAATTAGTGAATTAAAAGCTGAAAAGACTAAAAAACTAAATAAACTTAAAGCTCAGGTAAGTGGTCAAGAAAAGGTACAAAAACGTATAGATAAACTCAATAAAGAGTTTAGTAATCTTCTTCTTAAACGTATTAATAAATTAGATGATACTACTCCTGTAGCTAAAACAGAAATTACACAAATAGAAAAAGATTTAAAAGAAGCTATTGGTAATGAAAATAAAAAGATTCAAGAAAGAGTTACTAGACAAGAATTAGAAGAAACTCTAATATCTAAATCTACAAAAGAAGTACAAGATGAAGTAAATCGAATGTCTTTAAGACAGCTTCAAACTAGAGTTGAATCTATCAATAAGAGCTTTGGTGCTAAGACAATGGATACGTTTTTAGAAATATATATTAACGGTTTGTTATCTTCAGTTAAGACTTTTGGTTCTGTAAATCCTATAGGTAATACGTCAGCTTTTGTTTCTACTGTAATAGAACGTGCTTTTGCTGGAGCTACAGGTAATCAGATAGCTATGAGAGAGTCTACAGAACTAGCTTGGACAGCTCTTACCTCGTTACCTGATATGTTTAAAACTTTTGTTAGTGCTATGAGACATGGGCCTTCAGATGCTAATGTTAAAGCAGATTTAGTTAGACCTTTTGATAGACAACTAAGTAAAGAAGCTTTTAATCTTGGTGGTACACTTGGTAAACTTGTAGATTTCATGGGTACTGTAGTTAATATTCCTGGCAAAATACTACTATCTCAAGATGAAGCTTTTAAAGCTATGATAGTTAGAGGGGAAACTAGGGCTTTAGCTTTTAGAAAAGCTCGTAATAAATTCTCTACAGAAAACTTAAGTGATCCTTTAGTCAAAGCTAAGATACAAAGAGAATTTGATGATATCTTGTCAGACTTAAACAAACATCCTGAAATAGGAGAAGGTGCTAAAGAAACAGCTGCTAAGACTTCTTTCACTAATGATCTACCAGATAAAGAAATAATAGATGGACGTACAGGTAAACCAAGAGTTGTACCAGGAATTAGTAAGTGGGTTCAACAAGGAATTGATAGACATGGTTTGCTACGAGTATTTATTCCTTTCTTTAGAACACCTGTAAATATATTGAATTTTACTTGGGAACGTACTCCTCTTCTTCAATTTGCTAACAAAACTTTAAAAAGTGAATTAACAAGTGATAATCCAGCAGTCAAACAACTTGCTTATGCTAAAGTTGGTACTTCTTTTGGTATTACTGGAGCTATGTTTGGTATGGCTATGACAGGAAACTTTACTGGTGCTCCTCCTAGAGATTATAATTTAAGAAGAACAATGGAACAAAAGATGGGAGGCAATCATTGGTTTAGTTTCTATTGGGATGGAACTGTAGCAGGAGTTAAAACTGCTGATGCTGGTTGGAGAAAGTATGATAGGTTTGATCCTTTTGGTGTTATGATGGCTTCTTCTGCTGCTATGGCAACTATGGCTAAATCTATGGTTAGCCTTAATGGTAAATTTGAAGAAGAAGGTGATCCTACTGGTCTTATTAGAGAAAAGTATGATGAAGTAGTTAATGCTACAGTACTAGGTACTTTAGAGCTAATAAAAGATAGACACTATATTCAAGGTATTTCTGAGTTAGTGAGTTTCTTATCTGGAGACCCTAGAGGTCTTACTCCTACATTTAAACGTATAGCTTCTGCTGCTGATCCTAGAATAAGTTTTTATTCTAGTTTAAGACGTGGAGTAACTAGAGGTCTAGAGCCAGAAAAACAAAGAAAATTACAACGTGGAACAACTGAACAACCTGATGTTCCTGAAGCTACTGGTCTTAAAGCTATAGTTGAAGAAATGGTATTATCTCATGAAGAAGCACTTAGAGATACAACTCCTGGTTATGGACAAATATTACCTGAAAAAAACTTAGTAGGAGATGTAGTAGCTTTTCCTGGTACTAACGGAGAATTTGATTCTTTTCATAACATTATGAATGCTGCTGTTAGTCCTATTCCTGGTCTTGTTCCTTCTAAAAGTCCTTTAATAAATAAACTTGCAGAATTAGAATCTAAAATAGGTCAACCTTCTAGTGTAAGAAAAGTAGGTAATGTAGTAATGAATGAAGAAGAAAAATCTTTTGTAATTGATCAGTGGACTTCTTTAAATAAAAAAGTAGCTGAACCAATGGTTACAAATAAGTTCTTTAAGAAACAACCTACAGGTCTACAAAAACTTATGCTAGAAAATTTAATAAATCAAAATAAACAAATAGCTATGAAATTAGCTATTGGTAAATTTAGTAGATTAAGTCAAGGTTTTGTGGATCATAAGATACAAGATGTTCAACGTAAAGTAGGAAATCAACCACAAGGCTTTCAAACATTACTTAACTTAGGACAACAATAGATGGCTAACTCAAAAGTACAATATACAGCTGATGGCAGTACACAAGCTTTTGCTGTAACCTTTCCATTTATCAGTCAGTCTCATGTAAGTGTAGAAGTAGATGGATCAGCTGCTACATTTACTTGGAATAACGATAGTCAACTCACTATTTCAAGTCCTACTTTAAGTGGCTCTGAGGTTGTACTGATAGCTCGTAATACCTCTCAAAATACACGTTTGGTTGACTATGTAGATGGCAGTAACTTAACTGAAACTGACCTTGATTTAGACAGTAGGCAAGCCTTTTATATGGCTCAGGAGTCCTTAGATGAGCTTACGTTGCTAGATGATGCTGCTTTAGCTACCTCAGCTCATATACTAGTAGGTAATGGCACTACGTTTACTAATGTAGCTGTATCTGGTGATGTAACTATTACCAATGGAGGAGCTGTAACTATAGCTAATACAGCTGTAGAGACTGCTATGATAGCTAATGATGCTATTAATGGTACTAAGATAGCAGATGATGCTATTGATTCTGAGCATTATGCTGATGGTTCTATAGATACCGCACATATTACAGACTTAAATATTACCACAGGTAAGATTGCTAATGACGCTGTAACTGGAGCTAAGATAGAGCTATTTGATGACTCTTATGCTGCTACTAATGGTCACATATTGGTAGCTGATGGTACTGACTTTGACAATGTAGCTATGTCAGGAGATGTAACTATCTCTAATTCTGGTGTAACTACTATAGGTACAGGAGTTATAGTTAATGCTGACATTAATGGTAGTGCTGCTATAGATGCTAGTAAGATACACAATGGAACCATTAGTAATACTGAGTATAGCTACCTAAATGGTGTAAGTTCTAACATTCAGACACAGTTAAACAGTATATCAGCTGGTGCTGTCTCTAGTGTACAAGATGATGTCTTTAGAGTACAAGATAATGGTGATAATACTAAACAATTAGCCTTTCAAGTAAGTGGAGTATCTTCTGGTACTACTCGTACTTTGACTGTACCTAATGCTAGTGATACAATTGTAGGTAAAGCTACTACTGATACGTTAACTAACAAGACTTTTGATGCTAATGGCACTGGTAATAGTCTTAGTAATGTAGATGTAGCTGACTTAGCTGCTGGTACAGATGGACAATTAATTACATGGGGTGCTGACGCAGCTCCAACTACGGTAGCTACAGGTAATTCAGGACAAATATTAACTAGTAATGGAGC